>Ga0187784_10001507_pt1 | contig 18547 bp, 17 predicted proteins | sample 1015_SJ02_MP15_2_FD_132964 | JGI IMG/M metagenome (GOLD analysis project Ga0187784, IMG submission 132964) | Tropical peat soil microbial communities from peatlands in Department of Meta, Colombia - 1015_SJ02_MP15_20_MG | ecosystem: Environmental > Terrestrial > Soil > Wetlands > Peat | place...
GATCCTTCGATCGTGCGCGGTCTCGAATATTACACCGGCACCGTATTCGAAGTTGACCTGACGCTCCCGATTCCAGGCGATGACGGAAAGCCGGTACGCTTCGGCTCCGTCGGCGCCGGCGGGCGTTACGACGGGCTGGTTTCGCGCTTCCGTGGAGAGCCGGTGCCGGCGACCGGCTTTTCCATCGGCGTGTCGCGACTTGCCGCCGCGCTTGCGCATCTCGGCAAGCTCGAGGCGAAAGCCGAACGCGGCCCCGTCGTCGTCACCGTGTTCGACAAGGATCGCCTCGCCGATTATCAGAGCATGGTGGCGCGGCTGCGCGCGGCAAACATCCGCGCCGAGCTTTATCTCGGTAACCCGCGCAATCTCGGCAACCAGCTCAAATATGCCGACAAGCGCAACAGCCCTTGCGTCGTCATCCAGGGCGGCGACGAAAAGGCGCGCGGCGAAGTCACCATCAAGGATCTTATCGTCGGCGCCGAGCTCGCGAAGCTGGAAAAAGGCCGCGAGCAACACTTGCAGAAGCAGGCCGAGGCGCAGTTCGCCGTCGCCGAGGACAAGCTGGTCGAGGCGGTCCGCAGGGTGCTGGCGCGGCATCGCCTTGCCTAGCGCAGACTGCCCAGCCCTGCCGAAGCGTTAACGGCCTCCGCCGATCTTCGTCGAATTGCAACCTTTGCCGTGCTAAAGGGCCGCGGAAACGGCGCTGCGCCGCGTGTGTGCGCAATCGATTAACCACACGCCGGCGCGGATTTGACGATCATGTCGAGCATGGCAACGACCTCGGACCAACGCGCGCAGAAGCTCGTCGCCTCCTATGAGCGCGCCGGCTATACGCCGATCGAGCCGCCGGTGCTGCAACCGGCGGAGCCGTTCCTCGACTTGTCGGGCGAGGACATCCGCCGGCGCATGTTTCTCACCAGCGATCCGCTCGGCCGCGAATTGTGCCTGCGGCCGGACCTCACTATCCCCGTTTCGCGCGCCTATCTGCAATCGCAAGCCGCCGGCAAGGCGGCCGGCTTTTGTTACCTCGGCGCGGTGTTTCGCCACCGCGAAGGCTCGGCGGCGGAGTTCCTCCAGGCCGGCATCGAATCCTTCGCCCGTAACGACAAGGCGGCGGCCGACGCCGAGATGCTCGCGCTCGCGCTCGAAGCGACGACGCTTTACGGATTGACCGCCCCGGAAATCCGCATGGGCGATGTCGGGTTGTTTTCCGCTTTCGTCCCCGCGCTCGATCTCGCGCCGGCCTGGAAGCGCCGCCTGGTCAAGGATTTCAACCGAAAATGGTCGCTGGCGCACGACCTCGATCAGCTCACGCTTGCCGCCGCCAGCCGCCCGCCGGAGTATCAGGGCGTGCTCGCGGCGCTTGCCGGGTCCGATCCCAAGGCGGCGCACCATCTTGTCACCGACCTACTCTCCATCGCCGGCATCGCCGCCGTCGGCGGCCGCTCCGTCGCCGAGATCGCCGAGCGCTTTCTCGAGCAGGCCGCGCTCGGCGCCGGAACGCGGCTGCCGCGCGAGACCCGCGCGCTGATCGAGCGCTTCCTCGCCGTGCGTGGCGATCTCGACGAAGCCGCCGGCGAATTGCGCACGCTTGCAGCCGACGCCAAGCTCTCGCTCGGGCCGGCGCTCGATCTCTTCGAGACGCGCACCGGCTTTCTCGCCGCTCGCGACGTCGACGTTCGTGCGATCCGCTTCTCGACCGCGCTCGGACGCGGCTTCGATTACTACACGGGCTTCGTGTTCGAACTGTATGATGCGCGCGCGAAAGCGCCGCTCATTGCCGGCGGGCGTTACGACGGTCTGTTGACGCGGCTCGGCGCCCGCGAGCCGATTGCGGCGGTCGGCTTTGCCGCTTCGATCGAGGAGCTCATTGCCTGCGGAGGCCCCGCATGAGCGCGCCGCTGATCCTGGCCGTGCCGTCGAAGGGCCGTCTGCAGCAGAACACCGAAGCCTTCTTCGCGCGTTCCGGGCTTGAGCTCGTCAAACCGCGCGGCGCGCGCGAGTATCGCGGCGCCATCGCCGGCTTCGAGGGCGTCGAGATCGCCTATCTGTCGGCGGCGGAGATCACCACGCAGCTTGCACAGGGCGCCGTGCATCTTGGCGTCACCGGCGAGGATTTGCTGCGCGAGATGATCCCGGAGGCCGATCGCGAAGTCGTGTTCATCGACCCGCTCGGCTTCGGCTTCGCCAACGTCGTCGTCGCCGTGCCGCAGGCCTGGATCGACGTGCGCAACATGGCCGATCTCGACGACGTGGCCACCGCGTTCCGGCTGCGCAACGAGCGCAAGATGCGGCTCGCCACCAAATACGCCAACCTCACGCGCGACTTCTTTGCCGAGCACGGCATCGTCGATTACCGCATCGTCGAAAGCTCGGGCGCCACGGAAGGCGCGCCCGCCGCCGGCACCGCGGAGCTGATCGTCGACATCACCACGACCGGCTCGACGCTGGCCGCCAACGGGCTGAAAGTCATCGAGGACGGCGTGATCCTGCGCTCGCAGGCAAACCTCGTCGCCGCGCGGGCGGCCTGCTGGGACGCCGCGCGCCGGGAAACCGCGCGGCTTCTGCTCGATCGCATCGCGGCGCAAAAGCGCGCCTATTCCTATCGCGAGGTGCGCACGCGCTTTGCCGGCCTGAACGAGACGCTGCTCAATGCCGCGCGGGAAAAATTCGGCGTCGCCGCGCCGTTCGGCGGCCCCACTTCGTCGGGCATGCTGACGCTGCACTGCCCGCCCAAGCACGTGCATGCGCTCGCAAGTTTCCTGCGCGAGCACGGCGCCGAGGCTGTTTCCGTCGCCGCGCTCGAATACGTCTATGCGCGCGACAACCAGCTGTTCGCTCGGCTCACCGCCGAACTCGACCGCGACGGCATCGCGGGAAAGCCCCGGACGTGAGGACGGCAACCGTAAGCAATGCTCAAACGTCCCCTCCGGCGTCGGCGGCCGGTTTGGCGCGCACGCGAAACACGACGAAGTGCGAGAGCGAGAAATTCACGATAAAGCTCGCCAAGATGGCAACGGCCTTCGCCAGCCACACCGGCAGCAGCAGGATTTCGGCGGCGACGAGGAGCGTTGCGGTATTGGCGAGCCATCCGGCGACGCCCGAGGCGATGAACGCGAGATATGCGCTCCATTTCAGCTGGCGCCCCGATTCGGCGGCAAAGGTGATCGAGGAATTCATCACGTAGGAGCCGCTGACCGCAACGATCCATGAAATGGTATTGGCGGCGATCAAGGAAACGGTCGCGGCGCTGCCGCAATGACAAAAATCGGATACCGAAGCGAAGGCGGCGAGCGCAGCCGAGGAACCGTTGAACGCCGCGCGCGCGAGCAGAAATACGCCGTAATCGACTGCCGTATTGACCACGCCGACAAGGCCAAACGAGATCGCCTTGAGGCTGAGCGCGCGGTTGCGCCAGCCGGCAAGGAGCCTGGCGCGAGCCCAGTCATAATGGAAGACGCGGGTCATGGTGGCCCTCGCATATCACGTTGGAGGCGATCCGCCAGCCCCGGCGCTCGATCGCTGAGGAAACCCCGCGTGCGACCTCGCCCGCGCGACAGCGGGAACCGATTGCGCTATAGATCGGCGGCGAAAGACTAAGGCCTGATGACCGACATGACGATCGAGCCGAAACCGGCAGCACCGATACGCGACGGCGCCGCCTCACGCGCGTCGCGCGGCACTGCGCCGCCGGGCGAGCGGGATTTTGGCACCGCCCGCGGCCTTTCGATCGTGGTCCCGCTGCATAACGAAGCAAGCTCGCTTGCGCGGCTGCACGCGCAGCTCGCGGGCGTGGCAGAAACGCTTCGCGCCAATCGCGCGCTTGCCTGCGAGGTAGTCTATGTCGATGACGGCAGCCGCGACGACACGCTCGCGCTTGCCCGGCAACTGCCGGCGAGCGCGCTCGACGTCCAGGTGGTGTCGCTGTCGCGCAATTTCGGCAAGGAGGCGGCGCTGCTTGCCGGCCTCGATCATGCCCGGCTTGGAGCGGTGCTCTTCATCGACGGCGACGGCCAGCATCCGACCGCGCTGATCGAGACGATGGTCGGCCACTGGCTCGATGACGGTTATGACGTGGTCTATACCGCCAAGGCGCATCGCGCCAACGAATCGATCGCGCGCCGCATTTTGGTGAAGAGCTTCTATTTGCTCATCAATTGGGGTGCGCGCACGAAGATTCCGGAGGATGCGGGCGACTTCCGGCTGCTGTCGCCGCGCGCAACCGACGCCTTGCGCCGGCTGCCCGAGCGCAACCGGTTCTTCAAGGGGCTGTCGAGCTGGATCGGCTTTCGCCAAATCCGCATCGATTACCAGCCGGACCCGCGCATGGACGGCCGCACGACCTGGAACCTGCGCTCGCTGATCGGCTTGTCGATCGACGGGCTGACCGCGTTCTCGGTGGCGCCGTTGCGGATCGCCACCATGCTCGGCCTCATGCTTGCCGCAACTGCGTTCGTCTACGGCGGCCAGATCGTCTACGAGACCTTGGTCTACGGCGAAAAAGTTCCCGGCTATCCCTCGCTCTTCGTCGGCGTCATGGTACTCGGCGGAGTGCAGCTCATCATGCTCGGCGTGGTCGGCGAATATATCGGCAAGATTCTCTACGAGATCAAAGGACGGCCGGTCTATTTCGTCGCCGAGCAAGCGATGAAGCTGCGCGAGGAAGAAAAGCAGCCCGAGAGCGACAAGCGCGCCGCGGCGGAGTGAGACGGCTCTCTCCTGCGCGCGGCCGATCTGCAACTCTCAAATCACTACGACCTTGGTGCCGACCTTCACGCGGCCATACAGGTCGATGATGTCTTCGTTGCGCAAACGGATGCAGCCGGAGGATACTTGCGTGCCGATAGTCCAGGGTTCGTTGGAGCCGTGGATGCGGTAGAGCGTCGAGCCCAGATAGAGCGCACGCGCGCCGAGCGGATTTTCCGGACCGCCCGGCATATAGCGCGGCAAATCGGGCCGCCGCTGCAGCATGTCGTTCGGCGGGCGCCAGTCCGGCCACTCGCGCATGGCCGAGATTTCCTTCACGCCGGCCCAGGTGAAGCCCGGACGACCGACGCCGATGCCGTAGCGCAGCGCCTTGCCGTCTCCCAGCACCAGGTAGAGAAAGAAATGCGTGGTATCGATGATGACGGTGCCCGGTCTTTCGTTGCCGTCATAGTCGATCACCTGACGCTCGTATTTCGGATCGTTCGTCGCGCGCGCCATCTCGCCCAACCCGGAACGCCCGTAGCCGGCCGCGGGGTCGCTGCGCGCGTAGCCCTGCTGCGGCGTCGGCGACGCCGGCTCGTACTGAGGCGCAGACTGATAGGCGGTCTGCTGCGGCACCGGCAGGAAAGATTGAAAAAACGGCAGGGAAAAGCCCTGCTGCCGCGGCGGTGCCGTTTGGTAGGACGTTTGGTACGACGTTTGGTACGACGTGGGCGCAGACGCAAAGCCACGGACCTGCTGCGTCGGCGCCGCGGCGTCATAGGCAGGCGGCGCCTGCTCGGCGCGCGGCTGTGGCGCAGGTGCTTGCTGATAATAGGCTGGCGCGGGCCCATAGCCGCGCGGCTGCGGTGCGGGCTCTTGCTGATAGTAGACCGGAGCGGGTTGATAGCCGCGCGGCTGCGTCCCCGGCGTTTGCTGGGAATAGACCGGGGTGGATTGGTAGCCGTGCGGCTGTGGCGCAGGTGCTTGCTGGTAATAGGCCGGCGCGGGCCCATAGCCGCGCGGCTGCGGTGCGGGCTCTTGCTGATAGTAGACCGGAGCGGGTTGATAGCCGCGCGGCTGCGGTGCAGGCACTTGCTGGTTGTAAGCCGGAGCAGGTTGGTAGCTGGGCGGCCGGGCTACGGGCGCTTGTTGGTAATACCTCGGCGGCGGCGCGTCAGCGCGCGGAACGGCGATCTGCTCGCCACCGTCGCCGAACAGGTCCTCGAATAGACCGCCGCCGTAGCTAGGCCGGCCCGTATAAACGATCCGCCAACCGGGATCGAACGTTTGGCTGGCGGCAGACGAGCTGAAACCGATCAGGAAGGCGAAGAGGCAAGCCGCGATTGGCAGCGCCGCGAAGGCGGGAACAAGGATACGCCGCATCACTCGAACTCTACTTTCGCAACGGCCTTACGGCGGGCGTACATGCCCTTGATTCGTCGATGCAACGACTACAGACGCAAACCTCGACCGTTTGGTAAATTTCCCGCCGTGCGCCTTCAACGGCTGATTTCTTTGGACATTATTCATCAAATAAGAGTTTATTTTGAGTGAACGGCGGCGGCGTTCGACGCCCCCTTTGCCGCGCCGTCGGCTGCGGCCGATGCGTGAACGCGTCATTAAGCGGCCAACGCTTAGGCTTCCGGCGTGGGGTTCGACATATGGCGGAACGGCGCAAAATCTTTCGCATCGAAGAGATGGCTGCACCGCGGCAGCAAGCGCAGGGCGAGGACGCGCAGACACCCCGCTACAGCGAGATCATGCATGAGCTGGGCGCGCTTCGCACCATGCTCGCGGCCATGTCGCCGCAGCGAACAGCGGCGGCCGACGCCGCGCAGCAGGATGAGATCCTGCGGCTCACGACCGAGCTGCGCAGCGTCCAATTCGCCCTCGGCGCACCGCCGCAAGATCACGCCGGCCGCGGCGGTGCGCCGGCGGCGCGCATCGCCAACGAACTCGACGCCGTGATGATTTGCAGCGAGCAGGCGACGCAGAAAATTATTGCGGCGGCCGAGGACATCGATCAGGCGGCAAACAATTTATCGGCTTCCCTCAAGGACGACATCGAGCAAGGACTAGCGCAGGACATCCGCGACCGCGTGATTCAGATTTTCGAGGCCTGCAATTTTCAGGATCTGACCAGCCAGCGCGTGGCCAAAGTGATGGCGGGGCTTGCCCGCATCGAACGGCAGATCAACCGCGCGCTCGACGCCGCGCCGCCTACGCACGGACCGCGCCTGCCAAGCGACCGCGGGCATGTTTCGCAGAACGACATCGACTCGGTGTTTACCGACGACGTCCGATCCGCCTAGGGAAAGCCGCCAGCGCCTTGCCGGCCGGCGAGCGCGGCGCCGTCAATGCGGCTGTCGGCGCGCCATGCCTTCCGGCGCGCAACGCACATAGACGCCGGTGCCGTAGCGACCGGCCACTTCCGGGTCCATCCAGCGCAGCACCAAAGTGCGGCCGTCGAACGACACGATCTCGCGATCCTGCATGCCGCCGGCCGGGCCCGGCGGACCGACGTAGTTCTTGCCGCTCGGGCTGCCCTTGAGATTGAGCTCATGCAATTGCGCGCTGTCGGAAAGGTACATAAGGACGCCGCCGTTTGCACCGCGATTGATCACGACGGGTTGGCCGCACTGGCTGTGTGCCGCCGCCTCGGTGCGCGCCCGATCCGTTTCGTTGTGATAGGCGCCGTAGCCCCAGCGGCCGACAATCTCTTCCGGCCTGATCGAAGCTGGCATTTCCGGAGCAGCCATCGGCGCCGTCGCTGCCGGGGGCGGCGGCTCGTTCGATGCAAATGGATTGAGGTTGGTGGATGCGAATGGATTTGTCGTGCAGGCGCAAAGCACGAGCATGGGCAAAGCACCGCCCGCAACCGACCCAAGATCGCGCAGCGACACTCTCATGCAGGCTCTCCTTGAAAAAGCAGTGGCAACGAGGGCGCCGCCTAAAAGCCGCCGCAAGACGCAAGCCGCCCTTCCTTGGCCAAACATTTGGTCGGCATGGTGACGAGTTTTCGGGCCGAGAGCTAGACCTGCGGGGCCGGTCTCGGTCCTTGCGATCAATCGCTTGAGCGCAGAAAGAGCGGCAGGGCGCCATGGATCGATAGAGCCGCTTGACAGCATCCAAGTCAGACCTTATGTCCCGGGCGGCTTCTGGCACTCAGCGTTGGTGAGTGCCAAGTATTTCTAATCCAAAGGCTTTCTCACTAACACGGAGGCCGCTCGGCGAGCGGCGATGAGGTGACCATGGCAAAGCTTAAGTTCCGTCCCCTGCATGATCGGGTTGTCGTCAGGCGCATCGAAGCGGAAGAAAAATCCAAAGGCGGCATCATCATCCCCGATACCGCAAAGGAAAAGCCGCAGGAGGGCGAGGTCGTCGCCGTCGGGCCCGGCGGCCGCGACGAGAACGGCAAGCTCATCGTCATGGACGTCAAGGCCGGCGACCGCGTGCTGTTCGGCAAATGGTCGGGCACCGAGGTCAAGCTCGATGGTGATGAACTTCTCATCATGAAGGAGTCCGACATCATGGGCGTGATCTCCTGAACTGCTTCGTGTCGCGATCGGCCCTCCATTCGACGGGTGCGCGGCTGCCACACACAAAAGACCCCCAAGGAGCAACTTATTATGGCTGCGAAAGAGGTACGGTTTTCCGGCGACGCTCGCGACCGCATGCTGCGCGGCGTCGACATTCTCGCCAATGCGGTGAAGGTGACGCTCGGCCCCAAGGGCCGCAACGTCGTGCTCGACAAGAGCTTCGGCGCGCCCCGCATCACCAAGGACGGCGTCACCGTCGCCAAGGAGATCGAGCTTGAAGACAAGTTCGAGAACATGGGCGCACAGATGGTGCGCGAAGTCGCGCAGAAGACCAACGACGAAGCCGGCGACGGCACCACGACGGCGACCGTGCTCGCGGCCGCTATCGTCAAGGAAGGCGCCAAGTCGGTGGCCGCCGGAATGAACCCGATGGATTTGAAGCGCGGCATCGAGCTTGCCGTCGGCGCCGTCGTCGCCGACATCGAGAAGCGCGCCAAGAAGGTCGGTTCGTCGGCGGAAGTCGCGCAGGTCGGCACCATCTCGTCCAACGGCGACGTAACCATCGGCAAGATGATCGCCCAGGCGATGCAGAAGGTCGGTAACGAAGGCGTGATCACGGTCGAGGAGGCCAAGGCGCTCGAGACCGACGTCGAGATCGTCGAGGGCATGCAGTTCGATCGCGGCTACCTGTCGCCGTATTTCATCACCAACGCCGAAAAGATGCTGGCCGAGCTCGAAGACGCTTACGTGCTGCTGCACGAAAAGAAGCTGTCGGGATTGCAGGCGCTGCTGCCGGTGCTCGAAGCGGTGGTGCAGTCGGGCAAGCCGCTCCTCATCGTCGCCGAAGACGTCGAGGGCGAAGCGCTGGCCACCCTCGTGGTCAACAAATTGCGCGGCGGCTTGAAGGTCGCGGCGGTCAAGGCCCCCGGCTTCGGCGATCGCCGCAAGGCCATGCTCGAGGACATCGCGGTGCTGACCGGCGGCCAGCTCATCTCCGAAGACCTCGGCATCAAGCTTGAAAACGTCACGGTGGCCATGCTCGGCCGCGCCAAGAAGGTGGTGATCGAGAAGGAGAAGACCACCATCGTCGACGGCGCCGGCAAGAAGAAGGACATCGAGGCGCGCGTGCAGCAGATCAAGTCGCAGATCGAGGAAACCACCTCCGACTACGATCGCGAGAAGCTGCAGGAGCGGCTCGCCAAGCTCGCCGGCGGCGTCGCGGTGATCCGCGTCGGTGGCGCCACCGAAGTCGAGGTGAAAGAGAAGAAGGATCGCGTCGAGGACGCGCTCAACGCCACCCGCGCCGCGGTCGAGGAAGGCATCGTACCCGGCGGCGGCGTCGCGCTCGTTCGCGCCAAGAAGGCGATCGGCAAGCTTCACAACGACAATGCCGACGTGCAGGCCGGCATCAACATCGTGCTCAAGGCGATCGAGGCGCCGCTGCGCCAGATCGCCGAGAACGCCGGCGTCGAGGGCTCGATCGTCGTCAACAAGATCCTGGAGAACAGGTCGGAGACGTTCGGCTTCGACGCGCAGACCGAGGACTATGTCGACATGCTGGAGAAGGGCATCGTCGACCCGGCCAAGGTGGTGCGCGCGGCGCTGCAGGACGCGGCGTCGGTCGCCGGCCTCCTGGTCACGACCGAAGCCATGGTCGCCGAGGTTCCGAAGGAAAAGCCGACCATGCCGGCGATGCCGCCCGGCGGCGGCATGGGCGGGATGGACTTCTAAGCTTCCTCTCGCTCCGGTTGAATGCAAAGGGCGCGGCGCAGGCCGCGCCCTTTCTGCTTGTGCGCCGGCGTCTTTGCGTGAGAGCCTTGCGACTTAGAGCTGGAGATTTGGCGCAGCGACTTAGAGCGGTGACTGAGCGCAGCCAGAGTGAGAGGGAGAAGACAACAATGACGGCCGATATCGACCCGTTTGCGAATTTCAAGGCCGCCCAGCGCGAAGGCTGGTCGTCGTTTGTGCCGGTGGAAATCATGACCACTCCGCCCGCCGCAAAGCTGGTGAAGTTCGCGCAGGTGCGGGCGGGTCAGCGCGTGCTCGACGTCGGCTGCGGAACCGGCGTCGTTGCGGTGACTGCCGCGCTTCAGGGCGCCAAGGCGTGCGGGCTCGACCTGACGCCGGTGCTGTTGGAACGGGCGCGCAAGAACGCCGGCATCGCCGGCGTCGACGTGGAGTTCACCGAGGGCGACGCCGAAGCGCTGCCCTATCCGGACGCTTCGTTCGATGTCGTGCTCAGCCAGTTCGGCCATATGTTCGCGCCGCGCCCGGCCGTCGCGGTGCGGGAGATGCTGCGCCTGCTCAAGCGCGGCGGACGGATCGCATTTTCGACTTGGCCGCCGGAGCATTTCACCGGACGCATGTTCGCGTTTATCGCCCGCCATATGCCGCCGCCGCCCGGCGCCGAACCGCCGGCGCCGCCGCCGCTCTGGGGCGACCCGAACGTCGTGCGCGAGCGGCTCGGAACTGCGGTGACGGACCTTAAATTCGCTCGCGACACGCTGGTGGCGCCGGCCTTGAGCCTGCGACACTTTCGCACCGCGCAAGAGGCGACCATCGGCCCGCTGATCAAGCTCGTCGCCACGCTGCAGGACGACCCCGACAAGCTTGCGCGGCTGCGCGCCGAGTTCGACGTGATGGCCGCCGATATTTTCGAAGAGAACACCGTCCGCATGCCGTTCCTGATGACCCGCGCCACCAAAATTTGATCGATGCACGGCGCATCAATTGGTCATCACGCGAAAGCGCAGCGTCGTGGCGCCTAGAAGTTCGATGACGTCGCCATGGCGCCGCCAATTCGTCACCTGCGCCAGCGCGGCGAGCAGGTTCTCGTCGCCGCTTTGGCGGTTGGGCGCGCATTGGGCCGGCGCGATCGGACCCGGAACGATGCTGATCGAATCCGCGCGGACGCTGGCCTGACCGTGCAAACTAGCGCACCACAAATCGATCGATGCCGTGCCGTTCTCGGCGATCGTGAGGATCGGGACGCGCTTGGAACCGGGCATCGGCGCCGCGTCGAGCATCAGCTCGCGATCGAACGGAAAGGCGGGCTCGCTCGCCGCAGCCGGTCCAAGCAAGCGGGCGACGATAAGCAGACAAAAGACGACGTGCCGGACAAGGCGGGGCATTTTCTCTTTCCGATCGATGAGAAGGCGGCGGAGGGAAGCAGCGGAGATGGCGAATGCGAAGTGAAGTGGCGAGTAGCGACGGAGCGTATCCTATTCGCCACTCGCTATTGGCCACCCGCCTAGTGGTTTAACACGGCGATGCCCGGGAAGAACAGATAACAAGCCACGCCGATGATGACGAGATAGACCAGCAGCACGCTGCACCAGCCGAAATTGTGTCGGATCACTTCGCCCTCGTTGCGGACGAAGCGGCTGGTGGAGACGCCCACGCTCGCCGTCTGCGGGGCGATCGGCTTGCCGATCTCTGCACCCACCGAGTTGAGCGTAGGCAACAGCAGCAAGGGAAAGCCGAGCACCTTGCCGACTAGCGCCTGGAAAGTGCCGAACATGGCGTTGGTCGAGGTATTGCTTCCGGACAGCGCCACGCCGATGAACCCGAGCAGGGGCGCGACGACGATAAAGGCGACCCCGAGCTTGGAGAAAGCGCTGGCGAGCGAGCCGGCCATGCCGGAATAGTTGAAGACATAGGCAAGGCCGAAGATGAACACGCCGACGAGGCAGGCGCCCCACATCTGCGACCAGGTCTTGGCGAAGATGGCGCCGATCTGCGCGGGGCTGACGCGCAGCAGGATCACCGCGAGCATCCAGGAGGCCAGGATCGCCGAGCCGCCGACGAATGGCGTCCAGTTGAACACAGCGCTGATCGTGGCGCCCGGGGTGATCGCCGAATTCGCCGCCACCGCGAGGTGCAGGACCACGAACGACGGCAAGCGCGACCAGGGTCCGGTCCAGACGACGACGACCACAACCAATACCGCGATCGGCAACCACGCTATGCCGACGTCGCCGGCCGACAGGCCGTGAGCCTCCGCCTGCGCGTCGCCGGCTAAGGGCGTGCCGCCATAGCCGAGAACCTGCGCCGGCCGCCAAACCTTGAGAAAGAGCAGCAGAAGCACGAAGCACACGATCGCGCCGACGACGTCCGGCAGATAGGGCCCGAGGTAAATGGCGGTCGGCAGCTGCCCGGCGATATAGCCGAGCGAGCCGACGACGGCGAGCGGCCAGGCGGACCACATGCCTTTACTGCCCGACACCAGATAGAGCAGAATCCAAGGCGGCAACAAAGCGAGGATGGCGACAACCTTGCCGACCGAGGCTGAATAGATCGGCAGCAGCTCCACAAAGCTCATGCCGAGAGTGCCGGCGGTCACAGTCGCCAGCGCGATGATCGGCGCGCCGAGCGCTCCGTAGGAAACCGGTGCGTTGTTGGCGATGGCCGCGACGCGGATGGCGTCAAGATCGGGAATGCCGATTGCGATCAGGATCGGAGCAACGAAAGCCCAAGGGTAGCCGAAGCCGACCAAGCCTTCGAGCAGCGCGCCGAACGCCCAGGCGAACAGGATGGTCTGCACCCGTACGTCGCGGGTTCCCTGTTGCAACAGCCAGCGCCGGAGCTTTTCGAACGCCCCGGTGGTGACCATGGTGTTAAACAGCATAACTCCCCAAAACGTGATCCAATCGACGTTCCAAACGCCGGTGGCGGAGCCGTAAAGATAAGCGAGCGCACCGTCGGCAAGCGGCATCTTCCAGACCAAGAGCGCCAGTAGAAAGGTGACGATCGAGCCGATGAGCACCGCGAGCCAGGCAGACATGCGCAGGCCCGCGAGCAAAAAGAGCAACAACAGCACCGGAACAAGCGCGACGAGCCAGGTCACGAACAGGTTGCCAGCCGGATTGAGGATTTGCGTGAACATTGGCGATCCCCTGGCGCCTTTGCAGGCAGCGCCTCTTGCACCGCCGTTTCGACGGGTACCCAGGCCGACGATGCTTCTGCCGTTAAGACATCAAGACATCAAAGGAACGAGATTTTTTGTCACCGCACGTAGACTAGGCGAGTTCCGCAATGGGCGCCACGGCAGCCGAGTGCGACAACGCCGCACACGCGCGCGAAAGAGGGTCATATTAATGCAGTGCAACATCATGCTTGCGACGACGCTCAGCGAGGGGACACCCTGCATGCTCCCTGATCGGGCCGAGCCGGTCGACATCTGCCGTTTCGATACCGGAGGTCACCCGTGAAAAATCTTGCTTCGACGATCGCCACGATCTGGCGGCTGTCTCTTCCCTATTTTCGTTCGGACGACCGCTGGCCGGGCCGCATCCTGCTTGCCGCGGTGATTGCGATCGAGCTTTCCTTGGTCGCCGCGCAGGTGATCCTGAACCAATGGTACAATCGTTTTTACAACACGCTGCAGGATCGCGACTGGGCCGCCTTCGTCAGCGCCATCCTATTCTTCTGCGCGCTTGCCGCGATCTACACCGTGCTCGTGGTCTATCAGACCTACATCAATCAATGGCTGCAAATTCGGTGGCGCCGCTGGATGACGCAAGCCTACCTGGGGCAATGGCTCGATGCCGCCAATCACTATCGCATGCAGCTTCTCGGCGATGCCGCCGACAACCCGGACCAGCGCATTGCCGACGACTTACGGATGTTCGTGGACTATACGCTGACGATCGGCACCGGCTTACTGAGCTCGGTCGTCAGCTTTGGCTCGTTCGTCGTGATTCTGTGGCTCCTCTCCGCACAAGCGCCGCTGTACGTTTTCGGCGCGCAGCTTGCGATGCCCGGCTACTTGGTCTGGGCGGCCCTGTTCTACGCCGCCGTCGGCACGCTGCTCACCCATTTGATCGGCCGGCGGCTCATTCCGCTCAATTTTCGGCAGCAACGCTACGAAGCCGACTTCCGCTACAATCTCGTACGCGCGCGCGAGAATGCCGAGCAGATCGCGGCCCTCGGCGGCGAGGCAGCCGAACGCGAGCGGCACCTCGGCCGCTTCGGTTCCGTCGTCAACAATTGGCTTGCCGTCATGCAGCGGCAGAAGAAGCTTCTGTTCTTCACGCAAAGCTTTTCGCAGGCGTCGGTGATCTTTCCCTACATTGTGGTGAGTCCGGCCTATTTTGCCGGCATCATGCAGCTCGGCGGCCTGATGCAGACGGCGGCGGCCTTCAACAGCGTGCACGGCGCTCTCTCCTACTTCATCACCTCGTATCGGCAGATTGCGGAGTGGCGTGCGATCGTGGCTCGGCTCAGCGGCTTTCAGGAAGCGATCGCGGCCGGACGCGCCGTCGCCGTCACGCCGCCTTCCGTCGAGGTTGTGCCGCACGCAAGCGACGGCGTTTTTGCGGTCGACGGCCTCAATGTTCGCCTGCCCAGCGGCGAACCGATCGTCGCCGCCGAGCGCATTGCCTTTGCCGCCGGCGAGCGCGTTCTGGTGACCGGCCCTTCCGGGGCTGGAAAATCGACGCTATTCCGCGCCATTGCCGGCATTTGGCCGTTCGGATCGGGCCGCATCCTGGTGCCGAAGGGTGCCAAGGTCATGCTGGTACCGCAGCGGCCTTATTTTCCGGTAGCGACGCTGGCGGCAGCCATCGGCTATCCGGCGCCGGCCGCCACATTCGACGAGGCGCGCGTCACCGACGCGCTGGTCGCGGTCGGGCTGCCGGAATTGGTCGAACGGCTTGGCGAAGAAGCACACTGGAACCGCATGCTCTCGCTGGGCGAGCAGCAGCGGCTCGCGATCGCGCGGGCGTTGCTGCACGCGCCGGACTACCTTTTCCTCGATGAGGCAACGGCTTCGCTCGACGAAGCTGCCGAGGCGGCGCTGTACCGTTTGCTGGCGGACCGCCTCGAAGGCACGACGATCATTTCCATCGGCCATCGCTCGACGCTCGGCGCCTTCCATCGCCGCCGCATCGAACTCGTGGCGGACGAAGCCTTCTATCGCGCGCAGGAGGTTCCGCTCGCCGCGGCCGCGGAGTGATACGCGATGGCATGTAAATTGCCAAAGATTCCTTGCGACCGCATTGGCACGGCTTGGTCGCTCAACGACTTAACGCAGGGAGTATGCCATCATGTGCTCAGGGGATGATCAGAACTGCCCGCAATTTGAGCTACATCGCAAGAAGCTGCTCGACGATCTCGACTGCGAGCGGCGGAGCTTTCTCAAGAGCGCGTTCGTCGCCAGCGGCGGTGCGGCGGCGGCGTGGGCTGCGAGCGGTACGTTGGCTTCTCCGGCCTCGGCGCAAACACGGCCGGGAGAACCGACCTACCATTATTTGCCGGCGAATGCCGACACCGTGCACTGGGGTTATTTCAGCAAACTGCTGAAACCTCAGCTCGAGGTGGACTCCGGCGATTACGTCACCATCGAAGCCCTAACGCACCACGCCAACGATGATGCGGAGCGGATGATCAAGGGCGATCCGGGCGCTGAAAGCGTGTTCCTGTGGACCAAGGACAAAAAAGGCGTCAACCGCCGCGGCGCCGGGCCGATCGACGGCAAGCTCTTGGGTCGCGGCGCCGGCGAAGGCTTCGGCGTGCACATCTGCACCGGCCCGGTCTATATCCGCGGCGCCGAGCCCGGCGATATCCTTGAAGTCCGCATCATGGACGTGAAGCCGCGGCCGTGCGCCAACCCGGCCTATGTCGGCAAGTCGTTCGGCAGCAACGCGGCGGCATGGTGGGGTTTTCACTACAACGATCTGCTCACCGAGCCAAAGCCGCGCGAGGTTTGCACCATCTACGAAATCGACACCAGCGGCCAACGCAACTGGGCGCAGGCGGTCTATAACTTCCGCTGGACGCCGCAAACCGACCCCTACGGCGTCGTCCATAAGATCATCGACTATCCGGGCGTGCCGGTCGACCATTCCACCGTCCAGGAGAACCATAACGTCCTCAAGAACGTGCGCATCCCGATCCGGCCGCATTTCGGCGTGATGGGTTTGGCGCCGAAAGAAGCCGACATCGTCGACTCGATCCCGCCGAGTTATTTCGGCGGCAACATGGATAATTGGCGCGTCGGCAAGGGTGCCACCATGTACTACCCGGTGGCGGTGCCGGGCGGTTTGTTCTCGATTGGCGATTCGCACGCCGCGCAAGGCGATTCCGAATTGTGCGGTACCGCGATCGAAATGTCGCTGACCGGAACCTTCCAGCTCGTCCTGCACAAGCAGAACACGCTGACCGGTTCGCTCGCGGGCCTCAATTACCCGCTGCTCGAAACCCAAGACGAATGGGTCCTGCACGGATTCAGCTTCGCCAACTATCTCCAGGAACTCGGCCCCACGGCGCAACAGGACATTTACAAAAAATCCTCGATCGATCTCGCGCTGCGCGACGCGTTCCGCAAGATGCGCAATTTCCTGATGACCACCAAGGGCCTGAGCGAGGACGAGGCGATCTCGCTGATCTCGGTCGGGGTCGACTTCGGCGTCACCCAGGTCGTGGACGGCAACTGGGGCATCCACGCCATCATCAAGAAGAGCCTGTTTGCCGGCGCGTCGGTATAAACGACCGCCGAACGCTCGAACCGGCGGCGGCTACGCCGCCGGTTCGCCACGAAAATAACGGGTAGTGTTGCTTTCCTTCGGCTCTCAAAAGCACTTCAATGGACTTAAATGGATTGATGCAGCCGTAATTTCCTTACGGAGGATCGCCCCATGAAGGCAACTGTCGACGGCTACATCGTTGCGCAAAGCGACGACATCGTCGTCGCCGATGGCTATCAATATTTTCCCCTCGCGGCGGTACGCATAGATTGGCTGGAAAAAACCAAAAAGACGGCCGCGGATTGCGGCTGTCCGCACGGCGTGCAGTTTTATGACGTCGTCGTCGACGGCAAACGGCACGAGCGCGCCGCGTGGTCTTATGAAAAGCCGCGCCCGGAAATGGCCAAGGTCGGCGGCCGTTTCGGCTTCTGGGAAGACGTGAAGGTGGCGTAGACGCGGTCGCCGCCCGCTAGGCCGCCGCCTTTTTACGATTGGCTTCGAGGCGGGCGTCAACCAAGGCCACCTGCGCGTCGATCGCCGGATGGCGCATGCCTCTCTGCGCGGCGATGAGCTGCACGAGCTTGTCGGCGCGCTCGATGTTCTGCGCGCCGTTTTGCAGCGCGCGCGCCGCCGAAGCAGGCCGCGTGAGCGATTGCGCCGCGGCGGCGTATTTTTCGAACGGCACCAAATCGTCTCGGTTGGCGCCAAGCGCGACGCACAGATCGACCACGAAATTGTAGACCGAGCGTGAAGTTTCGATATCGCCGTGCACCGCCTCCTGGGCGGTGCGGATGCCGTCCTTGGTCACGCATCGGTAATTGCCGGCGAGCAGCATCGCCCACTTGGCGAGGGGCACGAAAATCGAATCGTAGACCTTGAGCTTCACCGGCAGCTCGATTTTTCCCTCGGGCGTATCGAAACGGATCGCCTCGATTTCCTGCTGCAAGCGCCGCAGCATGGCGGTGTGCTGCTCGGAAGGAAAGCGCGCCACCTTGAAATTGGTCGGCAATGTCACATCCAGCACGTTGACCTTTTCCTCCGGCGGCCTGATGGCCTGAGGGTCCGGACTGCACAGCGTGATGTAGGCCGGGTCAAAGTCGTTCCAGACGGTGGCATCGGTATAGGCGGGCTTAAGCGCGTCGGTATCGAGCCCCGGGATGCGCCGCAGGTAGGCCAAGGGCGGCATGTTCATGATCGACATGCACGGCACCTTGGCGCGTGCCACGGCGTCAAGCAGCTCGCGCACGCCGCTTGCGCGATACTGCGGCTCCTGCATGGCAAGGCCGACAAGATCATAGGCCTTCGGATCGATATCGGCGGTCCCGCCGGCGCTGACCTTGCCCGGCAGCTTGCGCGAATCGAGCTCGATCGGCGCCTTGCGCCCGCGCACCGGCAAGCGCACGCGGAAACCCTCGGAATTGATGAGGTCGGCCTCCGCCGGCAGACACACGAGCTTGACGTTATGGCCGCCAAACAGGAGCTTCGAGGCAAGCAGCGAGCCGTAGGACGCACCCAGGATCAGGATGTTGTAAATCGCAGCCATGACGCACCTCCCTGCCTGGCGAGATTGTCGGTGACCTTGGACCGGTGGGCGGCCACCGCCAACGCCGGGCCAATGCTAGGAGTGCAGTCGGCACTAAGCAATGCGGGCGCAAGGAGGCTTCGGGCACGTCGCCAAGCCGGGTCGTGAGACTGGATACCGCGAAACCAATACGATGCCGCGATACGATGACGCGGCCATGGCGGCCGACCATGGCGGCCGGCCACGCCAGCGGCGCGGCCGGTTTCGCCGATCTTCAGGCCGGGCGGGAAAAAGTTCTTAAGTGCTGCCGCTGCCGCCAAAGCCCGAACCCA
>Ga0187784_10001508_pt1 | contig 18542 bp, 22 predicted proteins | sample 1015_SJ02_MP15_2_FD_132964 | JGI IMG/M metagenome (GOLD analysis project Ga0187784, IMG submission 132964) | Tropical peat soil microbial communities from peatlands in Department of Meta, Colombia - 1015_SJ02_MP15_20_MG | ecosystem: Environmental > Terrestrial > Soil > Wetlands > Peat | place...
GGTCGTGGACAAATCACGGTTCCGCGGGCAGTTTTACCGGCAGCGGCCGCCCCAGCGGGCGGCGCGGGAAAGACAGGGACCAATGGTGAACGCAATGGACGATCCGCAAGACGAGGATCCGCAAAATGCCAAACGCATCTACAGCATCAGATTGCTGATCAGGCATCCGACGATCGATCCTGCTCTGATCACGGCGCGGTTGGGCTTGACGCCGAATATGGCCCAGACCGTGGGGCATGAACGAAGGACGCCGATCGGGACGCGGCTTCCCGGCGTTTATCAACACAGCGCCTGGAGCCATGTGTTCGAGGTGGAGGGGCGGCGGCACTTCACGAAAGACATCGTCCCCTTTCTCTCGCGGCTGGAGGAAAGCGGGACATTCCTTCGGGAGTTGACCGATACCGGCGGTAGTGTTTCGCTCTGCCTGCATCTTCCGGGTCATGTGAATATCGGCGACGTCATCCGCTGGCAGGATCTGCAAAGAATGGCGGCGCTGCACATGAGCCTTAGCATCGAGGTCTTCCCGAACTACAGGCCGTCGGGAGAGAAATAGCAGCCGATGCTGCATTCACAGCCGGCCGAAGATTCTTCAATTCCTATCTGGTGGTCCCCCACCTCACCCAACCTCTCCGCCCCAAAGGGGCGGAGAGGAGTGATCGCGACGGCTCCTTGCGATGCGATTGAGCCTTGGGCGGGGAGGGATCTCGGGGTAGATTGGGTCAACTTCCGAAATTGCGAGCGAGCGAAGCGCCGGCGCCTGCGGCGCTTTTCTGACGTGACCTGCTGAAAGGGCCACGGTCGTCGTCGTGCTCGTCTTCACGGAGCGGGGGCTTACGAGGCATGGCTTGCGCCAGACACTTCCCCCCACTCCAACCCCGCCCCTCAAGGGGGGAGGGGGTATGCGGTTCGGGCGATTTGCTTTCATCACAGAGAGGGCAAGATGAAGAACAGCGATTCTCCGCGCCGCAAAAAGGCGCAGAGCCTGCTGGCGCGCCACGGCTATGCCGTGGGCGGCCCGGTCAGGCAGGCGATCGCCGCGGCCGTGCACCAGCACGAGCGGCGCGACCACAAGGGCAAGAGCCTCACCAAGTTGAAGCGCGGCGGCGCGGCCGAGGGCGCGGAGCCCAGGCCGCGCGCCGACAAGCCGCGCCGCGCCGCGGGCGGGCGCACCCGGAAATCCGGCACCAAGGTGATCATCGTCAACGGCCAGCCGCAGCCGCAGCCGGTCGCGATGCCGCGGCCGGTGCCGGTGGCGGTCCCGGCCGGCGCCGCGATACGGCCGCCGCTGGCGGCGGCGCGGCCGCCCGTGGTCGCGCCGGCGCCGGCGGGCGCGGCGATGCCGGCGGCCGTGCCCGTGGCCGCACCCCGGCCGGCGGCGGCGAAGCGCGGCGGCCGCTTCGGCAGGCTGCACATGACGGCGGGCTCGAAGAACGCGCTCGGCCGGCTGCAAAAAATGAAAGCCTATGGCGCGCATTAGCGATGCTGGGCGAGGTCGATCTGTGGCGGCGGCTCGAAGAGGCGATCACCGCCGAGCTCAACGGCCGCTGCGACGGCATCGTCAGCGGCAATCTCGACGGCATCGAGCGCTATCGCTTCGAGACCGGCTTCGTGCGCGGCCTGCAATGGGTGCTGGACCGCGCGCGGGACATCCTGGCGGAGGACGGGCGACGGAGGACGGAGGACGAAGAGTCCGCCGCGCCAGCGCACTCCACATCCTTCGAGGAAGACTTCGATGCTGGTCAAACAGGCGCTTGAAGTGGTGCACGACCGCGATCCGCGGGACGAGATCCTGGAGGCGGTGGGGCCCTATCTCGGCGATATCGAGCCGCTGGGCGCCTCGGTCATGGTCGTGGTCTACGAGCGGCCGGACAAGACCAAGGGCGGCATCCTGCTCGCCGACCGGACGCGGGAAGAGGACCTCTATCAAGGCAAGGTCGGGCTCGTGGTCAAGATGGGCAACCTCGCCTTCGCCGAGGACGAGGACCACGTCTGGGGCGCGCGCACGCCCAAGCCCGGCGACTGGGTCTGCTATCGCGTCGGCGACACCTTTCCCTTCATCGTCGGCAAGCGCACCTGCCGCTTCGTCCAGGACGTGAGCATCCGCGCCATCCTCAACCGGCCGGACATCGTGCTGTGAGCGCGCAAGCGGCGCTCGACCGGCATCTCGCCGCCATCTATGCCGAGCGCGTGCTGCGGCGCGCGGGCGCGCGCGGAGCGCAGGCGGCGCTCGCGGCGGCGCTCGCGGCGGCGCCGGCGCTGCGACAGGCGGCCGAGGCGCGGCTTCAGACGTTGCGGGAGATCCCGGCGCAACGCTGCTTCGTCTCGGCGCGCAAGCGCGCCTTTCTCGAAGCGGCGCTCGCCGCGCCGGACCATCCCCAGACCATCCATCAGGAGTAATGCCATGGACGCGACGAGCGCAGCCGCCGAGCGGGCGGAGGGCGACAGCGTGCCGCGAACGAGCGATGCCGAGCTGGAGCGGATACGCCAGCAGCTTGCGGAGGAAAAGGAGCGGCGCGCCAGCGCCGAGCGCGACCGCGACGCCGAGCGCCGGCGCGTCGAGGCCGAGCGCGGCAACCGCTTTGCCGCGCAGGAGGCGGTGCTCGCCAGCGCGCTGGAAACGGCGAGGACGCGACTCGCCGCGGCGAAGCAGGCCTATGCGGCGGCGCTGAGCGAGGAGCGCTTTCAGGACGGCGCCGAGCTGCAAGAGCAGATCGCCGAGGCGGCGCTGGAGATCCGCGGCCTTGCCTGGCAGCAGCAGCAATTCGAGCAGGCGCGGCGCCAGCCGGCGGCGAGCGACGCGCGCGCGCGGTTCGAGCAGGCGATCGCCACGCTGCCGCAAGAGGCGCAGGACTGGTGCCGGCGGCATCCGGAATTCGTCACCGATAGCCGCGCCAATGCGCGGGCGCAGGCGGCGCATTTCGCGGCGGTGGGCGAAGGCTTGCGCGAATGGAGCCCGGACTATTGGGCGTTCGTCGAGGAGCGGCTGGGGATGCGGCCGGCGGCGGCGGATGACGGGTTCGAGGAGATCGATTACGGCCGCGAGGCCGGCAGCGCGCGCAGAGAGCCGGCGCCCGACCGGATGCACGGCCGCGCCGGCGCCACCACGGCGGCGCCGCCGTCGCGCGGCGCCATGACCGGCACGGGCGAGCGGCGCGGCCGCGCGCGCCAGCCGAGCTCGGGCGAGATCGAGGCGGCGAAGATCTCTTTTCCCGAGGAATGGAAGGAGAGCCCGAAAAAGGCGCTCGAGCTTTATTTCGAGAACCAGGCGGCGCTTCGCCGCGAAGGCCGCCTCACCTGAGCCCAGGAGCACAGCATGCGAACCGCCCAGACCCGTCCGCCCGTGCGCGCGCCGCAACGTCCGCCGCAGCGCGATCTCTCCTTCCTTTATGAGGAGGAGGACAGCGGCGGCCCCTTTCAGGTGGATGCGGCGGCGATCCCCGACGGCATGAGCTATGAATGGCGCCGCGTCACCTATGCCGGCAAGGAGGACGTGCGCCACCAGGCGCGCGCCCATCGCCGCCACTGGACGCCGGTGCCGAAGCGGCGCCATCCCGAGATCGTCGGAAGGGACGCGGCGGAAAAGGACCCGGAGGGCGCCATCATCGTCGACGGGCTGATGCTGATGGAGCGGCCGGCGGCGATCAGCAAGGAAGCGGCGAGCCTGCGCGACGCGCGCGCCAAGGAGCGGGTGCGCAACCAGGTGAAGAGCCTGAAGCTCACGCCGGAAGGGCAATTGCCGCGGGTGCGCGCGCAAGCCAAGAAGAAATACAACATCCAGGTGGCCGAGCCCGACGAGGCGCCGGCGAGCGCGGCGGAGGAGGAGGAATAGGCGCGGGCGCGCGCCTTTTCCGCCGGCGGGACGCTTTGCACCAGCCGTAACACTTTCGCTTTTCCAGCGCCGTCCGTCCGACGGCGTTTTTTGTCGCCGCGGCGCGCTTGCCGACGACGCACGACCTCTCTCCCTCTTCCGCAATCGCAGGCAGGCGCATGAGCGATCTCCTCGATGGGGTCAGCGCGGCGGCGCCGTCACCCGACGACGGGGGAGATCCGCCATCGGCTTTTCCGCCGAGAGCAGGAGCAAGCCTCGGGCTGCCGGGAATAGATGACGAGCCGATAGGGGATGGCGGCGGATCGCAGGGGACATCGGCAGGCAGCGCCGGGGCGCCAACAGCGCCGCAAGCGGCGCCTTCGAGCGAACCACCCGTCGATTTCTCGGACTGGCTCAGGAACTCGGTCGAGGACCGGCGGGGGGTCGTCTATGGCGACGTCTTGCCGGTCGCGGTCGACCCCAAAGCGCATGCCTGGTACTTCACCATGCCGGAGGTCGCGCGCGACTGGGTCCGCGGCCTCGCCGACCTCACCGATGCCCGCCAATACGACCAATACCTAGCGCAGGGTCATCTCCCGCAGGAGGCGATCGGGACGTTGATGACGCCGCCCCTGGCGGGGCGCAGCGTCGTGCCGCGGGGAGCGCCGGCCGAAATCGCACCAGAGGTTCCGGGGCCGCAAACCGATTCGCTGCCGGAGAGAGCCGGTTCGCTTATGCCCGAGGCGCCGCCGGATCCGCCGACGCCGACAAAGATCCGGGCGACGGGGGAAGGCGAAGCGGAAGAAGAAAGCGCGCCGCCGGCGCCATTCCACGATCGGCTCGACGATTTCAAGGCGTTCCGCGACGATAAAGGCTACGGCGACGATCCGCTGAGCCAGAATTACGCGGCGCGCGATTATGTGATGCAGCGCCAGGGCGATACCAAAGCCGAGCACGTGGTCGGCTATGACGCGGACGCCAATGCGATCACCCATGCGGGCACGTCGCTGCGCGAAGGAGAGGCGGGGCTCCCCGGCGATCTCGTCGATGCGCTGGACGATCCGACCCAGCATATCAACGTCCATCACAGCCATCCCGACAGTACCGGCCTAAGCCGAGATGATATCGGCATCGCGGGGATGCGCGGAGCGCGATGGGTGGCGGCGCACGGCATCAACGGCGAGCTTTCGGCCGCACGGATGACGGCCGAAACGCGGTCGGCGCTGGCCGATAGAATGGCCGCGGATCCGGACGGGGCGGTAAACGTTCTGGAAAAGCTGGCGGGGGACGCGGCAGATGAGTCCTGGGAACCGATGGAGCAAGCGATTGATCGCGGCGAATTTACGGAGGAGGAAGGGCGCCGGATTTGGGTGGAAGCGAGGAACCGAGCGCTTGCCCGGAACGGCCTTATCGACTATGTGACAACCCACGCACTGCCCGATTCTCCCGTCGTCAAAGAGATGCAGGAGCGGGCGAATAGCAGCGTACAGGCAGGTATCAATGAATCCTTCCCGGCGTCGACGGTCCATGCATCTGATCAATTACCCGTCCCCGTACGGCCCGGAGACGGTATGGATCGAATTTCTCGACCGGATGATGAAGCTGCCCCAGGACGATACAACCGTGCGCTGGGCGGTAGAAACCGCGCACCGCACTCTGGCGAGATTACGCGATCCGGCCCGCAAAGCCCGGAGAGCAGTAACAGACAAACTGAAGGAGCTGGCCAAAGAAGCTCCCTACGACGAGCCAACGAAGGCGCGGCTGTTGAAAGCCTGGGTCACGGCTTTGCAGGAGATCGTACCGCTCCCCGGCGATATGCCAACGGCAGCATCCTCGAAAAAGGAGGGCTAAGCCCGCATCGCTTTTCCAGGGGTGGTGGAGAAGACGCTGCCGACGGTCGCGGGAACGGCCCTGTCCATATCAGGGGCGACGAGTTGGGCCGGAAGCCCGAAAGCTACGGCAAGCTGCAGATGCTGGCGGCGCGCTATGCGCGCGAGCGTCTCGACGGCAGCAGCGTGACCAATCAGCAGACGGGACTGCCGATCACGCTTGCCTGGCCGCGCACGCTGCGGCGGGAGACCTTGCCGGGAACGCCGCCGGCGCTGCTGCTGGCGATCCCGGCGCTGCCGGCATTGCTCGCCCAGGGCCGCTATGCCGGCTCGGCGCCGGACCCGCGGCAACGCCCGGCGGTGAAGGCGGTGCATTATTTCCGGTCGGACGCGGATGTTGCCGGCACGCCTTTGGCGTTGCGGCTGGCCGTGCGCCAGCATCATGCGGGCAAATATTTTTTCGACGGGGTCGAGGGACAAGACGGGCCGCGTCGAGGCGGCTCGGCGCGGTAGGAACTTCGGCGCCTTTTGGCTTTTCGGCAGGGCAATTCGAAATAATGCGAAGGCCGGCGGAAGGCCGACACGGACGGCGTCCGCGGGCTCATGCCGGAGGCGGCAGACCATGCCCGCACTCGAATATCCCCCTCGCATGGCGTCGGAAGCGGAATGGTCCGATTTTCTCGGCCGGATGATGCAACTGCCGCCGGACGATCCGAGCGTGAAGGCAGCGGTGAGGACCGCCAACAACGCCTTGCTGAGATTGCGCGAGCCGCGGAAAGCGCTCGAGATCGCGCGCGGCAAATTGGTGGAGATCGCGGCGAAGGTGCCGTGCGACGAGATGCCCCGGCGCCGGATTCTCGAGGCGTGGCTGAAGGCGGTGGAAAAGCACTGTCCGGAGGCCGAGATCGGCGCATCGGCGTCCGCGGCCAAGGAACGGTAAGCCGGCGCGGCTTTGTCGCGGACCGAGGATGCCCCACCTCACCCTGCCTCTCCGCCCCGACGGGGCGGAGAGGAGAAGATGTGTGGCGCAGCGCGGGCGCAAAATTATTTTGACGCCCGCGCGCATCGAGCCTTGGCCGGGGAGGGGTCCAGCGGTAAAAAGGATCAACTCGGAGATTTGCGAGCGGCGCCGGGCGGCTGGCGCGGCGCCTCGCCTTCGGTACAGCCCCCACCTAACCCTCTCCGCCCCCAGGGGCGGAGAGGGGGAATCGAGATCGATCGCGGCTGAACGGGACAGCGGTTCAGCGCCTTCCTGACAACCGGCGGCGCCGAAGGCCTTGGCGCGGCCATTCCTCCCATCCCGCGAGCGCGGCGCGCGCGCAAGCGATCACCCCCTATGGAGCAGATCCATGTCGAATCCCACGGGCGGATACGGCCTGCGTCCGGTGCGGCGTCGCGACGGCGCCGCCTGGACCGGCGCGCTCACCGCCGTCCAGCTTGCCTACAATAACGCGCACACCATCGCCAAGGGCGATCCCGTCATCTCGCTCAGCACCGGCTTCGTCGATCTCTGGGCCTCGGGCGTCATCCGCGGCGTGTTCTGGGGCTGCGAATATCTCGACCCCGTCAACAACTACGTCAACTGGTTCAACGCCTGGAAGGCGCCGACGCTGCCCAGCACCACCACCGTCACCGCCTATATCATCGACGACCCCGATCTCATCTTCGAGATCCGCTCGGGCGTCGGGCTCCAGACGGTGCAAGCCAACGTCTGGGAGAACGCCGCCATCCAAGGCATGGGCGCGCCCAGCGCCGCGGGCATCAGCACGGCGACGCTCACCGGCATCGCCACGACCGCGACGCTGCCGCTCAGGATCACGGGCCTCTCGCAGAAGGTCGGCAACGACAACACCTCGACCTCCAACATCGTCGAAGTCGTCTTCAACAACTTCGAGCTGCGTCCGGGCCAGACCGGCATCTAACGGAGAGACTCCATGACCATCAACCTGACCCAGATCAAGCAGGAGCTCTTCCCGGGCCTGCGCGGCATCGAGGGCAAGTACGACATGATCCCGGCCCAGTGGAAGAAGTACTACGAGATCGGCACTTCCGAGATGGCGATCGAGCGCACCTCGGAAATGGCCTTCGTGGGGCTCGCCGTGATCAAGTCGGAAGGCCAGCCCACCTCCTTCGACAATGCGGCCGGCGACCGCTTCGTCTACAACCAGGAGCATGTCGAGGTGGGGCTCGGCTATGCCATCACCCGCAAGGCGATCGCCGACAATCTCTACAAGTCGCAGTTCCAGCCCTCCAATCTCGGCCTCATGGAGAGCTTCGACCAGACCAAGGAGATCCTGGCGGCCAACCTGCTCAACACCGCCGGCACCTACAACCCGTCGATCGGCGGCGACGGCATGTCGCTGGTCAACACCGCGCATCCCGTCGACAACGGCACCTATGCCAACCGCCCAACCACGGATCTCGACTTCAACGAGGCCGCGCTCGAGGCGGCCAACATCCAGATCCGCACCGGCTTCGTCGACCAGCGCGGCCTCAAGATCTTCGCCCGCGCGCGCAAGGTGCTGGTCCCCGCCCAGCTCGAATACGTCATGGCGCGGGTCTGGCACACCGAGCTGCGCCCCGGCACGACCAACAACGACGCGCACGCCATCCACGCCACCGGCAGCTTCAGCGAGGGCTACGAGATCCTCGACTTCCTCACCTCGCCCTTTGCCTGGTTCGTGCTGACCAACCGCAAGGGGCTGCTCTATCTCCAGCGCGAAGCCTTCGAGACCGACATGCAGATCGACTGGTACACGGACAACCTGCTGTGCAAGGCGTATGAGCGGTACTCGTTCGGCTATTACAATCCGCGCTGCATCTGGGGGACATTGCCCACAGCATAGTTCTCAGTCGCCAGTGGTCAGTTGTCAGTAAGGCAACTGACAACTGAAAACTGAGAACTGACCACTCAGGAGCGAAGCGACATGGCACTCGAAGCAACGGCGGGGCCGGACCTCGTCTGGGGGCAATTGCCGCCCACCGTCGCCGGCAATCCGCCGCCCGACTACAACCCCGACCGCGCGCCCTCGGGCGGCGATCTCGGCTGGGGCGTGATCGATCCGCGCTACGGCTACAAGGTCGGCGGCTGGATGAACCCCAACGCGGCGCTGGGCGGAACGCAGCCCAACCCGCTGGCGATCCTCTTCGCCTCGGCCTCCGAGCTGCAATGCGTCGACCAGGCGCCGTCGGCGATCGCCACCGCCAACATCGCCGCGGCGCAGAATGTCGCCTCCGGCACGGCGATGACGCTGGTCTCCGCCAGCGGCGCCGGCATCACGGTGATGTCTGCCGCGCTCACCATCCCGCAGACGGGGCTCGTGGTGCCGAGCGGCACTTTGGCCATCGACGGGCTTCCGGGCCTCGTCTCCTTCGGCCAGACGGGCGCCGTAGCCCTGCTCGATCCCACGCATCAGATCGCACGCGCGCTCTCCATCACCGGCTCGACCTCGGCCACCGGCGGCCAGTTCCTGGTCAACGGCTATGACATGTACGGCCAGCCGCAGAGCGAGCTGATCACCCACCCCGGCGGCGCGGTGACGCAGAACGGCCGGAAGGGCTGGAAGTTCATCGCGCTGGTGACGCCGCAATTCACCGACGCGCACAACTATTCCGTCGGCGACACCGACATCTACGAATTCCCGGTCCGGGTGCTGGAATTCCCGATGGCGACGGTGGGCTGGGCCAATGCGATCATCGCGAACGCGACCGGCTTCACCGCGGCGGACACCACATCGCCGGCGACCTCGACCACCGGCAGCGTGCGCGGGACCTATGCGCTGCAATCGGCGTCGAACGGCACCAACGTGCTGCAGATGTTCGTGACGCCCCGGGTGGCGGATCTCGCCGCGGTGACGCCGGGGAACATGACCAGCCTCTTCGGCGTGACGCCGGCGTAGGAGTCGTCAGTGGTCAGTGGTCAGTTTTCAGTAAGGCGACTGACAACTGAGAACTGAGAACTGAAAACTGAGAACTCGGAGAACCCATGCGCCCGGTCATTCTCACCAAGACGCTGGTGGCGGGGAGCGCCACGGCCATTGCGGCCTCGCAATCGCCCGGCGCCGGCGCGATCGCGATCAACGGGTCGCTGGCCGCGGGCGGCGTGGCGACGCTCGACACGCAGCGCCGCGTGCTGCTGACCTCGGGCGGCAATGACAGCGGCATCGCCTTCACCGTCTTCGGCACCAACCAGGCGGGGGCATCCATCCAGGAGACGGTGACCGGCGGCAATGCCGGCGCGGTGGAGACCAACCAGGATTTCCTCACCATCACCGCCATCACCCATACGGGGTCGGTGGCAAGCACGTTTTCGGCCGGCACGACGAGCGGCACCGGACAGAGCCAGGTCGCGGGCTCGACGCCGTGGCAGCTCGCCGACGCCAACGTCACGCCGACGGATCTGGCGCTGGCGCTCCTCCCCGGGGCAGGGCAGACGGTCAATGCGGAATACACCTATGACGATTTCACCAGCCTCGCCGCGGGCACCTTCCCGGCGGTGTGGTCCAACGCCCCGGGCCAGCTTCCCGCGGGCATGAAAGGCGCCACCGGCGCCGTCGACGCCGCCATCACCTGGCCGATCCGAGGCTATCGCCTCACCGTCGTCATCACCGCCGGCGTCGCCGCGACGCTCGAAGCGATCCAGGCCGGCATCAAGCAGTAGGAGCAGCAGCATGGCCAAGACCTATCACCGCAAGCGCGGCGGCACATCCGATGAGCGCGAGAACGAAACCGGCGAGCCCGAGATCGACAACCGGCCGTACAACGCCCGGGGCTCCGAAGCCGAGAAAGAAGCGCAAGACGAGAAGGGCAGCTTCGCCTGCGGCGGCAAGACAAAGACGAAGGCGAGGCGACGCAAGCGCGGCGGCAGGGCCTATGGCAGGAAGCCGGCGCAGCGCGCCGACAAGCCGCGCCGCGCGGGCGGCGGCCGCTCGCCGCTTTCCACGGCGGCGCGTGTCAAGCCGCGGCCGGGCATGGATGAAAGCGGCCGCCCCGCCAGCGCGCAGGACGATTGACGGCGCGGCGCGAGGCCGCCCGGGAACAGACGACGAATTCCGGCCGCGCGCCAACCGCGGCCGGGTAGGGCGGCCGGCCCGGAGCTCCTCCCCTCCCGGTGCCGGCCGTCCGCTTGGGCAGGGGTCAGGAGTCAGGGATCAGGGATCAGGGATCAGGGATCAGGGATCAGAAGCAGGTTCCCTGCTCCCTGATCCCTGATTCCTGTCATCTGGAGCGAAGCGCCCATGACCACCAGCGGCACCACATCCTTCGGCCTTTCCGGCGCGGACATCGTGCTCGAGGCGTTCGACCGGATCGGGGTCAGGCCGTCGGAAATCACCGCCGACCACATGGTGAGCGCCAGGCGCTCGCTCAATCTCGTGCAGGCGCGCTGGGCGAACCGCGGCACCAATCTCTGGAAAGTGTCGCCGGCGCAAGCGCCGCTGTCGCTGCCGCTGCTGCAAGGGGTGGCAAGCTACGCTTTGCCGGCGAGCACGATCATGCTGCTCGATTGCTATCTCCGCAGCTTCCCGATGGGGCAGCCGGTGAGCCTCGCGCCGGCCTTCTCGACCACGAGCGGCTCGCCCACGGTCGAGATCTACCAGCCGAACCACGGCCTCGCCGTCGGCGGCTATGTCAACGTCATCGTGCCGATCGCGATCGGGGGCCTGCTGCTCCAGGGCTTCTACGCCGCGGCCTCGGTCATCGACAGCGCGCATTTCACCATCGCCGCCGCGGCGAACGCGACCAGCACGGCGGGGCCGGGCGGCGCGGTGCCGGCCTTCACCACGACGCAAGGCTCGGCGTCGGTCGCGGTGGCGCTCGCCAATCACGGGCTGCTGCCGGGCGAGACCTTTACGGTAGAAGTGCCGACGACGGTGGGCGGCCTCGCGCTCTCGGGCGGCTATGTCGTGGGCAGCGTCGGCGACGCCAACGACTTCACCATCGTGGCGCCCAGCCCGGCGACGGCCTCCGCGAGCGCCGCCGAGAACGGCGGCCTCGCGCAGCTCGCCGACCAGGTGCAGTCGAGCGACCCCCTCGACCGCATCCTGACCCCGATCTCGCGCTCGGACTATGCGGCGCTTCCCGACAAGCTCCAGCAGGCGCCGCCCACGGTCTACTACTTCGACCGGCAATCGGCGCAACCGACGATGACACTCTGGCAGGTGCCGGACGGCAACGGGCCTTATGAGTTCCTGGCCTTCACGGCAAGCCAGCTCCAGGACGCGAACGCGCTGGCATCGCAATCGCCCGACGTGCCCTACCGCTTCCTCGAGGCGCTCTCGGCGGACCTGGCGCTGGCGCTCGCCCGGAAATACCCGCCCAACCCGCAAAGCGGCATCGCCATCGCCGACCTCAAGCTCGCCGCGGCGGAGGCCTGGGAAGAGGCGGCGCAAGAGGATCGCGAGCGCGTGCCGCTGTTCCTGGTGCCGGATATGAGCGGCTATTTCCGGTGAGCGCGATGCTCCACGTCATCCGCGCCGATGTGCTGCTCCATGCGCTGGGCGGCTTCGCCCAGCCGCCGCCCAATGCGCGCGATGTGCTCAGAGCGCGGCTCACCGCGCTCCAGGCGCAAGGGCTGCTCTACAAGGAGATCGCGGCGCTGCTGGGCACGAGCGAGAACAGCGTGAAGAACTGCGCGTGGCGATGGAAGCTGCCCAAGAGGAAACGGACCCATGAGAGCCCACGGCCGAGCCCGCGTCGATCCTCAGAACCCGCAAGCCTTTGCCGTCTGTGACCGCTGCGGCAAGCGGCGCAACCATGTCGACCTGACATGGCAGCACGAGTGGCAGGGCAACCAGCTCGTCAATCTGCGCATCCTCGTCTGCCACGATAGCTGCCTCGACAAGCCCCACGAATTCACGCGGCCTCCGCTTCTGCCGCCGGACCCGGTGCCGATCAAGGACCCGCGGCCCGAGCGCGCGCCGCAACCGGCGCCGCCCAACGTCTACGTCCAGACGCTCTTGGGCGCCTCGCTGCCGACGCCGCCCGTCGGCAATCCCAAGACCTGGACGCAGCCTTCTCTCGCGACCGACGATTGGGGGCCGCTACTCTCCGACAGCGGGCTGCAGCTTGTCCCCGACTAGCCGCGCAGGTCGGCTTCGCGCAGGCAGGCGGCGCCGCTGGGGCGCTCTCCTGGGGCTGCTGCTGATCGTCCTGCTCTATCGCGCGGGGCAGGCGCAGGTGGTCGAGCGCTTCGCCGATTTCGTCAACGGCATGACGCAGATCAGCCCCTCGGGCAGCGAGGAGGTGCCGCTCTTGCCGCCGGGCAACGAGACGCGGAAGGCGACGAGCCTCAGCATCGCCGAATTGCTGCTGGGCCAGCCCAACGGCTGGACGGCGGGACAGGCCTGCCAGCCCAACGCGCTCAGCGACGGCCCGACGATCACGCCCGACCTCAACCTCTGCAACGTCAAGACGGTGACGCTCGGCGGCAACCGGACGCTCGCCAACCCCGCCAATGCGCGCGGCGGCTATTGCGGACAGATCTTCATCACCCAGGACGGCACCGGCGGCCGCACGCTCGGCTACGGCTCGAGCTGGTACTTCCCGGGCGGCACGGCGCCGACGCTCTCGACGGCGCCCGGCGCCGTCGACGTGCTCTCCTTCTGCTCGGCGAGCGCCACGCTGATCGCGGCGCAGCTCCTCCAGAACGTGCAGCCGTGAAGTGGCTCGGCCTCGCGCTGCTGGCGCTGCTGCTGCTCGCGGCGCCGGCCGCGGCGCAGCTCGGCATGCCGCTGTGGCAGGGGCCTGCGGCAGGCGCCGGCTGCGGCCCGCTCAAGCTCAATTACGCGCAAGGCTCCTGCACCGTGGCCTATCTGCTGGGAGTGAATTGATGCGGACATGGCTGATCGCCGCGCTCGCCACCGCGCTGCCGCTCGCCGCGAGCGCGCAGCAGGCGCCGGCGATGCTGAAGCTCGAGCTGGAGCTGCGCGCGCAGGATGTCACCACGCTGCTCCGCGTCTTCCATCAGACGCCGATGGCTTACGACGATTCCGCGCCGATCCTGCTGGCCATTTCCCAGGCGCTGGCGCGGTTGCAACAGCAGCAGGCCGCCGCTTCGCCCGCCGCCAAGCCCGCCCCCGCGGCCGAGACGCCGGCCGCAGCCGCCCCGGAGATCGCGCCGCCATGATCCGCCCTTTGCTTGCCGCGGCGCTGCTGGCGGCGCTGTTCGCGGCGCTGTCGTCGCCCGCTTTCGCCGGCAACGGCACGATCAGCGTCAAGGACAGCAACGGCAACACCCAGACCTTCGACGTCGTCACCGATAGCAGCGGCAACTTCCTCCAGAAGTCGGTGACCTGCGACCAGAGCGCAGGCGCGCAATGCGCCAGCGTCACGGCGGCGAACGCGCTCAAGGTGGACGGCTCGGCCGTGACGCAGCCCGTGAGCGGCACGGTCTCGGTCACTGCGCTGCCGGCCGGATCCAATACCATCGGCTCGGTCAATCAAGCGGGGAGCTGGACCGTTCAGCAGGGCTCGCCTCCCTGGAGCGTCAGCGAGTCCGGCACATGGACGGTCCAGCCCGGGAACACGCCGAACACGACGCCATGGCTTTTCTCGATCGGCCAGGGCGGCAACACGGCGGCCGTGAATTCCAGCGGTCAACTGAGCGTGACGGGAGGGGGCGCCGCAGACGAAGCGGCATTCACGGCAGGCTTTTCTCAATTCACCGCCATCGGCGGCGTGTTCAATGACGGCATCGCGGCGCTGAGCCTCGGGCAGAGCGGCGTCTCCAGGCTGACCTCGAACAGAGCGGAGCACATCAACCGCCGCGACAGCGCGGGGCAGGAGATCGGCTCGATCCTGCCGGGCGCGCGCAACCTGCCGGAACTCGTCCAGCTCGCGGCACCCTTCCAGCCCGTGCCGGCGCTCTTCGGCAGCGTCGACGCGCTGGGACAGCCGCGCAGCGCGGCGATGCTGACCGACGGGCAGCTCTATGGCGCCTTCGCGAAGCCCAATACCGGCGCCATGGCGCAGCAGACGGCGCTCGTCGCGGCGCTCTCGCCGAACACGCCTTTGCCCGCCGGCACCAATGCCATCGGGGCGGTGACGGGCACGGGCTCGGCCGGGTCGCCGGCCGCCGGCGCGCTCACGGTGCAGGGCATATCGGGCGGCACCAACCTCAATGTGAGCTGCCAGTCCGGCTGCGCGGGAGGGCCGGCCGACGAAAGCGCCTTCACGGCGGGCGCAACCTCGATCGCGCCGGGCGGCGTCTACAACGACGGCATCGCGGCGCTCTCCTCGGGGCAGCTCGGCGAGCTCAGGGCGACGGCGAACCGGGCGCAGCATGGGAATTTGCGCGACAGCGCGGGCCGCGAGCTTGGCGCCAGCCTGCCGAGCGGCAACCCGCTGCCGGTGCAGGTCGCGCTGGCGCCGTCCTTCGCCCCGCCGACGCTGACGAGGACGGCCGCCGGCTATCTCCAGACCTTCCCGGCGAGCGTTCTGCCGGCGGGCTACGACGCGATCGGCAACCAGCGCGTCGCCGACATGATCACGGACGGCCAGCGCTATGCGTCGCTGACGCCGCCCTTCATCGCGCCCGTGACGGCGCAGCCGGCGCTGGTGGTGGCGCTCTCGCCCAACGGCAATTCGGTCGCGGTCTCCGGAATCTCGTCGCCGGTGGCCTCGACCGCGGTGCTCCAGGACGGCGCGGGCCGGCCGCTGGGCGGCACGCTGCCGAGCGCGGTGCCGACGCCGCTCCAGGTCAATCCCGCTCCGCAGCTCGCGCCGGCGCAGCCCTTCCCCGCGGCGCCGCTCGGCGCGCTGACGAAGCCCTATGCCGGCCCGAGCGGCGACATGGTGGCGCAGGTCGTCAACCTTTCCATCAACCCGTCGCTGCAATGCCCCTTCGTCGCGGCGGTCAACCAGACGGCTTCGGCGCAAGTGGTCGCCGGGCTGCCGGGCAAGCGGCTCCATGTTTGCAGCGTCAAGCTGATCTCGGCGAGCCAGCAGGGCGTGTCGCTGGCGGAAGGCACGGGCGCCGCCTGCGGCACCGGCACGACTTATCTCGACGGCGGCTCCGGCGGCACGAACCAATACGCCGCGAACGGCGGCGAGGCGGACATCTCGGATCGCATCGTGATCCCCATGCAGAACCCGGGCGACAGCCTCTGCGTCATTCAAAGCGGCTCCGGCAACGTGTCGGGCCGCATCGTCTACGGCGTCTATCCAAGCTGAAACCAGGAGGTATTTGATGCGTAAGCTCCGCTTTTTGGCGGCGTCGCTGCTGCTTGCCGCCTTCATCGCCGCCGGCCTCTCCGAGGGCGCGCTCGCGCAGGCGCTCATCCAGGCTTCGCCGACGCGGCTCGACGCCGCCACCAGCGTGGCGGTGGGCACCAACTGGAACACGGTGGCCTCGCAGAGCACCGCGACCGCGACGCCGCCCGCGGGGCAGTTCGTCTACGTCACGGCTCTTTATATGAGCGCGTGTCAGAACTCCTCTGGCAGCGCTACGGCCAACGCCAACTTCACCACGACCGGCCTCGGCGGAATGGAGTTCGCCTATTCCGCGGCGGCGGCCGAGGGCTGCGCCGGGCAGCCCGGCCTCATCACCTTCGCGACGCCGCAGAAGTCGGCCGCCGCCGGAACCGCCGTCACGCTCGTCTCGCCGGCCTCGACGACGAACACTGGCTACGGCACCGAAATCTTCTACTACACCGCGCCCTGATCCGAGGAGCACGCCCCATGCGCAAATTCCTCGCCTTCCTCGCGATCCTCGCGGCGCTCGCCCTCGGGCAGGCCCACAATGCGGCCGCGCAGGCGCTCGTCCAGCAATCGCCCACCCATGTCGACGCCGGCAACCTGACCGCGGTCGGGACCAACTGGAACACCGTCAACACGCAATCGACGGCGACGGCGACGGCGCCCGGCGGCCAGTACGTCTATGTCACGGCGCTCTACATGGGCGCCTGCCAGGACGGCACCGGCGTCGCCGCCGCCAATCTCAACTTCACGACGACGAACCTGGGCGGCGCCGAGTTCGCCTATTCCACGGCCTTGAGCGCCAATGCCTGCCCCAACGAGCCCGGCCTCGTCAATTTCCCGGTCCCGCTGAAGGCGGCGCAGGCCGGCACCGCGGTGACGCTCGTCTCGCCCGCGGCGCAGTCGCATATCGGCTTCGCCACCGAGATCTTCTACTACACCGCGCCGTGAGCGGGATGCTGCGGCGGCTTGGCCGCCTTTGCGCCGTCCTCCTGGCGGCCGCGATCCCGCTTTCCGCCGGCGCCGACAATCTCCCCTTGCTCGGCGTCAGCGGCGGCGGCGCGCCCTGCACCTACTATGTCGACAGCGTGGCCGGCAGCGACAGCAACGCCGGCACCACGATCGGGTCGCCCTTCGCCGACTTCCAGTATTTCATCAACAACACCGTGCCGAACGGAACCGTGATCTGCCTGAAGCGCGGCTCCTACTTCACCGGCGCCAACGCCGACCTCATCATCGGCGTGCCAGGGAGCCTGGTCAACAACGTCACGGTCAAGGCTTACGGCACGGGCGCCAACCCGATCATCGACGCGAGCGACGCCATCTCGCCTTCCTGCTGGTCGCTGGTGGCGAGCAACACCTATTCCTGCACGGTGACCGGTCCCGGCACGAGCTGGGCCACGCCCTATGGAAGCTGGAGCATCAACGGCCCCTTCATCGAGCTTTTCGAGTGCAAGACCGCGCCCTGCACGCCGGTGGCGGCGGCCGGCAACGACACCTTCCTGGCGAACGAGACGAGCCTCTCAACCGTCGAGTCGACGCCCGGAAGCTATTACATCGCGAGCATGACCTCGACCAGCCTGACGATCGACTATCAGGCGTCCGACAGCTCGAACCCGGGAACCAACGGCTACACGGTGACCTACTCGCACCGGCCGAACGGCATCGCGCTCATCGGGCTCAACAACCGGATCGTCAGCGTCACCGCCAAAAAGAACGCCGATCTCAGCGGCACCTGCAATCTCGAAAACGGCAACGACGGCGGCTCGCCCAATTTGCAAGACATCGAATGCGACCAGGGGTCGAAGCACAATTTGATCGTGCCGAGCGGGGCTTACGTCGCGAATTCCCGCCTCTATGATGCCTATTGCCCCTCCAATGTGTGCGGCGGCTTCGGCAACATGTTCGTGGCCTTCGACCAGACGGCGCAGAATTTGCCGATCGCACTGAGCAACGTCTTCTTCTACAACTCCACCGGCCTCTCGGGCAGCTCGATCACCGCCGTCTATGCCCATACCGGCAGCGGCACGATGGGGGCCTTCAGTCTTTCCGGCGGCGAGATGAAGGCGGTCGGCGGCGGCGCTTTCGGAGGCGCCGAAGTCGACGATACCTCTTCGGTGGCCTACAGCAATTTCGTCTGCAATCAACTCGCGAACTGCCTGACCCTGGACACGAGCCTCACGGTGAGCGGCGTCCAGGCGGTCAGCAGCGTCACCAACAACACCCAGATCACCGTCAACGCAAGCAACGTCACGCTCAGCTTCAGCGGCCTCAAGCTGTGCGCTTCGAATATGTCGAATGGCGCGGTCTGGATGAGCGGCAACACCGGTATCACGATTTCCGACACCGGCAGCCTCTATTACGTGGCCAGCCCGAACAACAACACGACCATCGTCTTCAACAGCAACGCGACATCGGCCGCCAGCGCGCTCACGGCGAACAGCGACACCTTCGATGGCGCGGTCAACTTCATCGCTCCCTACGGGCTGGGGGGCACCGGCTGGTCCTTCGCCGGCGGCGCGACCGCGGCCACGGCCAACTCCTACGTCGCGGCGGATCAGGTGAACCGCTGGGAACTCAATGGGAGCACCTATACGAGCCTCGCGGCCTGGCAGGCGGCGGTCGCGCCGCAGGACAGCGCGGCCCTCGCCACCGGCAGCGCCAGCGCCGCCTGCACGCTGCCGAGCTGGGCGATGGCGCCGGCGAACGAC
>Ga0187784_10001509_pt1 | contig 18542 bp, 13 predicted proteins | sample 1015_SJ02_MP15_2_FD_132964 | JGI IMG/M metagenome (GOLD analysis project Ga0187784, IMG submission 132964) | Tropical peat soil microbial communities from peatlands in Department of Meta, Colombia - 1015_SJ02_MP15_20_MG | ecosystem: Environmental > Terrestrial > Soil > Wetlands > Peat | place...
CCCGCCCTCGACACCCGGAGAAGGCCTGTCCACGGGAACCGCGGGCGCGGTCGGCTCGAAGGGCTCTGGCAGCTCCGGAACCGTTCCAGGACCTGGGCCCTCAGCCGACGTCGCGGTCGCCTCCGGATCGGCCCAGGTGCCGTGGGTCACCGGCGGGGGAGTGAGAGGTTCGGATTCCGCCAGGGGCACGGTCGCCGCAACCACCGGTTCCGCCGAGGCGGCGGACCAAGCGCCGGCTACCGAGGGGCCGGGCGGCGGGGCAGGTAGTGAGAGCGTTCCGTAAGCCTCAGGCGGGGGAGTGGTCGACTCCGTCGGGCCCACCGGAGTCCCTGGTCCCGCGTCTGCTGGTGCCGTGAGGACCTCGGTGACGCCTGACGACTCCTGGCTCGTGTCGGACTGGATGTCCCTGACTGCCTCGGTCGAGGTCGGACCCTCGCTCTGACGGCGGGATGCTCCGGCATCCTGGTCGTAGGGAACGAACCCTGGCTCTTCGGCCCCCACGGAGGTCCTCCGGCTTTCCCTGTCTCTGCGCCGAATGCGCATCAATCAGGGACCCCGACTCGTCTCCTCACGGGATCAATCCTGGCCTGCCGACACACTCAGGTCAAGAGTTGTCGAGTTGTTGTTTCACGTGGAACCACGCTGGCCCGTCCCGGCATCGAGCGAAGCGTCAACCGGTTCCACGTGGAACATCAGCCGCAGCGGCGCGGCGGCGGGCCGTTTCAGCCACCCGCGACGTTCGTCAGAACAGAGCCGCCCGTCCGGTTCTCAGAAGAGAGGCCGCTTGGCCGGAACCCCGTCACGCCGCGGATAGCGCTCCGGGCAGAGCCTTCGCTGACGCAGCATCCGATACTCCGACCCCGCTCGGAAAGCCCCCACGCTCTCGAGTCCCAACTCTGTCAGTGACTCCGCCGGCCACCGTTCGCAGCCCCGCTCAGCGGAGAGGTGACCTGGCGGCTCGGAGACCACCAACCATCCACGCACTTTCAAGAGGGGGGCGGCGCATTCCGCCACCACGGCAGGACGCCCGAAGGAGCGGGCCACGACGCCATCGAAGGCTGACCTCATGAGCGGGTCGCGACCACATGCCTCAGCCCGACGCTCCACGACGGTTACCCGGTCAGCCAGGCCCAGACGGTCCGTCGCACTACGAAGGAAGGCGGCGCGTCGCCCGTTGGCCTCGATCAGCACTACATCCGCGTCGGGCCAACGCTCAGCCACCACCAGCCCCGGCAGGCCCCCACCGGAACCAAGGTCGGCCAGGTGCAAGCGTCTCGTGCCATGGCCCTCCTCCAGGTGACGGCCGGCGGCGACGAACCCCTCGGCGTGGGTGAGGTGCGGCTCGACCGGACCCGGACCGAGAAACCCGAGATCTCGAGCCTCGACCAGGACGTCGAGGATGGGCGATCGCTCCCCTTCGTCGGTGCGTGGCACCGACGAACCCGTCAGGGGGCCGGTGCGATGACGATGTGGCGGTTGGGCTCCTCGCCCTCCGAACGGGTCACCACACCGTCGATCTCGTTGACGGCATCGTGGACCGCCTTGCGGTCGGCCGGGCTCATGGCCTCCAGCGCCCGCTCCTGGCCCGACTCCAGCACCTCCTCGGCGATCTGGACGCTGAAACGCTTCAGGGCCGCCGACCGCCGCTCACGGTAACCGGCCACGTCCACCAAGATTCGGTCCGTGCGCGAAGGGCACTGGCGCTGCACGACCGCACGAGTCAGGTCCTGCAACGCGGTCAGGGTCGACCCCCGGGGCCCGACCAGCATGCCAAGCTCATCCCCGGTCGCTGCGATCTCGACCGTCTCGTCATCGACGACCCGGCACTCCACCGATCCCTGCATGCCCAGCTCGTCGAGCAGTCCCTCGAGGAACGCCCGCCCGATCTCACCCTGCTCCTCGAGCGTCATTCCCTCGGCCATTTCCTTCGTCTCCTTCGGTTCCGTGTTGCGCTGGGATGCTCTCTGGGGGGACGGCCGCGCCGCCGAGCCGTTCTGCGAGCCCCGCTGCTCTTCGCGGCCACCGGAGCCCGCCGCCGATGCCCTGCGTCGGTTGCGCCTCCGGCGAGCCGAACGGCTCGTGCCCGTCCCTGCGGCCACTGCAGCTGTTCCCGCTCCCTCAACCGACCCGTTCGAGACCATCGACCCACTCCCCGTCCTGGCCTGTTCCGGGGCTGCCGTGCTCCGGCCTCCGCCCGAGCGCTCGCGACCCTGCGCACTCCGTGAGGCACCCCGAGACCGCTCGCGTCGCGGCCGGGCACCCACCGGCCGCACCCTGGCCCGTACCCTCGCCTCACCCCGCACGCGCCCGAACAGGCCTGTCTTGGGCTCGCTCAGCACGATCACCTCGGCATCGCTCTCGGCCACCCCGAGCTGATCCAAGGCCTGTTCCTTCGCCTCGTCCACGGACCTGCCCGCCACCTCGACCCACTCCATGCGCTACCGGGCCTTCCTCGCTCGCTTGGAGCGCGATCGCGGATGCGCCTTGGGCGCAGGCGGGGTGACCTCTTCCGCTGGAGCTCCTCTTCCGTCCGACTTCCTACGGCCCGGGGCCTTTCCCGACGTCGGACCTCGGCCGTTGCCCCTCGGCCCCGCCTTCTCGGGGGGGAGGGTCCCCTTCGCCGACGACGTGCCGTCCGTAGCCGTCGAGGCCTTCTTCGCCGCCCTCGGCGGCGGCAGCGGCTTCTCCTTCTCCTTGGAGGACCCCAAGTCCTTCTCCTTGGAGGACCCGATCTCCCGCTCGGCCGCCACCGGTGTGACCATGCCCGTCTTGAACATCACCTCCTGGGTGCCGATGCGCATGGCTGAGGACACCACCATGTAAAGAGTTGCTCCAGCGGGCACTCTTAGGTAAATGAGGCCGAAAATAATAGGGAAGAACTTTTGCATCGTTTGCATCTGCGGATTGGCGGCAGCTGCTTGGGGATTACGGCTATTCATCTGCCGCATTTGGTAATACTGCAGGAACATCGCGGCGGCAATGAGCACCAGGTAGGGGATCACGAGGACAGCCTGGCTTGCGCTCGATACCACCGCGTGCGTGAAGGCATTCGTCGTGTGATTCGAGAATGGAAGCGATGACAAATCCATTCCGAACCACCAATGCATTTGACCTTGGCTGACAACCAAGTCGTGGTGCATTTTCGAATTTGTCGGGATGTACCTTGGTGCCCCAACGACCACGCCATTTACCTTGACGGTGTTGGACAAACCACGAATGAGCGTGTAGAGCACGATCAGGAACGGCATCTGCAGGAGGCTCGGGAGGCAGGCCCCGAACGGGCTCGTCCCGTTCTCCTTGTAGAGCCGCATCATCTCCTGGTTGAGCAGCTCCCGGTTCTCCGGGCCCTTGTACTTGGCCTGGAGCTTCTTCATCTCGGGCTGCAGGCGCTGCATGGCGAGCATCGACTTCGTGCTCTTCACCGTGACCGGCGTCAGGGCCAGCATGATGATCACGGTGAGGCCCGCGATGGCGAAGCCGTAGTTGGGCCAGATGGCGTACAAGCCCGCCATGATCCAGCCGAAAAGCTCGAAGAGCGGGTGGAAGATCTCGCCGATCAGCTTGAACAGGGAGTTCTCGGCCAGCAGCGGGTGGCTCAGCACGGCTGACCCTCCACATGTGCGTGATCGGGGAGGGGGACGAGGTCGACTCCGTGAGGGCCGAAAGGCCGGCACCGCAGCAGCCGGCGGACCGTCAGCGAGAGCCCCCGCCAGAAGCCGTGCGCGCTGAAGGCCTCCACGGCGTAGTTCGAGCAACTGGGGTAGAACCGGCACGGCGAGACCCGCCCCGACGCGGCGCCCTGATACCCGCGCAGCAGCGCCACAGCCGCACGCGAGGGGCGGCCGAGGGGAGCGGCCGGTGCGTTCATCTGGTCGATCACGACGCTTTCTCCTCCGCTTGGGCCGCCCTCCACAGCGCCGTGGCCACATCGGCCCGGAACCGCGCCGGCCGAACCCCCGCGGCCCCGGGGTCGAGGCGGACCAAGAACCGTCCCCGCGGCAGCCCCGCTGCCTCGCTCTGGGCCACGGCACGGGCTCGGCGACGCAAGGCGTTCCGGGTCACCGCGCCCCCGCAACGCCGACCGATCGAGTACCCGAACTGCGGAAACACCCCACGCTCCGTTTCGGCCACCGGTACGAAGACGGCGCGCACCGCACCGCTCGCCCCGCGGGCGCGCGAACGCTGCAGCTCGTCGAACGCAACGTGGCTCGTGATCCGTCCAACCCTCCGACCAGCCACTTTGGCCTCAGACGCTGAGGCGGTGACGCCCCTTGAGCCGCCTTGACTTCAGGATGGCCCGACCGGCCCGGGTGGACATCCGCTTGCGGAACCCGTGGGTCCGGGCCCGCTTCCGGGAATTTGGTTGGTAAGTGCGCTTCACGTAAGTCTCAGCCTTTCGGGAGGTCCGAGCGAGCTCCGGGACCGGTTCGTCCAAGCGTTCGGGCCGTGGCCTGCTCACGGAGCCGGGCCGACGGCGGGTCCTCCCATGTTAGGCGAGATTCGGGGACCCCCTCTAGTCGCACCCCGTGACGCGGTGTACGTTCATCCGATCCCCCGCCGCGGGTCCGATCAGGAGACCGCCGCCAGACACCAGGGGGAGGAGAGGGAAGTTGGGCGAAGACGGTGACACAGGCGGTTGATCTCTGGACACGGTGCACCGGGTCCCTGCGCGACCAGGTGTCGGAGAGCACGTGGCAGATCTGGCTGTCCAGCATCGAGCCGGTCGACTACGCCGACGGGGTGTTCGTCCTCTCCGTCCCCAACGGGCTCATCCGCGAGCGCGTCGAGTCCCGCTACCTCCCGATGATCGAGGACACGCTGGCCAACCAGGTGGGGTCCCCAGTGCGAGGCCGGCTCCAGGTCAAGGAACCCGGGCTCCTGCCCAGCCCGGGCCCCGCCGTCCCCGAAGAGCTCAACGCCCGGCTCGCGCAGGCAACCGAGCCGGCGCTGGACCCGAACCCCACTCATCCCACGCGCTCCGCCGGAGAGGGGCCGGCCGTACAGCTCGACCCCAAGTTCACCTTCGAGACCTTCGTCGCCGCCTCCTCGAACCGCCTGGCCCACGCCGCAGCCCAGGCCGTCGCCGAAACCCCTGGCCGCTCCTACAATCCGCTGTTCATCTACGGCGACTCCGGCCTCGGCAAGACACACCTTCTCCATGCCATCGGCAACTACGTCACCGAGAACTACCCGCGACGCAAGGTCCTCTACGTGACCACCGAGACCTTCATGAACGACTTCGTCGACTCCTTGCGAACCTCGACCACGTTGGCGTTCAAACGGCGGTACCGCGACTGCGACGTCCTGCTCATCGACGACGTCCAGTTCATGGAACGCAAGGAGGGGCTCCAGGAGGAGTTCTTCCACACCTACAACGACCTCAAGGGGGCCTCGAAGCAGATCGTCCTGACCTCGGACCGGCCCCCCAAATCCATCGAAACCCTGGAGGACCGACTCCGGAGCCGTTTCCTCTCCGGCCTGATCACCGAGATCGACCCGCCGGACCTCGAGACCCGCCTGGCTATCTTGCGCTCAAAGTCGCTCAGCGAGGGTCAAGACGTCCCCGACGACGTCCTCGAGTTCATCGCCTCCCACGTGAAGGACAACATCCGGGAGCTCGAAGGGGCCCTCATCCGGATCTGCGCCTTCGCCAAGCTCAACAAGGAGCCCATCTCCCTGGCCCAGGCCGAGCAGGTCCTCTCGGACATCGTCCTGGCCGGCGAACCACGACGGATCTCGCCCCAGACCATCCTCGAGACCGTCGCCGCGACCTACGGCTTCACCGTGGAAGCCCTGATCGGACCGAGCCGGACACGCCCCTTGGTAACGGCCCGCCAGGTTGCCATGTACCTCACCCGTGAGCTCACGGACTACAGCTATCCCGCCATTGGGCGCGTCTTCGGCAAGCGCGACCACACCACCGTCATCCACGCCGTGGACAAGATCGCAGGCCAGATGCAAGAACGCCGCCAGATCTACGAACAGGTGACCGAGCTCATCCAGAAGATCCGTGCGGGCTCAGCCTGACCTCGTCACCACGCCTCAGACCCAGCCGCCACCTGTGATCCACCCCGGGCACAGGCTGTGGACATCGTCCGGCCCAACTGGGGAGCACTGCCGCCGCCCTCCCCAGGCCCATCGCCCCGTCGCGGCCGGCGACCTCGCGGCCCCGCCCGGCCCACAACCCAATGGGGAATCCCACACATGCCCTGAACAGGCACGGCACCATGTCCTCCACAGTCCACAGCCCTTACTACCTTTACCACCCATGCACTTCCTCCCCGTCCTGTTCAAGGTAGGGGTCTCTCGAAAGGACCGGCCCCGGTGAAGTTCAGATCCGAGCGCGACGCACTCGTCGACATGCTGGCCACCGCCAACCGTGCTGTCGGCGGTCGTGGCGGGTCCTCACCAGTGCTCCAAGGGCTCCTGTTGACCTGCGCGGGGAACATGCTCAGTGTGACCGGGACGGATCTGGATCTCACAATCCAAGTGACGGGCGAGGTCATCGGCATCGACGACGGCAACTGTGTGATCCCGGCCCGCCTCTCCACCGACATCGTCCGGCGGCTCGAACCGGGAGCAGTGACGTTCGAGGACGAGGGCGACCACATCACGATCGCCGCGGCCCGCTCGACGTTCAAGCTCCAGACATATCCGGTGGTGGAGTTCCCCCCGGTGGGGAGGGCGGGCGAGCCGGCGGCGCAGTTGGACGAAGGCACGCTCGGAGAAGCGGTGCGTCAGGTGGTGCGGGCGGCTTCGCACGACGACGGGCGGCCGCTGCTGACCGGGGTGTTGGTGTCCCATATCGACGGCGCGCTGCGTCTGGTGGCGACCGACTCCTACCGCATGGCGATGCGGGACCTCCGAGGGGCGAACACGTTGCCGGGTCAGGAGGATCTGCTCGTGCCGGCACGGGCGCTCTCGGAGCTGCAGCGGTTGCCCGGAGCTGACGGGACCGAGGGCGGGGGTACCGTCGGCGTGGCCGCGAGCGGGAGCGAGATCACGTTCTGGCAGGGCAACGTCCAGATCAGCACCAGGCTCCTCGAGGGGCGCTACCCGGACTACAAGCAGCTCATCCCCGAGGGTTATCCGAACCGGCTGCACCTGGGCAAGGAGACCTTCCTCTCCGCCCTACGGCGGGTGCAGCTGCTGGTCCGGGACAACACGACGCCGGTTCGGCTGTCGATGCGGCCCGGAGGAGTGGACCTCAGCGTGCAGAGCCAAGATGTCGGGGATGCAGCCGAGGCGGTCGACGGGGACTTCACGGGAGAGGACCTGGTGATCGCGTTCAACCCGTCATACCTGATCGACGGGGTGGAGGCGGTGAGCGGGGACGAGGTCATCGTCGAGACAGCGGACGCGTCGCGTGCGGCGACCGTGCGCGGCGCCGAAGACAACGATTTCCGATATCTGCTGATGCCGGTGCGGGTGTCCTGAGGGGCCCGCAGCCGCAATGAGCGTGCGGCACCTCGAGCTGGCCGACTTCCGGATCTTCCGACGCGCCTCCTTCGACCCTGAGCCCGAGGGGACCACGGTGATCACCGGGCCCAACGGAACGGGGAAGACGAGCGTGCTCGAGGCACTGGCCTACTTGGGGACGCGGCGGTCGTTCCGGGGCGCGCCTCCTGAAGCGATGGTGCGCGTCGGGGCGACGAGCGCGATCATCCGCGCGCAGATAGACCGACCCGACAGCCCGGTCCTGGTGGAGGCCGAGATCCAACCCGGTGGCCGCTCACGGTCCAGGGTGAACCGCAAGGCGGTGGTGGGCCGGAAGGAATTGGCCGCTGGGGCCCCCTGCACGATCTTCTCGCCCGAGGACCTGGCAATCGTGGGGGGTGCGCCAAAGGGTAGGCGAGATCTCCTCGACGACGCCCTCGCGCTGCTCGACCCCGAAGGAGCGCGGGCGGCCGACGAGGCCGAGCGCGTCCTGCGCCAACGCGGGGCATTGCTGCGGCAGGCCGGCGGCCGGGACACGGAGGACGTCACGACCAGCCTCGACGTGTGGGATCAGCGACTGGCGGAGGCCGGCAAGGTGCTGGTGGAGGCGCGTGAGCAGCTCATCGAGGCGTTGGACGCTCTGGTGGGGCCGGCCTACGCCCGGTTGGCCGGCGCGCCGGCCGACTCGGACGACGGCGTGCCGGTGCGGCTTGAGTACGTGAGGAGCTGGCGTGGGGACCTCCACGACGCGTTGGAGGGCTCGCGGCGTGACGATTTGAGGCGTGGGGTGAACACGGTCGGGCCCCATCGGGACGACGTGCTGCTGCTGATCGACGGGCGAGAGGCGCGTCTGCACGCCTCGCAGGGGGAGCAACGATGCCTCGCCCTGGCCCTGCGGCTGGCCGTGCACGAACTGGTCCGCTCCCGGACACCCCTGGTCCCGACCTTGTTGCTCGACGACGTGTTCTCCGAGCTGGACCCCAACCGGAGCAGGGCGTTGGTCGCCGAGCTCCCCGCCGGCCAGTCGATCCTCACGACGGCGGCCCCGCTGCCCGAAGGAATCGCCGTGGCCAAGACGGTGTCTGTGGCGACGTTGGGGGCGCAGTGAGACCCGCTCGGGGCGAAGGCCCACGGCGCCTCGGCTCGTCCCTGCCCAGGGTGCTCGGCCGATTGGGGGCGCCGCCGACGGTGGCGACGCTGGAAGCCGTGTTCACGCGCTGGGAAGAGATCGCGGGGCGTGAGCTGAGCGTCCACGCGCGGCCCGTGCGCATCGACGGGCGCGCGCTGGTGGTGATGGTGGACCACCCGAGTTGGGCCACCCGGGCCCGTATGGAGTCGGGGAGGATCCTGGCAGCGGTCAACGAGGCGGGGGAGGGCTCGCTCGACCGGCTCGAAGTCATGGTCGAGCGAACCTGACGGCGCGCTCCGGCGGCGCCCGGCCGACCGTTCAGGAGCGCCGAATCGGCACATCGGTCGGGTAGAATGGTGCGTTCGCATCGAAAGGCCGGGAAGGCTCCGGAAAGGCTCCGTTCGGGATTCGATTCGCACCGTGACAACCGTCGTTGTGAAAGGGCGCGCCTGTGGCAGTAAAGGTGGATGAGACGCCGAAGAGGACCGAGGGGTCCTACGGCGAGGCCGACATCACCATCCTCGAGGGACTCGAGGCGGTGCGCAAGCGCCCCGGCATGTACATCGGCTCCACCGGCCCGACCGGGCTCCACCACCTCGTCTGGGAGGTGGTGGACAACTCGGTGGACGAGGCGATGGCCGGTTACTGCTCCCGCATCGACGTGACGCTCCTGGTCGACGGCGGGTGCCGGGTCAGTGACGACGGCCGGGGGATCCCGGTCGGGCCGCACCCGAAGCACCCCAGGGTCTCGACCGCCGAGATCGTCCTGACCACCCTGCACGCCGGGGGCAAGTTCGGGGGGAAGGGCTACCAGGTCTCAGGGGGGCTCCACGGGGTCGGCGTGTCGGTGGTCAACGCGCTCTCGACCAGGGTGATCCTCGAGGTGGACCGGGAGGGGAAGCACTGGGAGGCCGAGTTCGAGAAGGGCGGGAGGGTCAAGCGCAAGGTCACGGCCACCGGACCTGCCGCCAAGGACCGGAGCACTGGGCAGCCGCGGACCGGGACGACGGTCACCTTCTGGCCCGACGGCTCCATCTTCGAAGAGACCGAGTTCCGCGCCCAGACGGTGATCGAGCGCATGCAGATCATGGCCTTCTTGAACAAGGGCCTCGAAATCCGCTTCGCCGACGAGCGGACGGATCCGGCGACCAAGACCACGTTCAAGTACAACGGCGGCATCGTCGACTTCGTCAAGCACCTCAACGCGTCCAAGGAGGCGCTCTTCCGCAAGGTGGCGTCCTACGAGCAGTCCGAGGACGAGCAGGAGGTCGAGATCGCGCTGCAGTGGAACACCGGGTACCACGAGTCGCTGCATTCCTTCGCCAATGGGATCTCGACCATCGAGGGCGGCATGCACGTAGAGGGCTTCTCCAAGGCGCTGACCAACGTGGTCAACCGTTACGCGCGCAGCCGGAACCTGCTCAAGGAGAAGGAGGACAACCTCAAGGGCGAGGACATCCGCGAGGGGCTCACCGCGATCATCTCGGTCCGCCTGCGGGATCCGCAGTTCGAGGGTCAGACCAAGGCGAAGTTGGGAAACACGTCCGTGCGATCGTTGACCGAGCGAACGACAAACCAGAAGCTGACCGAGTGGCTGGAGGAGAACCCGCGGGAGGCCAGCCAGATCGTGCAGAAGTCACTTCAGGCGGCCCGGGCGCGTATCGCGGCACAAGGAGCCCGTGACCTGACACGGCGCAAGTCGGCTCTCGACGGGGCGGGGCTGCCCGGGAAGCTGGCCGACTGCTCGTCACGCGATCCGCGCGAGTCAGAGCTGTTCATCGTCGAGGGGAACTCGGCGGGTGGGTCGGCCAAGGACGCGCGCAACCCGGTGACCCAGGCCATCCTTCCCATCCGGGGCAAGATCCTCAACGTCGAGCGGGCCCGGATCGACAAGATGCTCAAGAACGCCGAGATCCAGGCATTGATTTCGGCCATCGGCGCCGGCCTGGCCGAGGAGTTCGACATCGAGAAGATCCGCTACCACAAGGTGATCCTGCTGGCTGACGCGGACGTCGACGGGAGTCACATCCGGACGCTGCTGCTCACGTTCTTCTTCCGGCAGATGAAACCCTTGGTCGAAGGCGGGTACGTGTACGTGGCCCAGCCACCGCTGTACTCGACGCTGGTGGGCAAGGAGAAGATGTACCTGAAGGACGACGCGGCCAAGGGCGCGTTCCTCGCCGAGCATCCCGACCACAAGCACGAGTTCAACCGGTTGAAGGGCCTGGGCGAGATGGACTTCGCCGAGCTGCGCGAGACAACCATGGATCCGGTCAAGCGGTCGCTGCTGCGGGTCAACGTGGAGCAGGCGGCGCTCGCCGACGAGGTGTGCTCCATCTTGATGGGGGACGACGTGGAGCTGCGCCGGCACTTCATCCAGACGAACGCCAAGGACGTCCGCTTCCTCGACATCTGAGGAAAGGGACCAGGGAGTAGCGAGATATGGCACGGCAGACGACACGCGGCTCGGGGCGCGGAGGCAGGGGTTCGGGCGGGGGCAACGAAGTGCCCCCCGGAGGCGAAGAGCCGACCGGGGGCTCCATCGAGCCGATCGAGATCCAAGAGGAGATGGAGCGGTCGTTCCTCGAGTACTCCATGTCGGTGATCGTCGCCCGGGCCCTGCCCGACGTGCGGGACGGGCTCAAGCCCGTGCACCGGCGGATCCTCTACTCCATGTTCGACAACGGGCTGCGCCCGGACCGCCCGCACAACAAGTGCGCCAAGGTGGTGGGCGAGGTCATGGGCGTGTACCACCCCCACGGCGATTCGGCGATCTACGAGGCCCTGGCGCGGATGGTGCAGGAGTTCTCGCTCCGCTACCCGTTGATCGACGGGCACGGCAGCTTCGGCGGTCGCGGGCCCGACGACGGCGCGGCTGCCATGCGCTACACCGAGTGCCGGCTGGCTCCGCTCGCTCTCGAGCTGATGGCCGACATCGACGAGGAGACCGTCGACATGACGGCCAACTACGACGGGTCGGCCCTCGAGCCCGTGGTCCTGCCGTCGCGCTTCCCGAACCTGCTGGTCAACGGGTCCCAGGGGATCGCCGTCGGCATGGCCACCAACGTCCCCCCGCACAACATGGGGGAGGTCATCGACGCCGCCATCCACGTGCTGCACCATTCCGACGCCACGCCCGACGAGCTCATGGAGTTCGTCAAAGGCCCGGACTTCCCCACGGGAGCCCTCATCCTCGGGCGGCAGGGCATCCTCGACGCCTACAGGACGGGCCGGGGGTCGATCAAGATGCGGGCGGTCGCCGAGATCGAAGAGGGGCGAGTGGGCGACCGGATCGTGGTCAGCGAGCTGCCCTACCAGACGTCCGTGGAGGTGATCGAGCAGAAGATCTCCGAGCTGGTCAAGGCAGGTGAGCTCGACGGCATCAGCGGCGTGCTCAACGCGTCGGCCAACCAGGAGCCGCGTCTGATCATCGAACTCAAGCGCGACGCCAACGCCAACGTCGTGCTGAACAACCTGTTCAAACAGACGCCGATGCAGACGAGCTTCGGCGTCAACATGCTGGCGTTGGTCGACGGAGTACCGCGGACGTTGAATCTGGCCCAGGCCCTGCGTCACTACGTCGAGCACCAGATCGAGGTCATCCGGCGCCGGTCGGAGTTCCGCCTGGAGAAGGCGCGCAACCGGGCGCACATCGTCGAGGGCCTGCTCCGGGCCATCGACATGCTCGACGCGGTGATCGCCACCATCCGGGGATCGGAGGACCGGCCGGCCGCCCGCGCCGCCCTGATGGCGGAGCCCTTCTCGTTCACCGAGGTCCAGGCGACCCACATCTTGGACATGACGCTGGGTCGGCTGACGCGGTTGGGCCGGGCGGAGCTCGAGGAGGAGATGGTTGGGCTGCGAGCCACCATCGCCGAGCTTGAGGCCATCCTCTCCGACGACGGGAAGCTACGCGGGGTCATCGAGACGGAGATGACGGCCATACGCGACAAGCACGACAACCCGCGCCGCAGCGTGATCACCCATGACCCGGGCGAGATGGGGGTCGAGGACCTCATTCACGACGAGGAGATCGTCGTGACGATGACGCGGGCCGGCTACATCAAGTCGGTAGCGGCGACGGCGTTCCGCACCCAGGGCCGCGGAGGACGGGGGGTCCAAGGAGCGCGCCTGAAGGAAGAGGACCTGGTCAGCCAGGTGGTCCACACCTCGGCGCACGCCTACCTGCTCTTGTTCTCCAACCGGGGCAAGGTGTACCGGTTGCGTGGGCACGAGATCCCGATGAAGGACCGGACGGCGCGGGGCACGGCGGCGGTGAACCTGGTGCCGCTCGCGCCCAAGGAATCGATCACGGCCATCATCTCCACGCGCGAGTTCTCTCCGGACCAGTACCTGGTCTTCGCCACCGCGCAGGGGCAGGTGAAGAAGACGGCCATGAGCGAGTACGACAAGTCGCGGCGGGAGGGATTCATCGCCATCAACCTGCGCGAGGGCGACGAGCTGGTGCGCGTAGTGGCTACGTCGGGGAACGACGACCTGTTCGAGGTGACCCGCAACGGCATGACCATCCGCTTCAACGAGGAGGACGTGCGACCGATGGGCCGCGACGCGGCCGGCGTGCGGGGCATCCGGCTGCGCCAGGACGACGCGGTGGTGTCGTGTGACGTGGCGGCTGACGACACCGACATCCTCATCGTCACCGATGCCGGGTACGGCAAACGCACGAAGCTCGAGCGTTTCAACCGCCAGGCCCGCGGCGGTCAGGGCGTGCGGGGCATTCGTCTGACCGGCGCCCGGGGCCACGTGGTGGCTGCCTTCATGATCGCCCTCGATGAGGAGATCCTGCTCGTGTCCTCAGGCGGAGTCGTCATCCGCACCGCGGCGCGTGAGATCGCCTCGCAGGGCCGCGATGCCACGGGCGTACGGGTCATGAACCTCGACGAGGGGCAGACCGTGGCTGCCGTGACGCGGGTGGCGGCGGAGAGCGACGAGGGCTGATCCGGCGCGACCGAGCGCGGATCCGGCGTCAGAAGATCTTGACCGAGGAGAGCGGCCAGATCCGCAGCTCGACCTTGCCCACGATGAGCGACCTGGCCACCGGACCCCAGTAGCGGCTGTCGCAGGAATTCTCCCGATTGTCGCCCATGACGAAGAAGTCGTTGGCCGGAACCCGGTAGGGTTGGGCCAGATCCGAGCTGACGCCCGCCGGGCCGGGCGCCGTGCGGCCCTGCTCGTCGGCGGGCAGCCACGACTCGTCGAGCCGTCGCCCGTCGACGTACACGTAGCCGCCCGAGAGGGAGAGGACGTCACCGGGGAGTCCGATCACCCGCTTGACCAGGTCGTTCACTTCCGGCCCGCCGCAGTTCTCCGCTGGGGGACGAGCGAAGACGACGATGTCGCCGCGGTCGATGCCGTGGAGGTCGTAACTGAGCTTGTTGACGATGATGCGGTCACCGATCTGCAGGGTCGGTTCCATGGAGCCCGACGGGATGTAGAAGGTCTGGACCACGAAGGTGCGCAGGAGGACGGCCACGAGCACCGCCACAACCACGATGAGGATCCCCTCGCGGAGCCAGCGGCCCGAAGGAGGGCGAGCGTGGCGCGGGCCACGGGGGGCGGGGGACGAGGGGACGGCGCGTTCGTCGGGCGGCCCGGTTTGGGGAGGGGCGACCACGAGCGCCGGATCGTTCGGGTCTGGGCCCACCGGAGGCAGGCTAGACGGCGGGGTCAGCGGCGTGGCGTCAGGCGGGCGTGGGGACGACCGATGCCGTGTCGCGCCCCGAGCGGAGCAGGGCGCCCGGCAGTTCACCGGTCGGAGCGCCATCCCGGACGGTCTCGACGCCGTTGACCAGGACGCGCACGACGCCGTGGGACCCGGCGTAGAGGCGGGCCGTTTCACCTGGGAGGTCGTGCACGAGGCGCGCCGGCTCGGAGCCGACATGGTCCGGGTCGAACACGAAAAGGTCGGCCGCGTATCCCTCTTGGAGCAGACCGCGGTCGCGCAGGCCGAACAGCTGTGCCGGTTGTGCCGTCATCATGTGCACGGCCTTCTCGACGGGTACCAGGCGGCGGCCTCGCAGGCAGTCGGCCAGGAAGGCAGTGGGGTAGTTGGACCCGCACATGCGGTCGAGGTGCGCCCCGGCGTCGGAACCGCCCACCATGGCGCGCGGGTCGCTCCAGACGGCGGCCCGCATGGACCACGTGGCCTCGTCGCCCGCGTCGGTGTTGGGCCACAGCACGGTGCGGAGCTCGTCGGCCAGGACGATGTCGAGCAGGGTGTCGAAGGGGGCGATACCGCGCTCGGCCGCGATGTCGGCCACGGTGCGAAGGGCGCACCCTTCGTTCTCCGGCGCGTAGGTGTCGCCGATGACGTAGGTGCCCCAGTGGGAGAGCCCGCGGAAGACGCCGGCCTCCTTGCTGTGGGCCAGTTGGTCGAGGTGGGCGCGGACGGCCGGGTCGGCGAGGCGCACCATCCGGTCTGCCTCGGGGAGCCCCATCACCTCGCCCCAACCGGGGATGAGAAAGAGCGCGCAGTGGGTGCGGAAGCTCATGTTCATGGGGACCAATGTGGGCATGGTCAGGGCCACGATGCGGCCGCCGGCCGCGGCGGCCGAGGAGGAGGCGGAGAGCTGGTGCTCGACCCGCTCGGCCGAGCGGGCATCCACCGTCAGGACGTTCCAGTTGAGCGGACGACGGGCAGTGACGCTCATGGCCGTCATGAGGTCGATCTCTTCGGTGCTGAACGTGTCGAGGCACCCGTTGGTGATGTACTCGAGCGTGGTGCCCTCGTGGGCTGCCACCTCCTCGCAGAAGGCCAGCATCTCGCGGCGATCGGCGAAGCGGGAGCTGATCGGTCGGCCCTCTCCGTCGGAGTGGGTGCGGGATTGTGAGGACGAGAATCCGAGCCCGCCGGCTTCCAAGGACTGAGCGAGGAGTGCCCGCATGGCGGCGATCTCCTCGTTGGTCGCCACCTCTTCGGCCCTGGACGCGCCCATGACGCTGCGCCGGAGGGCACAGTGCCCGACGAGAAAGCCGGCGTTGACCCCGAGCCGCCCGTCGAGGGCGTCGAGGTACTCGGCAAAGCTGGACCAACTCCACGGGACGCCGTTCTCCAGGGCCGCCAAAGGCATGCCCTCCACCTTGGCCATCATGCGGCGGATGTAGTCGGCATCGCGTGCGTCGAGCGGGGCCAGGCTGAACCCGCAGTTCCCCCCGATCACCGTGGTCACGCCGTGGACGTTCGAGGGAGAGGCCAGGGGGTCCCAAAAGAGCTGGGCGTCGTAGTGAGTGTGGGGGTCGACCACGCCGGGGGCCACGCAGAGGCCTTCGGCGTCGAGCTCGGCGCTCCCGGGTTCCTCGACCTTCCCGACGGCCACGATCTTCCCGCCCTCGATGCCGACATCCGCCTGGCGCCCGGGGTCCCCGCTGCCGTCGAGGAGCGTGCCTGATCGAATGACGTAGTCGAGCATGGAGCCTCCGGAGCGGATTGGCACAGCAAGGGCTGCCCAGAATCTGACGACCCGTCAGCTTACCGTCGGCCGGAGCCACTGCACGAAAAAGTCCTGGCTGCACCGCATCTGCCGGGCCGAGGTCGAAGGCTACGCCGCCGATGAGCCCGCTGTCTCGGCCTCAGGCCGGGGTGTCGAGGGTCCGGGTGACGCGTGTTGACCACTCGGCGACGATGGCGGCTCGGACCTCAGCCAACCGGGCTTCCGCGGCGGTACGCCGCCGGGCGAGGGCGACGAGCTGCGTCTCGACCCGCTCCAGGGCCCGCACGACCTCGCTGGGCGAGACCAGGCCGGTGGCCAGGACCTGGTGGGCCGTCATGAGTGGCGCAGCGCGCGTGAGGATGGCGGGATCTGGCTCCTCGCCGCCCCGGGGGAGGCCGGGAGCGGACCATCCCGGGCCCCAGGTGCGCGCCGTGAGGACGTCGGGCAGGTGCTCGACGTCCTCCTCGGTTCCGGTGTGCGGCGAGGCGCCCAAGCGGTGGCGAAGGAGGGCGACATCAGCGGCCAGGATCTCCATGGCAGCGTCGAGGGCAGCAACGGCCAGTGTCAGGTCGTCCCGCAGGGCGCGCCGGGCGGCCGGCGAGGAGGGCTCGGCGCCGGCACGCTCCAGGAGTCGGTCGACGTCTTCGGGACGCAGCGGCCGGTCACTTGCGGCCAGGCTGTCGGGAGCGCCGGCGTCACCCTCGTGCACCGGGCCACTCTCGCACGGCCGGGACGGTGCGCAGCGGAGCCGTCGGTGAGCGCCGAGAGCAGAAGATTCTGCAGCCTGCTGTGGAAAACGGGGCGTTCCTGGGGAACCGGGGTGGCAGCAAGATCGTCCCCAAGTCATCCACAGCCTGTGCCCGAAGCGGTCCCCACGTGGTTGCTTCCGTCGACGTCCGAGTTGTGCTTTGCTCCGTGCGTGCCGGCCTTCCCACCTCGCCCCATCCGTCGATGCCCTCCGTGCTGAGCCTCCAGCCGTCGTCGGAAGGGGTGCTCCCCGGTCAGCTGCTCGAGCGCGCCATCCGGGCCGGCTACATCGACGCGGGGCGGTTCAACATCCCCGACGCGAACGTGCAGCCGGCCAGCCTCGACCTGCGCCTGGGGGAACGCGCGCTGCGGATCCGATGCAGCTTCCTCCCTGGCACCGACCCGGTGGAGCGGAAGCTCAAGGACTACGTCCTCGACGAGATCGACCTGCGAGGTGCCGGGGCGATGCTCGAGGCGCGCTGTCCGTACCTGATCGAGCTGAAGGAGCGCCTCGATCTCCCGGCCGGCCTGCGGGGCAAGGCAAACCCCAAGAGCTCGACCGGACGGATCGACGTGTTCACCCGTGTCATCACGGACCACAGCGACCGTTTCGACGAGGTGGCCCCGGGATACCACGGGCCGCTCTACCTCGAGGTGGTGCCGCTGTCGTTCGCCATCCGGGTCCGAGAGGACCTGACGCTCAACCAGCTGCGCCTGTCGACGGGCAACCCGCGGCTCAGCGACGAGGAGGTGCGTCGGGCCCACCTCGAAGTGCCGATGCTCTTCAAGGGTGGTAAGCCGGTGCCCGTCGAGGAGCTCGTGCTGTCCCAGGGACTCTTCCTCGGGTTGGACCTGCACGGAGACGAGGGCGGGCAGGTGGGGCACAGCACGCGGGACAGCGCGCCGCTCCTCGACCTGACCGTGGAGCACGAGATCGACCCCGGGCCGTTCTGGGACCCGGTGTTCCGTGAGGACGGCGACCGTCTCGTCCTGTCGCCCAAGCGCTTCTACCTGTTGATGTCCGACGAGGCGGTGAGCATCCCTCCGAACCTGGCCGCCGAGATGACGGCGTACGACCCGACCAGCGGCGAGCTGCGGACCCACTACGCAGGTTTCTTCGACCCGGGATTCGGCTTCGACCCCGCCGGACGCTTCCGGGGGTCGCGCGCAGCGCTCGAGGTGCGGGCCCACGACGTCCCGTTCATGGTCGAGAACGGACAGGCCGTGTGCAAGCTCACTTTCGAGCGCATGCTCGAGGAGCCGACTGCCCTCTACGGAGCTGGGATCGGCTCGTCGTACCAACAACAGGATGAGACGTTGAGCCGCTACTTCCGGCGCAGTCACGAGTAAGGCGGGTTGGCGCGGGGCAACGGTGCGCGCGCCGCGACGCGCCACCATCGCCCCCGGCGCGGTTGCGGAGTGGTTGCAAGAGATGCGCACACAATGCAGCGACAACTCCGCGCGCGCGGCGCGAGATTGATGCATGCGGTGTGACCGGGGACTTTGCTTTCCGTTGCGCACACGACGGTTCAAGAAAGATGCCCACTGAATCATGCGACGTGGGTACCCGAAATTGCCCTATGGAGGTATCGTGACAGTGAGGGGGTACGCCGGCTGCGCGTGTGCGGCGACGGGCGGTGAACCTCCTGCCAGACGCAGATTTCCTGTGAAGGAGCAGAGGGGGGTCGATGCCCGACCGGGCCGACGACATCGCGAGTCTGGAAGACGTCTTCACGTCGCGGTCCTTCGGGCAGCGGGTCTCCGACGTCTCGGAGGAC
>Ga0187784_10001510_pt1 | contig 18541 bp, 17 predicted proteins | sample 1015_SJ02_MP15_2_FD_132964 | JGI IMG/M metagenome (GOLD analysis project Ga0187784, IMG submission 132964) | Tropical peat soil microbial communities from peatlands in Department of Meta, Colombia - 1015_SJ02_MP15_20_MG | ecosystem: Environmental > Terrestrial > Soil > Wetlands > Peat | place...
TCGGGGCCGGTCCGGAAGGAGTTGGGTGCGTGCTGGGTCACTGGGGCGGATTCCTCGGGACGGGAGCTTGCGAGATGTTTAGACCTTTACGGCTTGAGAATAAACAGGGCTCATCGGCGCGTGTGCGCGCCCCAGCCCTTCCCAGCCGTCAAGATCGTCGCTACTTGTGCCGCGGCGCGTACCCAGGCCAATACTTACGATGACTCGTCCGATGTGCACATATGTGGCGCTTCTTCGCGCCGTTAATGTCGGCGGAAGCGGCAGGCTTCCGATGAGCGTTCTCAAGGCCGCGTGCCTGGACGCAGGCTTCGCGCGCCCCGAAACCCATCTTTCGAGCGGCAATGTCGTCTTCGGAAGCCAGCTCGGGCGCGAAGCCGTGAAGGCCGAGCTGGAGAAGAGGCTTCTCCTGCGCGCCGGAAAAAACTTCGACCTCGTTTTGCGCACCGCGGCGGAAATTCAGGAGACGCTTGACGCAGATCCTTTCCCGGCCGCTCCGCGCGACCGGGTCGTCGCGATCTTCCTCGAAGAGCCGCCGCCGAACGACGCTTTCGCTCATGTGACGGGCCTCGCGGATGAGGAAATGCGTCTCGGTCCGCGCGAGATATTCGTCTTCTATAAAATCGGGATCGGTCGCTCCAAGCTGAAGATTGCGGCGGCGAAGAATGGCACGGCAAGAAACTTCAACACGATCGCGCAGCTCGCGACGATCGCCAGCCGCGAGTAGAAAATCCGCCGCTGGCGCGCGCGGCCTCGACGCGCTCCGCAGCCCCTTCATCCGCCGTGCTTCCAAGCATCGGTCATAACAGCCTCACTTTCGACCCGAGCTTTGAAAGCAACGCCACGGCCTTCTTGTCGAAGGAGACGAAAGTCTCTCCGCCGAGCCTTTGCCCTTCGAAAGCGATGACGCCGTCAGCGAAGTCGCCCCCGGCTTCCAACATGGCGAGGCCCGCTTCCGACGCGGGGCCGTCCACCGCGACATTGCCCGCATCGAGCAGCGCGCGCAACACCGCGATGACATCAGCTCGATCAAAACCATAGAGCTTTCGTAGAACCCACATGAATTCGCACAGCGTCGCGGTCGGGATCGCGATGGTGCTGGCCTTCAAAAGAAGCGATGCCGCGATCCGGGCCTGTTTCTCGTCGTCGCGGACGACAGCGCGCACGAGCACATTCGTGTCGGCGACGATCCTCATTTCCCTTCGGCCCAGCCGCTGGCCGCCGCCTCGTTGATCTCTTCGATCGTGGCGACTTTTTTCGACTTGCCGGCAAGGAGGCCGATGAAGGCGGCGATATCGCCGGAGGGCCGCGCCGCTCTGATCTCGATCCGCCCCCCGGGGAGCTCGCGCGCCTCGATCCTTTGGCCGGGCTCGACGCCAAGATGCCGCAGCAGGTCCTTGCGCAGCGTGACCTGCCCTTTGGCGGTGACTGTCAGCGTCGTCATGGAATTGCTCCTTCAAGGTAAAGGTAATGTAATTCGACCTTACGCTCAAGGCGATTTCGGCTTGCCAAGCCCACTGCGGCGCGCAGCCCCGACGAAAGCGGCGATCCGCGCCGGATCCTTGACCCCGCGCGAGCGCTCCACCCCCGACGACACATCGACTCCGCGTGCGCCGCTGACGCGCAACGCTTCAACGACGTTGGAGGCATCCAGCCCGCCCGACAGCAGCCACGGTTTTTCGGCCGCCGCGCCGCGCATCAGCCTCCAATCGAAGACGACGCCATTTCCGCCGGGCAGCGCCGCGTCAGGCAAAGGCTTCGCGTCGTAGATCAGCATGTCCGCGGCTCGGTAGGCCGCGCCTCGCTCGACATCCGTCGCAGTCGCGACGCCGATCGCCTTGATGATCTTGCGCCTGAACCGCGCCCTGACCGCGGCGACGCGCTCCGGCGTCTCATTTCCATGTAATTGCAAAAAATCGGGCGCGAGCGCGTCGATCATCGCCGCCAGCGCATCATCGTCGGCGTCGACGGAGAGCGCGACCTTCTGGATGCGCCCCGCCGCAATCTCGCCGAGGCGGCTCGCCGCCGCGAGATCTATATGGCGCGGGCTTTTCTCGTAGAAGACGAAGCCAGCCATGTCGGCGCCGGCTTTGATTGCCGCCTCCAAAGTCTCGGGAGTCGAGAGGCCGCAAATTTTGACGGCGACGTGGGACACAGCGCGTGACTTCTTTGTGTTCCCTTCGTGTCCCTTGTGTCCTTTGTGGTTGCTTTTCACCACAAAGGCACAAAGAACACAAAGGGATCAGCCCCTATTATACACGTCCTGGAAGCGGACGATGTCGTCCTCGCCGAGATAGGACCCGGTCTGCACCTCGATCAGCTCCAGATCGATCTTGCCGGGGTTGGTCAGGCGGTGCTTGCACCCCATCGGCAGATACACCGACTCGTTCTCGTGCACGAGCTTGGTCGAATCGTCGCAGCCGACCTCGGCCGTGCCCTTGACGACGATCCAATGCTCGGCGCGGTGAAAATGCATCTGCAGCGACAGCCGCTCGCCGGGCTTCACCACGATGCGCTTGACCTGGTAGCGCGCCCCCGCGTCGATAGACTGATAATAGCCCCAGGGCCGGAAGATGCGCTTGTGCTCGCCCGCCTCGCGCCGGTTCTCGCGCTTCAACTGCGTGACCAGCTCCTTGACCTTGTCGCCTTGCTCCTGATGCAGCACCAGCACCGCGTCCTGCGTCGTCACGACGATCACGTCGTCAACGCCGATCACTGTCGTCAGCGTCTCGTCGGAGCGGACGTGCACGTTGGACGCATCCATGACGAGGCCGTTGCCGCGCACGGAATTGCCCTGCGCGTCGCGCTCGGACAGCTCCCACACCGCGCGCCAGTTGCCGACGTCCGACCAGCCGATGTCCGCGGGGATCAGAGCCGCCTGCTCGGTCTTCTCCATGACGGCGTAGTCGATCGACTTCTTCGGCGCGTGCTCGAAGGTCGCGGCGTCGAGCACCAGGAAGCCGAGATCGCTCTTGGCGCCCTCGATCGCCGCTTCCGCGGCGGAAAATATCGCCGGCTCGAACTTGGCGATTTCCTGCTGCATCACGTCGGCGCGGAAGATGAAATTGCCGCTGTTCCAGAAATAGCCGGCGTCGATGTAAGTCTGCGCCGTGGCGCGGTCCGGCTTCTCGACGAAGGCTTCAAGCTTCAGCACGTCAGAGCCTTCGTGCAGCGGCGCGCCGGGGCGAAGATAGCCGTAGCCGGTCGCCGGCGCGTCCGGCTTGACGCCAAGCGTCACGATGCAGCCTTCCGCAGCCGCGGCGGCGGCGCGCTTGCAAAGATCGACGAGGCCGGCGCGGTCGCGCACGACATGATCGGCGGCGAGCACGACGACGATCGTGTGCGGCGAGCGCCGCGCCGCAAGCCCCGCGGCGACTGCGACGGCGGGGCCAGAGTCGCGCCGGGTCGGCTCCAGCACGATGTCGGCCGAAGCCCCGATCTCGCGCAGCTGATCGGCGACGAGGAAGCGGTAGTCGAAATTGGAGACCACGATCGGTCTGTCGAACGCCGGATCGTCAAGCGTCTGCATCGTCGTTTGAAACGTCGAACGCTCGCCAACGAGTGGAATGAACTGCTTGGGCAAGGTCTCGCGGGATTCGGGCCACACTCGGGTACCGGAGCCGCCGCACATGATCACGGGGAGAATTTTGGTCATCGACCGCCCTTTGGTTGGGTCTCCCCTAAGGAAGACTTTGTTCGCAATCGGTTAAGGACGCGCGAAGCGTCGCGGCGAAGCGAGCAATCCAAACGGAGGCGCTCCGCTCAAGCTTTTGCGCCCGACCCTTGCGCGAGAGAAGGCTCAGCTCTTTCCCTTCTTCTCCAGCTCCGCCTTCAGCGCGGCGAGCTTTGCGAACGGAGAATCGGGATCCGGCTGACGCTCGCGCGGGCGCGGCGCGTGAACGCCGCCGTTCGGCCGGGCGTCGCGACGCCCGTCGTCACGGGGCGGACGGTCGCCCCGTGGCCCCTGCCCCGGCTTGCCGCCGGAGCGATGCCCGCTGCGCGGCGCCTCGAAGCGGAGATGGTCCTCGCGGCGCTCCGGCGCCGGACGCGCCTTTTGTCCTTCGTCCGCGCGCGGCGCCGGCTGCGCTGCGCCCGCCGCCTCCGCGCGCGGGGGCCTCTGAGCGCCGCCCTCCCGCCGACGGCCCTCGTGAGACGTCGGACGGCGCGGCGGCGCGGCCGGACGCGGCTGCAATGTCCAGATTTCGATCGGCGGCGGCGCGGGCGCCGCGAGCGTTTCTTCCGCGGCGACTTCGGCCTCAGCGGCGGCTTCCGCCGAAGCCTCCACCGCGTCGACCGCCACAGGCTCCGCCGGCGCTTCCTCGGTGGAGGCGGCGGGAGGCTCGACCGCTTCGGCCGCGGGCGCCGCCTCGGCCGGAATCGGCGCGGCGGCCAAAGCTTCGCCATCCACTTCAAGCGGGATGTCCGCCGTTGCTTGTTCAGCTGTCCCCGCCGCGGTCGCCTCCTCGACGGAAGCGATCGGCTGCGCTGGCGCCGCCGGGATGATCGGAACGGTGATCGCCGGCCCCTGCCGCTGCGTGCAGGCGTAGCCGAGCGACTTCAGGATCGAGGCGAACGCCTCGCCGGAGCAGCCCGTGAGCGAAGTCATTGCGACCGTGACCACGAAGCCCTCGCCGTCTGCAGCGCCCGGCGGCGGCTCGCCAACGCTGGTTCCCGGACGATAGGAGATGGCCGGCCGGATGAGATCCGCAAGACGCTCCAGAATGTCGACGCGCACGACGCGGTCGCCGCATAGGCGGTAGCCGGCTGCGCGATAAAAGCCCTTCGGCACGTCCGGCGAGGCGGCGAAGGAGGTGCGGCCCGAGGCGGCGAGATGCGGCGCCTCGTCCATGCCTTTGACGTTCTCGAGGCCGCCATGGCGCAGCGCCCACAGCAGCGCCGCGAGCGTCCGCGGACCTGGCTTCAGGAGAGGCGGCAGATAGAGATGATAGGCGCCGAAGCGCACGCCGAGCTTGCGCAGCGCCGCGCGCTCCTCCTGCGAGAAGTTGCGGATCTCGCGCGCGACGCGTCCGCGCTCCAGGACGCCGATCTCCTCGGCGATCTGATAGGCGACGCCGCGCGCCGCCCCTTCCAGCCCCTCGCCCGATTCAAGCGGCTTCAGGGGGCCCAGCAGCTTGTCGATGCGTTGCGAGAGCCACAGCTCGAGGCGCTGCCTCACCTTTTCCGTCGCCGCGGCGCCGAGCTGCTCGTCGGCCAGCACATGGGCGGTGGGATTCAGAATGCTCGGCCCCTGCGCGATCTTGCCGACCGGCTCGCCGAGCCAGCGGATCGTCCCGTCGTTGCCGAGCACGAAGGCGTCGTCGACCGCGTCGAAGATGCGCGTCGCCCGCGCGTCGAACTCGCTGGCCAGCGCCTTTTGAGCTGCGGCGTTGAGCGCCTTGGCGGCCTCGCCCTCGGCGGTCGGATCGGCGGTGAAACGCAGTCCTTGTAAAGATCCGACATGCTGGCCCTCGACGAGCACGTCGCCAGCGGTGGTGATTTCGGCTTCGAGCATTACGTTCTCTCTAAGGCGGCGCATCAGCACGCTGGTGCGGCGGTCGACGAAACGCTGGATCAGGCGTTCGTGCAGCGCGTCCGATATCCTGTCCTCTACCTGACGCGCAAGGTTCTGCCAATGGTCGCAATTATCCAGCCAACCCGAGCGATGCGCGATGAAGCTCCATGTTCGCACCTGCGCCAGCCTGTTGGCAAGCGTGGAAAAATCGCCGTCAATGCGGTCGGCCTGCGCGAGCTGCCGATTCATGAAATCGGCAGGAATTTTACCGCGTCTCACGATAAAATCGAAAACCGTGCGCGCGAGCTCCGCGTGCGCCGCCGGCGAAATCTTCTGGTAGTCCGGAATCTGGCAGGCGTCCCACACTCTTTCGACGTCAGCCCGCGTCTTGGCGTTGCGCGCGACATGCTCGTCGCGGCTCAAGGCCTCGAGCGTCAGCTGATCGACCTGGATCGGCGCGCGCGCGAGACAGGGATTGTTGGGGAGCGCATCGAGGGAGGCGGCAAGGTCCTGCAGTGACGAGAAATCGAGGTCGGGATTGCGCCACTGCAGAGTGGTCACGCCGTCGAATTCGTGATGCTCCAGCGCATCGATGAGCTCCTCGTCGAAGGGCGGGCAGCGGCCTGTGGTCCCGAAGGAGCCGTCATTCATATGGCGCCCCGCGCGCCCGGCGATCTGGCCGAACTCCGCAGGGGTCAGCTGCCGATAGCGCCAGCCGTCGAATTTGCGGTCGCTGGCGAAAGCGACGTGATCCACGTCGAGATTGAGCCCCATGCCGATGGCGTCGGTCGCGACGATGTAGTCGACCTCGCCGCTCTGGTAGAGCTCCACCTGGGCATTTCGGGTCCTGGGGCTGAGCGCCCCGATGACCACCGCTGCGCCGCCGCGCTGACGCTTGATCCATTCGGCGATGGCGTAGACGTCTTCGGCCGAGAAGGCGACGATGGCGCTGCGCCGCGGCAGCCGCGCGATCTTCTTCTCCCCGGCGTAGGCGAGCCGCGACAGACGCGGACGATCGTAAATCGGCGCGCGGGGCAAGAAGCGCTGGATCAGCGGCGCCATCGTGCCGGCGCCGATCAGTAGCGTCTCCTTTAGCCCGCGCCACCGCAACAGCCGGTCGGTGAATACATGGCCGCGATCGAGATCGGCCGCGAGCTGCACCTCGTCGATGGCGACGAAATCCGCCTGGACGTCGCGCGGCATCGCCTCGACCGTGGCGACCCAATAGGCGGGCGCGCGCGGCTTGATCTTTTCCTCGCCGGTAACGAGCGCTACGGCCTCAGGCCCGGCGCGGGCGACGACGCGCGCGTAGACCTCGCGGGCGAGCAGCCGCAGCGGCAGCCCGATCATGCCGCTCCTGAAGGACAGCATGCGCTCGATCGCGTGGTGCGTTTTGCCAGTGTTGGTCGGCCCCAGAGCCGCGCAGACACCCGCGAGCCTCCCCCCCGCCGCCGGCCTGACCGGAGGCGGCGGCCGGAGCAGATCGTCCATGCTGTCCAGCTCGTCCTCCCGCCCTCGTTAACGATCGAGGCGCCGCAGGCTCTCCATTAAGCCTAAGCTTTGCCGTCGCCACTTCCGATGCGGCGTGCGAAAATGACCCAAGCGGCGGACGCCGCGTTCACATTTTGAACGTGCGTCGAACGAATCGCGCCCGAATCGGCGACTTTGATCCGTTGCGTTCTGTTCACCCCACATATAGGCGCTCGCAGGCGACATACGACTAGGGATTGGTGAGATGCGCTCTTCGGCGCAAGCCTCGCGAGTCCGGCTAGAGGACTCCGAGGCCGCAGGTTGTCAACCGGAAAAGAGTCACGCAAGTGCAAAGAAACTCGCGGGCGGAGGTTGAGGGCGTTAACATTCCTATCGAACCGTGAACATTATGCTGACGAATCGGACTTCGCCCGCGTTGTCGGATTGCTTGCTCAATATCTTGGGAGTTTGTCTGGTCAGTTCCCCAGATGTTGAAGAAGACGTCTCCGCGAACCGCGCGGCGAGCGCCCTTGCGGACGCGATCGGTCCAACGATCGGTCCAGTCCGGGGCGATCCGCCCGCCGCATCGCCTCGCATGGACCTCATTCCTTAGCGAAAGCAAGCGGCAGCGTCACTCGCGCGATGAGTCCATGCGGCTCGCGATCCAAAAGCTGCAGCCCGCCGCCCAGCTCTTCCACCAGCGACCGCACGATCGAGAGCCCGAGCCCGAAACCGCCGTGGCCGTCCATGTTGCGGGCCGCGTCGCCGCGCTCAAAGGGCTCCAGCATCCGCGCGCGGTCCTGTGGCGCGATGCCCGGCCCGTCGTCGGCGATCTCGACGCAGACTAAGCGGGCGTTCGGCTCATGGAGCGTGATCGCCACCGTCTTGCCGTAGGTCACCGCGTTCTCGACGAGGTTGTTGAACACCCGCTGCATGCCGGTCAGCGAGCCCAAGATCACCCGGCGTCCGCCGCCGCGGTAGGTCACGTCATGGCCGAGATCGGCGAATTGGTCGGAGACCGTCTGCAAGACGCTGTCGAGGTCGATGAAGGATTTTTCCGGCGCTTCGGCGGCCCCCTTCAGATGCTGAAGATTTTTGTAAAGCATGGAATCCATGAGCTCTACATCGTGCAGCATCTTTTCCTGCAAAGCCTCGTCGCCGATGAACTCCGTGCGCAGCCTGATCCGGGTGATGATGGTGCGGAGATCGTGGCTGATCGCGGCTAGCGCTTGGCTACGGGCGGCCATCATCATGTGAATGCGGTCCTGCATGCGGTTGAGCGCCCGCGTGAGCTCGCGCACCTCTCTCGGCCCCTGCTCGACGAGATGCGGCTCGCCTTGATCGTCGGGAAAGCGCTCGGCCTCGCGCGCGAGACGCGCGAGCGGCGCGACGACGGCCCGGGACGCCCAGGCGGTGAACAGCGCCGCACAGAGGAAGAAGAACAGAACGGAGCGTTCAAGCAAGCGGCGCCAAAGCGTCGGGTGATCGAGCGCGGCTCCTTTCTCGATGGGCGCGACGACCGCCCAACCGCCCTTGTGCAGCGCGACCGCGACGCCGCCCAATGGACGCTCGTCGCTCCTCGCCAGCGCAATGATCTCTGCGTCGTCCCAAAGGGGCGGCCTAATTGTCGCCGGCTCACTCGCCTCCTCCTTCGCGGCGGGCCGCGCATCCTGGACCGAAAACCTGACCCAGGGCGCAGTTTTCCCCAGCGCCGCCAGCGCTGCCGCGCGATCGGACGGAGCGGCGACATCGAGGGCTATGAGACTGCTTGCGACGACCTCGCCCGGCAGCACTGGGGCGGGTCGCCCCTCCAATAGCCCGAAGTGGGTGATCGTCGTGGCGACGAGATGGAACAGCACAATCGCCGCCAGCACGAGCATGGCGATCTGGCCGGCGAGGTTATCCGGACGCAAGCGGCGCAACAGGCCGCTCATGACCGCGAGACCTGGGTCGCAAACATATAGCCCTCCGAGCGCACCGTCTGAATTAATTTCGGACCTTTGGCTTCCGGCTCGATCTTCTGCCGCAGGCGGCTGATCAGCGTGTCGATCGAGCGCTCGAACGGCCCGGCCATCGGCCCATGCGTGAGATTGATAAGCTGGTCGCGCGTCAGCACGCGGTTGGGGTGCTCGCAGAGCGCGTGCAGGAGATCGAACTCGGCCCCAGTCGTGGCGATCTTCGCGCCTTGCGGCGAGACGAGCTCGCGCGCCGAGAGGTCGAGCGTCCAGCCGCTGAAGCGATAGATTTGCCGGTGAAACCCCGCCTCCGGCGTCTCGGCGGCGCTCGCGCGGCGCAGCACCGAGCGGATGCGGGCCAAAAGCTCGCGCGGATTGAAGGGCTTGGTCACGTAATCGTCGGCGCCCATCTCGAGCCCGACGATCTTGTCCACATCCTCGCTTTGTGCGGTCACGATGATGATGGGCATCGATCCTTCGGCGCGAAGCCTGCGGCAGATGGAGAGCCCGTCCTCGCCGGGGAGATTGAGATCTAGAATGAGAAGATCGAATTTGCGCCCGGCGAGCGCGGCGTCCATGGCCACGCCGTCCCTGACGAGCTCGACATCGATCTGATTGGCCTTCAGATAGCGCGAAATCAGCGCACCGATCTCGGAGTCGTCCTCGACGAGCAGGGTCGAAGCGGCGTGGTTCATCGAATCTCGGTTCTCTGGTTCTAAGACGCCGACCACTTTTAGCGCATCCATCGAAAAAATAGGAACAGGGAGCCATAGATTCCCAGAGCGGCCAGATAGGAGACGCTTTCGGCCATGTTCATCCTTAACCTTTTCGCTTGCCGGGCCCTTCTCCTGCCCTCCTCCCCGGATCAGGTCCGGGGAGGGTGGAGGGGGTGCGGTCACTCGTGGTGGCCGCCCCAATGGCCGCCGCCATAGCCCCAATGGTGGCTCCCTTCGCCGCCGCGCAGATGATGCAGCAGAAAGCCCAGCCGATGCTTCTGAGAGTCGTCGAGGCTGTCGTAGAGCGGCTTGGCCGCATCCGCGAGCTTCGTCAGCTCCGCCGCCCGCGCTTCGAGCGATTTCGCCCGGTGCTGCAGCCCTTCGATCACGTTGTGATGGCCCTCGTGATCCTTGAACTTCTGGCGCCACTCGGCTTGCCGCGCGGCGCGGGCCTTGGCGGCGTCGCGGAGCGCCGCCTCGACCGCCGGCCAGTTCTTCTCCTGCGCGGGGGTCAGCTTCAGTCCGGCTTTCAGCGCGGCGACGCGCGCGTCGGTGAAGGCGCTGCGGTCCTCGTCCGAAATCTTCCATTCGCCTTTATGCTCGTCCGCCGCTGCGAGAGCCAATCCGGGAAGCTGAGGCAGAAGCAGCGCCGCCGCCGTCAGGGCAACCGCCAGTCGCTTGTTCATCGTCAATCTCCATTCCGTCGTCGCCGGCGTTTCGCCGACGACCTTGAGAATGGCAAAAGAGCTTTGCTCCGCTTTGTCCGCCGAAATCGGTTTATTGCCCGAATTTGTCGTTGGGCGACGAAGCGAGGCGCGAGAGGTCGAAACGTCCGACGTCGGTTAGCAAATCGATAAAGGCGTCGACCCAGAGCCCAATCGTCGCTTCGCCCTTTTCCGGCGTGGCGTCAGCCGCGTCGCCCATCGCGCCTGCAGGAGAAAGATCGCGCGCCATCCAGCCGAAGCCCGCCGGGCGGTCGGCCCGCAACCAAGCGAACTCCTGCTCGAAGGAGCGCGTCGCCACAACGAAGTTCTCAGCGCGGCTCATGTCGACAAGCTCGGGACTCAGCGCCAGCATCAGCGAGGTCTCGGCGCAACCCCCGTGAATCCCGTGCCGTAGCTCTTCAGCGTCAAAAAGGCCCTGGGGATAGCCAAAGCGGCTCAAGGAGCAAGTGACGGCCAGAACGCCGTATTTCGCCCGAAGCTCCAGCGCCGCCTGCGCCAGCAGCGGCGAGTTGCCGCCATGCGAGTTGAGCAGTAGGATTTTTCTTGCGCCGGCGCGAACGGCGCCGGCGGCGGTCTCCAGCACGAGGCTCAAGGCTGTCTGCGGCGAGAGCGACAGGGTGCCGGGAAAATCGCCGTGCTCGGTCGAGACGCCGACGTTTTGGGTAGGCAGGAACAGCGCGCGCGGCGTCTCACGCAAGCGCGGGACGATGCGCTCGACCACCCCCTGCATGATCATGGCGTCGACGCCGACCGGAAGATGCGGTCCATGCTGCTCGATCGCCGCGATCGGCGCGACGACGACGACGGAGCTCCAGTCGAGGGCCGCGAACGCGCTCGTCGACAGATCGGACCAGAAGGGCGAAACAGGCATGGTCATGTCCTTGTTTCGCCCTCCTTACCACAACAAGTGAATGAGGCCCGAGCTTTTGGTGAGGCGCAGCCAAAGCCCGAAACCCGGACGCGGCGCGACTTCGCCGGGCCGCTCGCCCGAAAGAAGGGCGCCGATCAAAATTTTCAGCGGAAAGTGGAAGCTGCGAATCGCCACGCCGCGGCCAGGCCGCTCGAAAACGAGAAACGTCGCTTCGTAGCGCGCAAGATCGCCGATCCAGGAGGGAGAAGCGGCCCCCTGCGCCGCGCGCGCCGCCAGAAGGCGCGCAAGCAGCGCGGCGTCGGCGCGATGGCGCCCGGGTCGAGGCGGCCCGGCGATCTCGGCCACAAGCAAAGTGTCGAAGTCGGAGCCCAACGCGCGATAGGTCAAGGGCAGCGTCTTGCGCACGTCGAGAATGCGCTTGCGCGTGAGGGTGCTCGCGAAATTTTGGACGGTTGCGGCATCGAGCGCCGCAAAGACTTCGACGTCCTTCGCCGCCAGCCCGAGACGCCGCGCCGTGGCAAGAGGATCGAGGCAAAACGCCTCGACCAGACCCGCATCCGTGAAGAGCCGCGCCAGCGCCGTCTGCAATTGTGCGAGAGCCATCGTTCACGCGCCCTCGAGCATGCCGCGGGCGCGCGCGACTTCAGCCAAGAGCTCGGGGAACGCCGGCAAATTCTCGTCGCGCTCGAGTATGGCGTTCCTCGCCCCTGCGCGTTTGGCGACGCGCTCGAGCAGCGCCCAAACAGGCTCGTCCGTCGCGCTGTCGTGGCTGTCGATCAGAAAGTTGTTCTTCCAGCGTCCGCCCGCATAGTGGATCTGCACGAGGCGTTCCCAAGGCCAATGCTCGAAGCTCTCGTCGAGCGACGGCCCGTGATTGACCGAATTGGCATAGAGATTGGCGACATCGCAAAGCCAGCCGCAATTCGTCAGGGCGCAGGCGCTGGCGACGAACTCCGCTTCGCTCATTTCGAAGCCCGGCACGACGACGACCGCGGTGACGTTCTCCAGGATGAGCGGCGTTTTGATCGTCTTGCGCACGGTCTCGACATTGCGCGCTACGACGTCGAGGGCCTCCTGCGTGTAGGGCAGCGCCGTAAGATGCCCGATCGAGACGCCGCCGGCCTTGGTGAAGCAAACGTGCTCGCTCCAATAGGGCGCGCCGCTGCGCTCGATGAGCGCCGCGAATTTTTCGACGTAGCGTTCCTCCACGCCCTCGGCGCTCCCAAGCGACAGATCGAGCCCGTGCGGCACGAGCGAAAAATGCGCCGCGAGCATATCGAGTTCCGCGAGCTTCTCCGGGCTTGCATCGAAATAATGGTCGGCGATGATCTCCAGAAAATCGACCTCCGATCGATGCAGGAAGAGCTCAGCGCGAAACTGCGGGCGGTAGCCGAGGCCGCTGCCGAGCGATGCCGGCCTGCTCACCCGCCGCACCCGCCGCCGCCGCAGCCGCCCCCGCCGCCGCCGTCTCCGCCGCCGCCGTCGGACGGCGACCTGAAGGCCGCGGCGAAATTCTGCCCGGGCGCGCCTTTTAGCATCTCATAGCCAAAGAGCCCGACGAGAAAGAGGGTCCCGCCGTCATAGACAGGAGCGTGGGCGGCCTGCGCCTTGAGGCTCGAGAACGCCCGCCGCATCTGTGCGAGATAGGCTCGCCCCTTGCGGTTCGCCGTCCCCCCCGCGTATTTCAGCGCGAGCGGGAACAGCAGAAAGGATGCGAGGATCGCGAGGCCGACCAGAAAGCCGACGTTCGACCTGCCCTGGGAAATTGCGAGCGCGATCTTCAGTCCGGCGACCGCGAGGATGAAGCCCGCCGCCGCGAAAGCGATCCGCCATATGCGCCGCCGCGACTCTTCGGCGAGCAGCAAGTCCTGCGCCGCAAGGCGACCGCGGACCGGAGCGCAGAGCCTCTCCGCCGCCTCGCGCAACATCTTTTGCCGCATCAGCGCCGCTGCTTTCGGATTGTCGCGCGTCGCGTCGAGCAGAAGCCGATCCGCCTGCGACTCCGGCCTTGTCGCCGAGACGCCCGTGTGAAAAACGCGGCCGTCCTTGCCGACATCAATCAGCCCCCGCCGATGCAAGTCATAAAGCGCGGTTCGCAAGACTCCTTGGACGCCGCCCGCAAGATAGGCGACTTCCAACGGATCCGGCCGAGTCGGGACGCGCGGCGGCGAAGATGCGTCGGAGTCGTCGCTCGCCCTGAACCCCAAATAGGCGACGAGCGCCACTGCCGTCGCGAACAGCCCAAACGCGAGCAAGAACTCGCCGCCATGAAGATTAAAAACCGGTATTTTCTCAAGAAGCTCCATCGAACGCCCCCAGGCTTTCCGGACCACCCCTCGGGCGCATCTTCCCACAAATTTCCAAATTTCGAACCCCAAAATTTCGGCGCTCATGCGCGCGCGGCGTCGCGCGCCGATCGAGCCGTTCGCCAATCGGATCGCCGATCGCTTCGGCGCCCACGGGATTGCCCAGGCTTCGCGTCGCGCTACCTTGTAATTTGAGAATTCGATGCCGCTCTCGACACCAAAGCGGCACAAAGGAGGTTCGCGATGACGCTCTCCGGGTTCGCAAGAGCCGCCGCGTGCGGCGCGGCGCTTTGGGCGGCGTCGATCACCGCCGCGAGCGCGCACGGCTATCTCGTGCAGTCGTTCCCCAATCGCAAGGCTCGCCTGACCGAGTCGCCGCATCACATCAGCCTGCTGTTTTCGCTGCGTGCGGACGCAAATTGGTCGACCGTCAGGCTCGAGCGCGACGATGGTGTGGTTCTGGCCGAGAAAGCGCAGCCGACCACTTCGCGGAGCTTCCGTATGGAAACGCCGAAACTCGCCCCCGGCGCCTATCGCGTGCGGTACAGAATGCTCACTCCCGATGGCGACCTCATGCAAGGCAAGGTCGAGTTCGTCGTCGAGCAGTGATGACGTTTCTCATGCCGGCTTGGCCAGATCGGCCATGACCGCGGCTAAGAAACGCCCGGCCTCGCCGCCGGAAACCACGCGATGGTCGAAGGTGAGGCTCAGCGGCAGCACGCGGTGAACCACAGGCGCGCCATCGAACGCCACAACCTCTTCGCGGATGCGGCCCGCGCCGAGAATCGCCACCGTCGGCGGCACGACGACAGGGGCGGCGTACCTGCCCGCGATCATGCCGAAATTCGACAGCGTGATCGTCGCGCCGCGCAGCTCCTCCGGCGGTATCTTTCGCGCGGCGACGTCTGCGCGCATGCGGTCGAGCCCGGCGCGTAGATCTGCGCCGGCGCGTTCGCCCACATTGCGCAGCACCGGCACGAACAGCCCGTCCGGCTGGTCGACGGCGACGCCGAGATCGATCTTTTTCAACACGTGGCGAGAGAGAGAGCCGCTCTCGAACCAGGCGTTGAGACCCGGTTCGGCGCGGCATCCGGCGACGAGGGCGCGAATGAGCCGGATCGTCGTGTCGGCGCCCTTGGACCACTCGTTGATGTCGGCGTCGTCCATGATGGTCGCGGCGGCGACCTCGGCCTGCGCGAGAGCCATGCTTTGCGCCATGGCGCGGCGAAAGCCGCGCAGCGGTTCGGCCGGCTCGGTTTCGCTCAGGATCCGCGCGACGCGCTGCACGTCTGTAGCCGTGATGACGTCATCCGGCCCTGTCGGCGTGACCATGGCGAGATCGACGTTGAGCTTATGCGCCAGCGCGCGCACCGCGGGCGCGGCCTTCATGCCGACGCCATGGCCATGGCCGCGGCCATGCGCGACAGGCGCCTCGCGCATGACGCGCGCGCCGGTCTCGACCGCCCCGACGACGGAGCCCGTGTCAGCGACCCCCTCTGCGCCGCTATCGAAGCCGACGAGCGGCGCGCCGACGTGAACGATGTCGCCCTTCTCCGCGAAAAGCTTTTCGATGCGCCCGGCCTGAGGCGAAGGAATCTCGACGACAGCCTTGGCCGTCTCGACCTCGAGCAGCGGCTCGTCCAAGGCCACCATCTGGCCAGCTTCGACGCGCCAGGCGACGAGCTCCGCCTCTTGCAGGCCCTCCCCGAGATCGGGCAGCTTGAAGATCTTCATTGCGCCTCCATGACCTGCTTCACCCCGTCGGCGATGCGTTCGACGCTCGGCATGTATTGCTTCTCCAGGCGCGAGAGCGGCACGACGACGTCATAGCCCGTGACGCGCTTGACGGGCGCCTGCAAGAAGTAAAGCCCGCGCTCGCAGATTTGCGCAGCGATCTCGGCGCCAAATCCCGCCGTGCGCGGCGCTTCATGCGCGATGACGCAGCGCCCGGTCTTTTCCACCGAAGCGAGGATGGTGTCGAAGTCGAGCGGCTTCAGGGTCGCAACGTCGACGACCTCGATGTCGATCCCCTCTTCGCCGAGCTGCTCCGCAGCGGCGAGGACGTCGTAATGCGTCGCGCCCCAGGTCACGACGGTCGCGTCGCGTCCCTCGCGCGAGACGAAGCAGGAGTCGAGCGGCAGCGCTTCCCCGTCGTCCGCGACCTCCTCGCGAAACAGCCGATAGAGCCGCGTCGGCTCGAAGAACATCACCGGGTCCGGGTCGCGAATCGAGGCCAGCAGCAGCCCATAGGCGCGCGCGGGCGTCGACGGAATCACGACGCGCAAGCCCGGCATATGGGCGAACATCGCCTCGGGGCTCTCTGAGTGATGTTCCGGCGCGTGGATGCCGGCGCCGCACGGAGAGCGCAGCACCATAGGGCAGGTCAGCCGCCCGCGCGTGCGATTGCGCAGCCGCGAGGCGTGATTGATGATGTGGTCGATCGCAGGATAGATGAAGCCCGAGAACTGAATCTCCGCGACGGGCTTCAAGCCCATCGCCGCCATGCCGATCGCCACCCCGGCGATGCCGGCCTCGGCGAGCGGCGTGTCGATCACGCGCTCGCGCCCGAAGCGCCCGAGGAGCCCGTTCGTCGCGCGGAACACCCCGCCGTTGACGCCGATATCCTCGCCGAGCAGCAGCACGTCGGCGTCGCGCTGCATCTCATGAGCAAGGGCGAGATTGACGGCTTCGACCAGCGTGACTTCAGCCATGGCCGTCCCCCTCGCCCGGCGCGAAGCGGCGCGCCTCCTCGAGCTGCAGCCGCATCGCTGGAGGCAGCGTCGCGTAAAGATGCTCGAACATGGCGTCGCTCTTCGGCGCAGGCGTTGAGAGGTAGCGGGCGACCTCGGCTTCGACTTCCTCGCCGCACTGCTTGAGAAGCGCAGTCTCCTGCTCCCTGTCCCAAAGGCCTTTGGCCGCGAGATAGGCCCGCAGCCGCGAGATCGGCTCACGCGCCCATGCGGCCTTAAGGTCTTCGGGGTCGCGATAGCGCGTGGCGTCGTCGGCGGTCGTGTGGTCTCCGAGCCGATAGCTGATGGCCTCGATCACCGTCGGGCCGCCGCCGTCGCGCGCCTTCTCGATCGCCTCGCGCGCCGCCACGTGAACCGCGAGCACGTCGTTGCCGTCGACCTGCCGGCCGAGAACGCCCGCAGCGATTGCCTTTTGCGCCAGGCTTTCCGCGGCGGTGCCGATCGTGCGCGGCGTCGAGATCGCCCAGCCGTTGTTGTTGATGACGACGACGAGTGGCGCCCTCCACACCCCCGCCATGTTGAGCGCCTCATAGAAGCCGCCGTTATTGCTGCCGCCGTCGCCGACAAAAGTCGCCACGACGCGCGGCTCTTTGCGCAGCTTGAACGCGTAAGCCGCGCCGACCGCATGTGCGACCTGCGTGCCGACAGGCACGCAGATGGGGAAATCCGCGCGCGCGGCCTTGAAGTCGCTCCCGCGCGCGTCACCGCCCCAGTAGAGTAGAATTTCGGTTATCGACACGCCGCGCAAGAATTGCGCGCCATGATCGCGATAGGACGGGGCGAGGAGATCGTGCGGCGCCATGGCGGCGGCGACGCCGACGCCGATCGCCTCCTGGCCCAAGGCCGACGCGAAGGTCCCAAGCTTGCCGGTGCGTTGCAGCGCAACAGCCTTGGCGTCGAAGACGCGCGTGCGGTTCATCGCGCGATAGAGGCGCCGCAGCAGCTGAGCGTCCTCGGCGATGGGTCCAGCGCTCTCGCTCGCCTCTCCAGCCGGGGAGAGCAGCTGCAGATGATCGATGTGAAAGTCCAGGCCCATCGCGTCGGTCCACCGCTGCGGCTTAAGGTCCGTTCCCAGCGGAACCTAGCGCGCCGCGCCCCGAAGTCAGGACCGCAACTCCAAATTTGTCCCCATTGTGCGGCCTCGGCCTTGAAGGAGCCTTAACGCGCACAAAATAGGCAGCATGACTCCTGCGTTGGAAACTCAGACTTTCGCCTTCAACGATGAGTTCGGACCCGCGAAGATCATCCAGCTGTGGTCCCCCTCTGTCAATCTCCGCGCCATCGTCGTCATCGACAATGTCGCCGCAGGTCCGGCGATCGGCGGCACGCGCATGGCGCCCGATGTGAGCTTGAGCGAATGCTTCCGCCTCGCGCGGGCGATGACGTTGAAGAACGCCGCCTGCGGGCTGCGGCACGGCGGCGCCAAATCGGTGATCTTCGCCGATCCGGACATGCCGGAGCCCGAGAAGGAGCGGCTGATCCGCGCCTTCGCCAAATGCATCGAGCCGCTGACAGACTATATCCCCGGCCCCGACATGGGCACGAACGAGATCGCCATGGGCTGGATCCACGACGAGATCGGACGCGCGGTCGGTCTGCCCTCGGAGATCGGCGGCATTCCGCTCGACGAAATCGGCGCCACGGGGTTTGGCTTGGTAATCGCCGCGCAGGCCGCAGCGCCCTTCGCGCAACTCTCGCTCGAGGGCGCGCGCGTCGTGATGCAGGGATTCGGCGCCGTGGGCCGCAACGCCGCGCGCTTTTTCGCGCAGCGCGGCGCGCGGCTGGTCGCGGCGGCGGATCGTCGCGGGGCCATCGTCGATCCTTCTGGCCTCGACGTCTTCGCGCTCGCCGAGCTGACCCGCGCCGGCAAAAGCGTGGTGGATTACGACAAGGCCCGACGCATCGATCCCGACGATCTCGTCGCCGTCCCGTGCGACATCTGGATTCCCGCCGCCCGTCCCGACGCGCTGCGCGCCGACAACGTCGAACGCCTCAAGTGCAAGCTCGTGGTGCAGGGCGCCAATATCGGCGCGACGCCGCAGGCGGAGAGATACATGTATGAGCGTGGGATCGTGGCCGTGCCCGACTTCATCTGCAACGCCGGCGGTGTGATCTGCGGGGCGGTCGAGTATCACGGCGGGTCGGAATCGGCGGCCTTCGCCATGATCGAGGAGAAGATCGGACGCAACACGCGCCTCACGCTCGAGCGCTCGCGCGAGCTCGGCGTCTCGCCCTACGA
>Ga0187784_10001512_pt1 | contig 18537 bp, 19 predicted proteins | sample 1015_SJ02_MP15_2_FD_132964 | JGI IMG/M metagenome (GOLD analysis project Ga0187784, IMG submission 132964) | Tropical peat soil microbial communities from peatlands in Department of Meta, Colombia - 1015_SJ02_MP15_20_MG | ecosystem: Environmental > Terrestrial > Soil > Wetlands > Peat | place...
GGGAAGTGAGGGTGCGATGAGAAGCTCGTTCATTCAAGACGTCACCTGGCCAGGGGCTCTAGCCGCGAGACCAAGAGCAGTCCCCCATGAAGAAAGGTGTGAAGGGGACCTCTAGCGTTTTAGGGCGCTGAGATAGCTGCCCACCTTATCTTCTGCTCCGACAGGCACAATGTGTATGCCGTTGCAAATTTTCTTGAGGCCGGTCACGAGTTCCGTGAAAATTTCGACGCTCGCCTTCTCTTTGTTCGGCGCCTTCGCGAGCCGTTCCATGACGTGGGAGGGGACGAGATTCGGTCTCACGTACTTGTTCATCAGATGGCCCATTCCCGCCGACCTGATGAGGATAACCTCGGCGATGACAGGTACATGGAACTGGTGCACCCGATCATAGAACTGGGCGAACTCATCGAGGTCGAAAACAGGCGTCGTGATGAAGAATCTCGTGCCCATCTCGACCATGTGCTCGATCTCTTTGAGTTCCAGGTCCGGCACCTTCTTGCCCCAGCTCGCGTCTATGCCCGCCCCGAGGGAGAAATCGTAGGCGCCCCCCAGCTCCTTTCCCCTGACGTCCACGCCCTCTTTCAGGGAGCTCAGGACCGAGAAGAGCTTGCCCGAGTCCACGTGGAAGAACATCATCTCGTTCAGGCTGTCGCCGGTAATGCGGTAATCCCGGGTAAAGGCGAGAAGGCTGTTGATGCCCGCGCCAGCAGCCCTGATGAGCTGAGATTGCAGCTCTATGCGGTTCTTCTCCCTGGTTGTCGTCTCGAAAAGCGGGTTGTAGCCTCCCTCCCTTAAAGTGTTGCAGATGGGAACCGAGTCGCATGCAACGCCCTCGATCTCTGCCTCCGTCACGATAAGCCCGTCTATCCTGCCCTTGATGCGCTTCAAGCTTCCCATGACGCTCTCGGCATCGGTCTCTGTTGAGACTTGCACCTCAGAGGTGATGACGAACTTGTTTTGATCCAGTTTCTCCGAGAAAGACATGACGCCCTCCTTGTTACGGCTAAAGTCTCTGGTCGTGCGTGCAGTCATGGCCTCAACCGGCCGGCGTACGCTAGATTCCCAGGAGCTTTGCCACCTCCTTCTTCAAGTCAGACAGGGGCAGGGGCTTGGAGAAGCACGCATCGGCCCCAAAAGCCTTCATCTTCCGGAAACTCTCCTCTTCCAGGTAAGCGGACAGGACTATCACCTTCGTGTGCTGCGTTTCTGGGTTCGATTTTATGCGCTTGCATACCTCGTAGCCGTTGATGTCCGGCATCATGATGTCGAGGATGACGATATCCGGCTTAAAGTGCTCCACTTGCATGCCTGCTTCGAAGCCGTCGGCCGAAGAGATCACTTCGTAGCCATGCTCGTCTTCCTCGAAGGCGAGGACAAGGGTCTGCACGATGATCTTGTCGTCGTCGACGATCAGGATCTTCTTTCGGCCCTTATCCTTCTCTCCCTGCGGCAGGGGGATTCCATGCTCCTTCATGAATCTGTAGAGGTCTTCCCTCAGTATCCGCCTGTGACCGCCCACGGTTTTATGCGCCTTGATATGGCCCTGCTCGATCCAGTTCGTGATGGTCTTGAGGGACACCCCGCACAACCTGCTCGCATCCGAGACCGTCAATACGTCCATGGTCGTCACCTCACGTAGCCGTGTCGCTGCTTTTTCTGGTTTTAACTTTTTTATCTATATTTCCATTATTATAAATATTACCACTATTATGAATTTGTCAAGTGTTTTTTTCAAAAAAAGCTTCATGACGACCGACGATTGGGACACCGGTTCAAAGAGGTACCTGGCGCAAGCAAAGGGGGATGCATTGGCAAACTAGCCGAATCGGGTTTATAGTAGCTTATGACAAGCGAGGAAAAGAGACTCGTCACGGAGCTTTCAGGTCAGGTCTTCCACGGACAGACTATTCGGCAGGAATCTCCCATCTGCGAATGCGGCAAGGTGTACGATGAGAAAGATCTTGGGGATGCGCCCGGAGTGTTTTTCACGGACGTGGAGGTTTTCGGCAGGACTTTCACTTTGATCGAGCCCGTATGCCCGAGATGCAACAAGAAGATCGCTGCGCGCTTCAGCATCCTCAACTAGATGCTCAAGCGAATCAACGCGCGCTCGCTGGCGAGGGGGCCGCGGGCTGGCCTTCGAGCTTCTTTACGAGCATGTCGTTCGCCTTGAGGACCTCGACTACATCCTTACCATCTATCTCCCAGCTGTAGAAGTCCCCTTTCCCGTCCTTTTTCAGCTTGATCCTAATGTCTCCCTTGAGCGTCTTTTTTACCTCCTCCAGCTCTTTCTTGTACTCATCTTCCTTTTGGGATTCGGCCATTGCCGGTTTTGCGGGCACGGCTTCCTGAGGCTTCGAGCAGCCGAGAAGGATTGCCGCAAGGACGAGAAGCGCTGAAAAGACCCTCATACTGTCATACTATAATGGTCGATTCCCCATTTCAATACATTTTCATAGGAATTTGTCGAAAGAGGGCGTGGATCTGCTCCTGGAGGCCCCTTTCCCGCCTTGGCTTCGCCTTTTCTCAAGAGGGCCATCCGGACTTCGATAGGGCTATCCATCGCTGACGCGGGTCATATGGAGACCCTTGAGAGGCCGAAGGATGCGGGCCGGACGATAGAGGCATTCCCAGCTCGTCGATGAGCCGCCTCATCTCGTGAGGGGTGTTCACGCGCACTGCCCTTGGCCGTAGTATCCTGGCGTTCTGCAGCCCCTTCGTATACCATATGAAGAACTTGCGGAAGTCGATCACGCCCAGGATTTCTCCGCGCCTTTCCACGGACAGGCGCAGATGTTCCTCCATCACCTCCTTCAATTGCTCTATATTGGGCCGTGGCGGGCTGGGGCGTTTCCCGTAGACCGCGGCTATTTCCCGGAATATCCATGGGTTTCCCAGGGCGCCCCGGGCAATGGCCACGCCGTCGCACGCGGTTTCCCTCAGCGTTTTGTCCACGGCTTTCGCGGAAAATAGGTCCCCGCTCGCGATCACCGGGATGGAGACGGCCTCCTTGACCGATCTGATGACGCCCAGGTCCACCCTCCCCCCGTACCCCTGGCTCCTCGTTCGGCCGTGAACGCACACTGCATCGGCTCCTGCGTCGGCGACCCTCTTGCCAATCTCTCGGGCGTTCACGCTCGAGGGGTCCCAGCCCGACCTGATCTTCACTGTCACGGGAACGGAGGCGCGGGCCTTGAGCAAGGCCACGAGCTTCGACAGGAGACGGGGCTCTTTGAGGAGGGCCGCCCCCTCCCCCTTCCGGGTCACCTTCCGCACGGGACAGGCCGCGTTCAGGTCGATCACATCGCACGAGCCGGGCTCGATCAGGTCCATCGCCTGGCGGAGGTACTCCGGCTCCCGTCCCAGCAGTTGGATGCCGAGAGGCCTGTCAGCAGACGAGGATTCCAGGAACCTGTTGGTCCTGCCGTTGCCCAGGCAGAGGGCGTGGGCGCTTATCATCTCCGCAAAGGCCAGGGGGCATCCGAATTTCCTCGCCATAAGCCGGAACGGCAGGTCGCTTACGCCTGCCATGGGCGCAAGCATGGCCGGAATCTGAAGGTGCAAATCGCAAATAGAGAGCATGGGTCCATTGTAAACGGAAAGGCCGGGCCGGTCAAGGCCGGACAAGGCAGTCTCACCTGCAAGGAAAACCGGATTCTCAAGGCATATGCTGCTATAATAGGAACTGGCAGCCAATGCTGATTGGGGGAGCGATGATCAGCCCGGAGAAAGAAAAGGCCTTACACGAGAAAATGGAGAGACTGGGCATCAAGGAATCGGATATCGTGGAGAGGTTCGTCCGCTCCGGGGGCCATGGCGGCCAGAACGTCAACAAGGTGTCGACCTGCGTCTATCTCAAGCACCTGCCGACGGGGGTCGAGGTGAAGTGCCAGCGGGAGCGCCACCAAGCCCTCAACCGCTTCCTCGCCCGAAGGCTCCTGGTCAAGAAGATCGAAGACTCGGTTCTTGGAAAGGAAAGCGAGAAGCAGCAGCGCATCGAGAAGATAAGGAGGCAGAAAAGGCGCCGATCGAGAAGGGCCAAGGAGAAGGTGCTGGAAACGAAACACTTCCAGGCCCGAAAAAAGAGAGAACGGGCCAAGCCGGACATCTCCGAGTATTGACGGATTAAGGCAATAAATCACCCTGCGAGCGGACAGGGTACCCAAGACACGGAAGCGCAAGCGAGCCTCTGAGCAGCTGTGTTCGATGTCAACGGAGGGCGAAGACTTCAACAACGGGAATCTCGTATCCCCCGGAAGCCTCCAGAAGAATGAGTGCAGGCTTCGCCTCCGTGAGAAGACGAGCCATCTCGACTCTTCCCTGGTCGTCATTGGTAAAGCTCTTCCTGATGTTGTCCGGCCGTATACACACCTCGCATGTCTCTTTCGCCACATCAATACCGACAAACAATTCCATTAATGCTCCTCCTTGCAGGATGCGGGCTTTCGATGCCCGGGCAGCTGTTCGAGCGTGTATGGAATGGGGTGTGACGGCCCGCGCTCAAAGACGGGATCATCTGTCCCAAGGGGGAGTCGGCCTGTCACATCCCCGTGCATCCAAGGACAAGTATAACCGGGTACTAGTGGGTAGGGAAGCATGGATATAAGATACAAGGGGGGAGGCTCCATGTGGCTATGCCACTGGAGGGGGCGCTTAAGCCAGCGACAAAACGAGCGCAGCGAGTCTTGAGCGGGGAGGCTCCTGCAGCTTTGCTGCCGGAGGGGGTGCTGAACCCCAATAATTGCCAGCGAAGCGGAAGAAAAGTTCTCCCTGCAGGGAAGCTGCAGGGAATCCACAAGTTGATTGTCCGTCCTGCTGCCTTAGCAAAGGCTGGGACAGGGCATGGCGCATTCCCCGCTCCCGGCAAGGGCGTTTCGGACTAGAGCATTGACACGGAGCCGGGATGATTGTATGATAAGAGCACCACGCGGGAATAACTCAGTGGTAGAGTGCAACCTTGCCAAGGTTGAAGTCGCGGGTTCAAATCCCGTTTCCCGCTCCAAAAAAGAATATTCGTTGCGGGGAAAGACCCCCGCCCGAATGGAAGAATAGGTCGCGGGTTAAGGCGTTGCCCGCTCCAAAAAAAAGTACGTCGCGGGTTAAGGCGTTGCCCGGTCGAGATAAACGGCGGCATAGCCAAGTGGTAAGGCAGCGGTCTGCAAAACCGTTATTCTCCGGTTCAAATCCGGATGCCGCCTCCACTTTAATATCAAGCACTTACAACTCGCCGTTCGTTTTGCTTAATATCCCCATTTGCGTCTGGTTTGCGTTTCTTCGCCTTCACCATCAAGCTCATCGATGTTCGAGTGCCTCTCTATGGGCAGCCATTTGAAGTACGTCCGGAACGTGATCTCCACCGACGCATGCCCCATCTCTTTCGATACCTCGGACAGGGAGTGACCCCGAAGTAACCGCAAGGTTGCGTAGGTGTGGCGCATGTCGTGGGGGGTTCTCCGTCGCAGTTCTGTTTTCTCCATGGCTTTATTCCACACCCGATCCATAAAATTGCCATAGTTGAGCAGCCTTCCAAGCCTATTCGGGAATACCCACAAAGACATCTTTCCTTCTTTCGATGCTGCTTCTTTTTCAAGAGTTTCACGGTGTTCCTTGAGGACCTGAAGCAATAGCGAGGTCATTCTCACGTCACGGATGCTTGACCTACTCTTCGGTGTGGTCCGTCTTCCCCTTGATATATTCTTCCTTACACTTATGAGTTTCGAGTCTGCAGGATAGCGCTCAAACAATTTTTAATGTTCCTTACGGTCTGGCTCTTGTTTCCATCGAGCCTCGGGCATAGCGGCACGGATATCATTACCTTAAGCCTGTAAGAGCATGGCAGAAAAAAAGAGGCTCCGCCCCTGCCCATCACAGGGGCGGAGGATGTCGGGATTACTTCTTCTTTGCGGCGGCCTTCGCTGGTTTCTTCGTCGCCTTCTTTGCCACCGGCTTCCTCGCTGCTGCCTTCTTCGCCATCGGTTTCTTCGCCGCTGCTTTCTTTGCCGCCACCTTCTTTGCCATGGTGCCCTCCTTCAGTGGATTTGTATATTACCTCCCCTTTTTTTCCGAATGTGCAAGAAAAAAATGAAGCTCACGAATGGCACGCGGGATGATGCGCAGCCGTATGTGCACCTTCCTGAACTCGCTACCCTGCCCACCGCCAGAAAAGGCGAGAGTGCAATGCGAAATGGTGGTTTCCATAACTACCGGCTTGGTGGTCATTGAGGCGCTTGTCTGCTACAAAAAACTACGGGTGGGATGAGGGGAGGTCCTCCTTCCAGAACGTGATTGACCCAAGGGCAGCGGGGCGAAGATCCTCTCCTCATCCGGCGCTACGCTCTGTGGATTCGGGGGTGCCTTAGCCTCCTTGCGCGCCCATACCTTGTCCTGACCACGTGCCTTTTCACCACATGATAGCTGACGGACGTGACACGGTACGAGGGTGACGGACTGACGTGTGTCCACTTCGCAAGGGAGATCTCACGCTCGGTCGGCACTTCGGCGTAGACTTCCTTGAGGATGGATACCGCGTCGCTCCACAAGTTCCTGCTGCCCAGGAGCGCGAGAATGTACGTCTTGCCGCCTTTCTCGAATGCGCCCACGTAGCAGTGGCGGGATAGGACGGTGTAGCCCGTCTTTCCGCCTATCGAGGGGGCAAAGCAGAAAAGCAGCCGGTTGTGGTTCTTATACCTCACCTCGCCGTTGCCGTTGTCGAAGGTGAAGTACCTCGTTCCTATGATCTCGCCGAACCTCTTATTGGCGAGCGCGTAGCGGAAGATCAGGGCAAGGTCGTAGGCCGATGTCCTGTGGCCCGAGAGATAGAGGCCCGAGGCGTTCTCGAAATGGGTGTCCGTCGCGCCAATCTCGCACGCCTTCTCGTTCATCATGTCCGCGAACTGCTTCTCGCTTCCCGCCATGGCCACCCCAAGGGCGTAGGCGGCATCGTTCGCCGAATTGACCAGGGCCCCGGTGACGAGGTCGATCACCGCATAAGGCCTGCCCGGGACAAGGCCGAGCTTCGAGGCCGGGATTGAAAGCACATCCTTCGTGGGCACCACGCAGTCCTGCTCGCCCAGCTTCTCGAGGGCGAGGATCGCGGTGAGCACTTTCGTCGTGCTCGCCGGGGGCAGCAGTCTATGGTAGTCCTTCCCGGCGACGATGGAGAACGAATCCTTGTCCACGAGAACGTAGGACTCCGCCGTCATGGCTCCGGCAGCCGCAGGCAGCAAGAAAAGGAAGGCAAGGAATATTGTGATCGATTTCATCCGGGCGTTATGTCTTCCTGATGAAAATGGGTTCAGTGATCTTTATGATTCAGCTCTCCTCGTCATCGTCATAAGGTTTACGGCCATCCGTTGCCGCGCCTGTTTCGGGGAGAGACGAAGTTCAATTCTTTCAGATTTCACCAAGTATATTACATTGTATTACACATGTCAAGAGAAAACCGCGGGCGTACAAAAACGGACATAGATTGCCACATACTTTTGACCGCCCTGCGGAGAGGACCGGTCGCACTTTCAGGCGGGCAGCGAGGGAGTTGTTGACCGCGCAAATATCAGAAGGGGGTCAAACTATTTCGGAGATGGGATCAAAAGGATGTGACAATCTACATTCTATCCAGCCGTGGTACCACTCGACCGAATCCGATTCGGATGGACTGGCATCCCTCCACTTGAAGCCCAGGTAATAGCAACGGTTTTGATAGAGTGATCACGAGTAAGCCATTCAGTGCATTTCTGCGCCACGTCATAGTAGAGGTCCACAGCTAGAGGCGAGTCGAACATAGCATCCATGTCTTCTTCTGCTGCCACCGCAGGATACCTTTGCTGGAGGTTCCTCCACCACGGTACGCTCATGCTTCGAGTAGAAGTAGATAGCGCAGCGAGACTGAACGTATTCCCATGCCTGAGCGAAGGCCTTCTTCTCGGCCTCGACGGTGGGCGTGTCCGCCATGAAGGGAAAATATGCCTCTGTCGAGTCGTCGCGGTCACGTCGCACGACGAAGCCGTGGAGGTAGTAGACGTCCCTCATCCTTTTAGGCCCCTAACGCCTAAGAGCGGCCTTTCTTTTATGGAGGAGGCATGATGAGCAGACACTTGACGATCTTCAGGAAATAGAGTCCGCCGCCGGGCAGAATCTGGCGGTCAAGATGGTAGAAATGAAGCGCAAGGCCGACACAGGCAAAAACGGTGCGGATGGGGACTTATGGATAATGGACCACTTCGCCTGAAGTCTCGTCGAGCACTCGGACGAGATATAGCTCTCGCCCGGGTACGACCTTGCGATCTTTCTTCGGCTACCTATAGGGTTGCCCCATGAGGTGGTATGAATGTGAGGGTTTCAGACGACCGAAGAGAAAGGCGTAGGAAGATCTACGATGCTCCCAACCCTTGCGGAGGCGCACACGGCACTTGTCCGGCGGGGCACGCTTATGGGGGCGGGAAGTACCCGAAAGCGGTCGAACCATTACAGGATGACATTTGGGGGCGCCGATCCCGACTTCCGAAAGACTATCAGAACAACCGACGCAATCGAGAGGCGGTTCCGAGAGGCAATGAGGAGCCGGGGCGAGGAACGCGGTGTAAGACGGGGCGACACACCGCTTAAGACGCTCCTCCTACTGGTCTACGATATCTGGACCGTCTCTGAGGCCTGTCGCCCCGGGGGGGACTTAATTGACGCCAACGATCCATATTCCTGCGGCGTGTACTTCAGATTAGGGTCTCTGACAATAGCCCTAAGTTGCAGCTGCTATCCTCGGCCTATGCCGTCGGCCGCGCAGGCGGCTTGGGAACAGAGATAGGGACATTTCTCGCCCACTCCGACCTGCGGCCACCCGGCGCCCGTAGCAGTTCGGTTTATCAGGTGGCACCCTCACTGTGCCGTCCACCCCCCGTCGACCGCGATGGTCTGACCAGTGATATAGGAAGAGCCATCTGAGCACAAGTAAAGCAACAGGTCTACGCATTCCTGTACCTGGCCGCGGCGTTTCATAGGCGTAGTCTCAATGATCTTTTTCGTCCGCTCTTTAGCAATCTCTGCATCCTGACCTGCAAGGCGTTCTTTGGCAATGTCGGTTCCTTCAAAATACCCGGGGGCAATGGCGTTTACCCTTATGCCGTCGGTTGCGTACTCCACGGCAGCCTGCTTGGTGAGCCCGGCCATCCCGTGCTTAGCCGCAATATAACTGACCCGGGGCATAAGTTCCGGCTTAAGACCGACTAAGCCCAGAATAGAGGAGATATTGATAATTACGCCGCTTTTTTGTCTTACCATCAATTCTATCTCTTTTCGCATGCACAGGAAGACGCCGGTCAAGTCAATGGCAATGAGACGGTTCCACTCTTCGATGGGTGTCTCATGAAGCCGATAGGGTTTGTGGACAATGCCCGCATTGTTCACTGCTATGTCGAGTCTTTTGAATTCCGAACAGATATCATTTTTCATGCGCTCCACGTCATCGCCGATCGACACATCGACCACGAGAGGCAAAACTTTCCGTCCTACCTTTCTGACAAGGTCTGCCGTCTCGTCCAGGGTTGCTTTGACCTTTTCCGCGCAGACCACATCGGCGCCCGCTTCGGCCAGCGCTAAACAAAAGGCCCTTCCAAAGCCCTGCCCTGCACCGGTAACCAAAGCGACCCTTCCCTCTAAATTGAAAACAGTCTTTTTTGACGCCATCGCATTCCCCCTATCATGATCCGATCATACTCAAACCGTTTTGGCTTGCGAAATCTTGAAACCAAATATTGTAATGATTTTCCATCGCCCCGGTTTCATTCCTTGCAAGCTCACCCCGCTTGAGCATGATCGATTAGTTGCGCTCATCCTTTATTTGAAAGAGTGCCCGCAAATCAATACGTGGGCTTTCGCAGTTTATGGTCCTCTGCTATTATCTGGTAACAATTGTAGCTCGAGCCTCTTGCGATACCGCCGCCGCCGAAAACAGCTGAAGAACACATATAAAGATCCTTGATATGTGTGCGGTAACCGCCGGGCAGTCCTCTGAATCGTCCGGCCTGAACGGCGCACATGTTGCCCTCGCCCCAGTTCCCGTCTCTCATATCCGGATGGGTATCCTGTAAATCCACAGGAGTAATAACGCGATACCCTATAATGTTGTTTCTTGTCATATTGGGGGCATATGTCTTCCATTGTTCCATGAGAGAGTCAAAATATTGCTCTGCCATCTGGCGCCACTCCTTCCTTGAGAACCAGGACATAGGGCAGGTGTAGTCTTCAAATGTGACTAAGTGTTTTCCTTCCGGCGCCCGGCTGGGATCCCAGAGAGTGTCAGGGGCTGACAGATTAAAAGACTTGGAGGATATCCCCAGAAGGTAAAGTTCGTGCGTGTATCTCTTTTCAAAGTACTCGAGGTCTTTAGGAGCGAAGTAGGTGCGAGGCGTGGCGTTGATGTCCGGACCATACTGCTTCGCCACCTTATAATCGGGTAGCTCATGTACCGCTACAGCCCCCCACCAGACATTACCCATGTCAAATGAAAGACTAGCAAGTCTTCGCTTCATTTCTTGGGTTTGATACTCCTGCCCGAGCATGCGCTCGAATAGTTGATATGTTCCAACATCGGCTACGACCATCTGTTTCGCCGTAATTTGGGTGCCGTCGGCGAGCTGTATCCCTGTGGCCCTACCGTTTCCAACAAGCACCTTAGCCACGTCGGCATTGACGAAGTATTCAACGCCAAGCTTTTTGCCCGCTGAAACGAGGGCGTCCGTGAGTGCCCCCGATGCGCCTTTAGCAACAGCCGCAGTCTCCCACCCCAAAGTCAGATGAATGGTAGGGATAATCGCCCCAAGGCCGGGCACAGCGTCAGGAAAGATGCCGAAGGAGGTCATAAACCCTCGTAGGGTTAGAATCCGCATCGCATCGCTTTCGAAGAAATAATGCGCAATCTGCTTGCATGTCATAAATTGCATGGTTGGGTCCAGCCCGCTTTTAGGATTGAGGATAAGTTCTTCCAAGGCATCAGGTGTCCCGTAAGGCCGAGGCGGTGAATATCTATACCTGGCAAATGCCGGCTTCCATAAGTCCCTGTATATCTCGGTCAGCTCAAGATATCTCTCTGCGTCGGCTTTAGAGAACTGGGCGATGCTGTCGTACGTCCTCTTTACGTTTTCTTCGCTGTACTGCGTTGCTCCTGATTCTTTCTTCACTACAGGAAAAGCTGCGTAGCTCACATACGCGGTTTCATCGTCAAATATTATCGCTTCATTTGTGTCGGGGAAAACGTACTGCAATCCCTCATCACGAAGATTGAATTCTTTATACACGGGATGACTATAGAGGCGCGTAAATTGAGCGCAAAAATTCATCTTAAACCCAGGCGCCGGACCGAGTTCAGTTACGCAGCTTCCGCCAAGATGATCCAGCAGCTCGAAAACACCCACTTTCAAGCCGGCCTTGGCCAGGTAAGGGGCTATGATCGTGCCATGGTGTCCTCCTCCAATAACGACCGCATCATAAGCTTTGTCACTCATCTCATCTGCCTCCCTTTTCTATAAAAGTTGACGCTTTTTGAGAATGTCAGCGAAGAGACCTAAAGATCGCTGCCAATTTTTCGGCCTTTTCAGCGGGTGTGCTACCTTCCAGAATTTCACAATCTCTTCTCATGTCCGGCGGTGATGAAAGCTCAACGATATTCATTTTCTGCAACTTTGCACCGGCCGATACAAAATCACCGCTTTTCCACGTAGGGATGGAAGCAGCTCCCCTTAGCATCGCCAGCATCTTGGTCTTTGAAATATACCTGAGCTCGCCGACCTCATTGCTGACTGTTACGAGGGCAGGCATTTTAGCCTTTACCTCTTCATATCCTCCCAAAATGTTCTTTTTGACCAGCACGTTCCCGTCTTTCACCTTGATCTCACGGGCAAGACTGACGCATGGAAGCACTAATAGCTCAGCCAAAATCAGGCCGACCTGACCGAAATCCCAGTCACCAGCCTGCCTTCCGGTCAAAATCAGATCATATTCCCCGATCTTCTTTATGGCTTCCGCCAGGACAGCGGCTATGGAATGGCTGTCAAGGTTCTCGAATGCCTCATCCTGAAGGAGGATCAACTTATCGGCACCGGCTGCCAGGTTTTTTCTCATTACCGTGTCGGAGACCCTTTTTCCCATGCTCAATACCGTGATCTTCGCACTCATCTCCTCCTTTATCCGAAGGGCAGCCTCCAGAGCGTTTTCGTCAAAAGGGCTGATGACCTGCGGCGCATCGACGATAACCTCCATTTTTTCAGCATCCACCCTGACGTCCGACAGCGGCGCTTCAGGGTCTGGTATCTGTTTCGCACAGACTATTATTTCTAATTCCTTCATAATAATTCCTCCAACTTCTGTATAAGAGCAGGTACAACCTTCTTATAATCCTCAGCTATTCCATAATCGGACACCTTAAACATGGTGCAGCCCCGATCGGTATTGATGGTGATTATCTTTTTGGAGCGAATCATACCGACTATATGCTGAATAGCTCCCGATATCCCCACTGAAACAAAGATGTCCGGGGAAATCATGGTACCTGTAAGGCCCACCTGATGGTCGGACGTTATCCAGCCTTTATCCACGGCAACCCGGGTAGCTCCTATCATAACGTTCCCGAACGTTTTGCTCAGGGCCTTTGACAGGTTTTGAAGCATATCAAAACCCTCTTTCTCCTCTAATCCGGCTCCACCGGCAACCACAACTTCCGCTTTATCGAGCGCAACGGCCTCCTCCCTGACTACCCCCAAGGATTCCACCTTTATCATGGATTCATCTATTGCAGGCGCTACATCCACAATCTCGCCTTTCCCATCAACTGCCGCGACAGGTTCAAATACCTTCCCCCTCACAGTCGCTAATTGCGGCTCGCCCTGGCACTTGAAAACCGAAACGGCATTGCCGCCGCAAACAGGCTTGGTACGAAGCAAAAGCCCGTCTTGAGGATCGATTGAAAGATTGGTGCAGTCGGTCGTAAGGCGGGTGCCCAAGCGGCAGGCCAATCTCGGGCCCAACTCCATACCGGTGATCGAGTGGCCCATGAGGAAGACTTTCGGCTTGATCTTGCTGCAGGCCTGCTCCAGGGATGCAACCCACACATCAGCCCTGAATCCCGCAAGTAACGGATGCTCCACTTTATATACCCGGGCAGCACCATATGAGACGGCCTCCTTGGCCGCCTCCGAAACCTGTTCTCCCAACAGCACAACGGAAAGCTCCCCATTGAGATCGCCGGCCAGCTTCCTTCCAACTCCCAACAATTCAAGGGTTCTTATATCCAGAGCTCCCTCTTTCACGTCTCCCAATATCAGCACTTCATTCATCCCGAACCTCCATCCGTATATAAATGGACACTGCTAATCTCTCTCTTTCAGCGCCTGTAAAACCAGTTCATTCAGATCTATGATACGAAGCTTCTTGTTCAGCCCTGCGGCCTTGCGGGCATCCTCCAGCATAATGCGGCACAAAGGGCATGCGGTGACTACAATCTGAGCTCCTGTTGCCTCTGCCTCCCTGATCCGGACTTCGCTCATCTTGCCCACACCCTCCAAATCCTGCCACATCCTTCCGCCGCCTCCGCCGCAGCAGAGGCTGTCTGCCCCGTGATGGCTCATCTCCACCAGCTGAAGCCCAGGGATCGAGCGAATGATCTCTCTTGGCTCATCAAATATCCGGTTGTACCGGCCCAGGTAGCAGGGGTCATGATAGGTGACGGTCGCCACATCACCCTCCTTGAACCGGAGCTTCTCGCGGGCTATCAGTTCCCGCAAAACCATTGTGTAATGACGCACACGGTAAGGCGCTTCAGGGTATTCATTCTTAAAGGCATTAAAACAATGGGGTGAAAAGGTCACCAAATCGCTGACGCCGTATTCGTCAAAAATATTCAGGCTATTCTCCCTCTGCTCCGCAAAGAGACCCAATTCACCCATCCGCCTCGCTACGTCGCCGCAGCAGGGCTCCTTTTTGCCAAGAATGCCGAAATTGACTCGTGCGGACTGAAGTATCTTTGAAAACGCCTGGGCCTCTCCTTGGGCCGTGGGTTCAAGGGAGGTGGTACACCCCACAAAGTAACAGATATCCGTTCTTGTATCCGTTGTTGTCAGGTCAACCAGGTCCCTTCCCTCTGCCCATGCACCCCTCTTATTCCTGGACGACTCCCAGGGATTATCGTACTTGGATAACCTTGCAAGGGTCTGACTGATGAGCTTGGGCACATCTTTCCCTTCCTCCACAGCCAAAACCCTCTTTTTTATCGCGGCCTCGAAGGCACCGCCGTAAAGGGGGCAGACCTCGAGACATGCACGGCATGTGGTGCAGTACCAGAATTTTTCATCAACTTCGCTTACTTCACTCCTGCCAAGAAACCGTATATCTCCCAACGTGGAATACTTCTGCCATAGGTCACGCCGCATCGCCTGGACAAAATCCCGAGGTGCAAATGGTTCAGCGGCCCCCGCAGATGGGCAGGCCTCAACGCATCGCCCGCAACGCATGCAGGCGTCAAAGAAAATCAAGTCGCCTAGATCGAATTCTCCCGCCCCTTCTATTATTTCGACCGGTTTACCGTAATTTTGTGAATAGATCCCCGCAGGCGCCCCCAATATATGAAAGAGCTTGGTAAGGGGAATCGCCGCAACGAAACTGAGGCTAAGAATCCCATGCGCCCACCACAGGTATGGGTAAAGGTCTTTTCCCTCTGCGGCTGAAAACAGAGACCCTATCCACCAGCCGGCAAATGACCAGCGATACCACGGAGGTTGCAGGTAGGCCAACTGAAGGCCCTCTACGACGTAACCGGTAATAACCACCAGGGCGAGCCAGAAGGGCACCAGGGCGTCTTCTAAACGTCTCTCAAGCCGTGGGACGCGCTGAATATATCTGCGGATGAGTGCCCACAGGATACCTGCCAGGAGTATGAGGCCTGCGACGTTCATTGCCAAGGAATAGACCAGGTAAATGGTGCCGGTCAGGTATGAAACCACATACTCGTGGGCAGCCATCGAGACAGTGCCGATGAAAAGTATCAAAAAACCCCAAAACAGTAAAAAGTGCATCGCGCCGGCGGCTATGTCGCCTCGGAACACGCGTAGCCCGAAGAAAGCATCCAGAATTACTCTCTTGAGCGCATCCCATGAAAAAGAAAGTTCTACAGACGCCGCGTCCTTCTTCCATACAAGGATATAGGCGGCCATACCTGCCAGGAAGAACGCCACTGAAATGCCAGAAAGGGTGTAGAATATCCAATGCGCCGTATGGCCGATCTGCCAATAAATGATACGATACGGTGTCACAGAGGTCCTCTTGCATTCATCTATGCTTGTGTCCCGCCGCTTCCCCGCCCGGGGCGGGTGGCTTGTTTCCGTCGTTACGAGCAGGAATTCACACCATCTGTCTGTAAGTCACACGAGCCACGTTATTCGCGAATTGGGAAAAAAGTTTCTTGATGGGCTCCGCTTCCGCTAATTTCATGGTGCTCAGCATAGCTCCCTCATCCTTGAAGACCATTTCCTTCATAAATCTAGTTGATCCTTCCATAAGTGCCCAGACTGTATAGGCTTCACACCCGTGAGATTCCCAGAATGGCTTGAACTTCTCAGCCGTTGCTTTCAAGTATTCATCCTGCTTCTGTTCGGAAACCTCGTACATGTAGACGACCTTGATCATGTCAGCGCCTCCTGGTAGTGTTCGCCGACCCATCTCTTCTTTAGGACGATTTCCGCAGTCAAGAACGTTCAACATATTCCTTTGCCTACCTTGTGGCGAGAACAAATGCCAGTCATAAAACTGTTGTTCTTCTCATACACATTTTTAGCGCCGGTCCCGCGGCAGTTCAACGCATACTTTCTTACAACTTTGGAAGTTGTCGAGGCCGCGCTGTCAGTATTATCTGTAAACTAGATATGTCAGATTAAGGGTATAGGAATATCCCAGGCGCCGGGGGCATCTTCTAGACTGCCTTGGGAAGCCGAAAACCTCTTGGCGCGGAAAGGGCGCCGCCGGGGATCATCAAAGCCTAAGTTTCCGGATTTGATCCTAGGTAGGATGGTTGAGCGACGTAATCGGGCTTCGAAGAATCAGCCAGCCGCTGTTGGAAGTGTTCCCGTACCACCTTTAGGAATGCCTCGGCGACGGGCGACATAGAGAGTTCCCTGTTCATTAGGACGTCCAAGTCTAGTTTGATAGGACCGTCAACAAGCGGGACGATCTTGAGGCGGCCTAGCGCTACATCCTCCCTAACGTTCCCCAAGATCATAAAAGCGACCCCCTTGTTCTCCCTGGCCAAGCCCTTGACACATTCCGGGTTGTCCACCTCCGTTCCGATTGAAGGCTTCAAACCCCGTTTGCCGAAATTGTGACTGAGAACTTCTCTTGTCTTCGAACCTTCCCGCGGCATGATAAGCGGCCAACGGGCCACATCCTCCCATGTTATCCCGGTGGCCTTTGTCAAAGGATGTTGAGGACTGGCTACGAAAACCATCTGCTCTACTTCGGGGATTCGGAGAACTCTCTGTCTTTCAAACTTATCGAAGCTGCCGATAAAACACACGTCATGTTTGAACTCAATCAGTTCCTCGCCAAGAATAACTGAAGGCCCCTCGCGTATGGTAACGTGCACATCAGGGCGCGATTCCTTGAATTTGTCGATTAGCGGCATCAGGTACAACGACAACGACGCCGCAATAGCTACGCGCAAATTGTTCAGAGCGTGACCCTTCAGGAAATTCTCAATAATCCTGGCCCTATTAAAGAATTCCTCGGCGTAGGCGAACAATTCCTCGCCTGTTTTGGTCAGGCACGCACGTTTCTTCTTGACATAAACCAACTTCACGCCGAACTGGAGCTCAAGTGCCTTTACCTGCTGGTGTACCGCGGGCTCGGTGATGCAGAGTTTTTCAGATGCTGTGCTGAAGCTTCTTTCGAGTCCAACGAAATAGAACGAAATTATGTGTTGCGGATTGATGTGAAGGGGCACTCTTTATCATAACGTGGTGAGAATATATAGTCAATCCCCAATTCTGGAGCAATTCCCGGTGAGGCCCTTCTTCCAGTCGGACCCGCCTATACTCTGCCCTTGACTGCTCTGCCCGGATGCAGCCGCCTATCACATGACCCCCGGGTATTTATAGCCGCCGCCCTCCCGTGGTACATTCAGCGCGGGAGGGCGGCCTTTTCTTACACGGACTGGTCGGGTGGCGGTGTGCCGGGAGGTGTTGGGAGCGTAAGGGGCCACCTCAGCCAGAAAGCATTGTGGACAATAAGGGCGGGCGCAAAAATGCAGAGGTTGACGTACAGGATGAGGAGGTTTATATCGGCTGGAAGCTTTGCAGCTGCGATACTGTCAGCAGCCGGCTTCAATACTACATTGAAGATGGCAATCCATACTGCGGTAAGGATGCACTGTACAATGAACGCTGCAATAGCTCTGCTGACGCCGGTAAGCCTTGTAATTCCCCAGAACTGAAAATGCCAGCCATACACCAGGGCCCAGAAGATCATCGAGGAAGCAATGGCACCGAATGAAAACGATGGACTTATCTTCAGAGCAAGGGTCCCGGCCCAGCATAAATAAGCCAGGATGAGCGCGGCAATGGTTTGACCTATCGCCGCCCCCGGATGACCCAATTTTGCGAAAGGCCAACCCTGGGTAGTGAAAACCGGGCTGAATATGAAGAACCAGCAGATAAACCATACGATGAAGCCCGTCAACCATTCTGCCTGAATTGGTCCCTTGTGGTTAAAAGGAGTATTGGCAAAAGGTGTTCCCTCGATATTTGTCAGGATGCTCCAGACAAAGCTCGAAACAGCCAGTATAACAAGACACCCGAGTGCCATTGTTGCCCATGGGTGCATCTTTCCCTTGAAGGGCCAGGTGTTCCAGTTTATCCCATAGATAAGCGTTGTACAAAATGCCCCGGCGCCCCACCAGATAAACCAGGGGCCCATTGGCCATTTAGGAAAGGCGTATATCATGATTATAAGAAATAAGGCAGTGAACACCGCCAGGATCGCCGTCATGCCAAGTCCCGCCGTCACGCGCGACTTTGTCGGGTTCCAGCCTCCTCCCGGAGGGGCCAGCGGAAAGTTGTCGCCTATGAGGACAAGGAGTCCGATGACAACGAGCAAGGGGAGAATGCCCGGAAGAAGCTTCATAACGATGGTTGCCGGCGATACGCCATAGACAAAGACCGCGGTCAGAACAGCCGTGAGCACAACAAACTGAATGAGTGCCGCAGGCCTACCCTCTGGACCTATGCCAATCTTACCCGGTGTTTCCGTTCCCATGCTAAATACCCCCCTTTTGATTTTGTTTTACCAACAAACAGTGATGCTTCTTGCACTAGGTCACCACCCTTCTCCATGGCACACATCTCGGCCCCGCCTATCTCTTTTTCGTCAATGCATGACTCTCCCCCCATCAACGAGAATGGTCTGCCCGGTGACAAAACCACTGTCATCGGAGGCAAGGAAAACAAGGGCTCCGAAAAGATCGTGAGGCTGTTCCAGCCGGCCCATAGGGGTGCGGCTCACGTCGTA
>Ga0187784_10001513_pt1 | contig 18523 bp, 18 predicted proteins | sample 1015_SJ02_MP15_2_FD_132964 | JGI IMG/M metagenome (GOLD analysis project Ga0187784, IMG submission 132964) | Tropical peat soil microbial communities from peatlands in Department of Meta, Colombia - 1015_SJ02_MP15_20_MG | ecosystem: Environmental > Terrestrial > Soil > Wetlands > Peat | place...
CGGCAACGTCACGAGGTCACTCTAGGCGGGAAGAGGGGCCCCGGCAAGCGGCGCCGGTCAGCGCCGCGCCGTCTGCTGCTCCAGGATGCCGGCGAGGCGCGCCTTGACGGTGCGCCAGTTTGGGGCCGGCAACTTCTCGTCACGGCAGCGGCGGGCGATTTCCTGGACGAGTTCGCTGAACTTGGGTCGCAAGGGGCGCAGGTAGAATATGCGGATCGAGTCTTCAATGATGAATTCGCGTCTCGGGTCGAGCACCCGCGCGCCTTTCGGTCGACCCACCGGCCGGGTGGTTGGCGCAATGACGGCGCCGCAGGCTCGGAAGGTCTTGATCATGCGATAGGCTGTCGCGCGACTTACGCCCAGATCTTTCTTGAGCTCCTCGATCGCCTCTTGCGAGAGCTTGCCGTCCACCCGTCCAAGCAGGGCCCGCACCGCCTGCTCCCGCTTCTGCTGGATGATCGCTCTCGAATTGATCAGATTGTCGTTCATCGTGGCCTGATGCATCGCTTCTTCTCTCGGCGATTATTCCCGGCTTAGGCAAGGCTCCGAGCCTCCTCGCCGCATTGTCTTCGTTTCCGAAGACGCGCCGTTGCGGCGAGAGTTTTTCTCATGTTTTCAATGCGCGTTTCAAATGCAATTTTTGCGCGCCCCACCGGCCGCGGGGCCGCGCCGAGCGACATTGTCTCATCCGCGAGAAACCGATGCGCGCCACGGTCGAGCTCAATCCCCGGAATTCCAAAGGTCTTGGCCGGGGCAGCGCAAGCTGGAACAAGTCTAAATGCGAAATTTCCTGCAAGAAATCGGTCGGCTGACTGAGGTGCTACATATTGTCGCGGCCATGTTATCCCCACAGCGACCGATGTCGTGAAAATCAAAACGCCTCGACGCCCGTTGGGCGTCGAGGCGTCGCGTCAGCCTATGGATGCCGTTGAGCGGGCGGGCCCGTCCGCTTCAGAGATTGAGCGAGCGATTAACGGTCGGGATGAAGAATGCGAACAATACAATGATGAAGGCGACCCAAAACGATACCCAACCCAGTTCGTTCACCTTGTGCAGCGCCATCTTCTTCTCTCCCCTGCTGTGACTGCGGCGCTTGCGCGCCGTCTTGCCTGGCCGGATTGATATGTTCAAATATCGAACGCGATCACAACCTTCACTCCATGCGTCATTTAGTCGCAAACCGGTTTTAGATCGATTTTATGAAAGTCTCATACAAGATACCTGACATTTAAATTGCTCAAAACCGAGGCAACACCGATAACAAGCCCGCAATCTCATGATATTATAACTACAAATATCATATTATACAGCAGTTTCATTAATTAAATACATGATGCGCTACATATTGCCGCAGCCCAACCCGTATATATTTTTGACATGACCTTCCATGCTCATGCTAGCTTCACCCTGCAGCGCGAATTCGCTTCGCCGCGACCGCTGCTTTGGCGCTTGCCCGAAGTTCGCGCGGCGCCACTGGCGGCGGAAATCGCCGCCGACGCTTGTGGACCGTCGACGACACAAAGTTTCGGGACCGGGAAGCAAGATCTGAAGGAAGCGGACGTGACGCAAGCGTCCAGGGGGAGTCTTTGGAGGAGAAACGAAAATGACTCTGGCGACAGAAAAAACAGCCTCCGTAGCCGCGGAGAAGACTGATACGATTGTCAACTACAAGCCCGCCTACATAGCCATGTTATGTCTCGGGTTCTTCTATGTCGGGATCCGGATCTACGAGCAGTATTTCGGGTGGAAGGCCGGGCTCGACTCCTTCGCCCCGGAATTCCAGACCTACTGGTTGAACCTGATGTGGACCGAGCTGCCGCTTGAATTCATCGCCTTCTGCGGGATCGGCGGCTATCTATGGAAGACGCGCGACCGCAACATCGACGCGCTGACCCCGCGCGAGGAGCTGCGCCGCATCATCACCCTCATCGGCTGGCTGCTCGTCTATGCGTTCACCGTCTACTGGGGCGCCTCCTACTTCACGGAGCAGGACGGAACCTGGCATCAGACCGTCATTCGCGACACGGACTTCACGCCGAGCCATATCCTGGAGTTCTACCTCAGCTACCCGATCTACATCATCGCGGGCTGGGGCTCCTTCATGTACGCCCGCACGCGCATTCCCATCTTCGCCAAGAACATCTCTGTCGCCTTCCTGCTGTTCTTCGCCGGTCCGTTCATGATCTTCCCGAACATCGGCCTGAACGAGTGGGGCCACACCTTCTGGTTCATGGAGGAGCTGTTCACGGCGCCGCTGCACTGGGGCTTCGTGTTCTTCGGCTGGTTCGCTCTCGCGGTCTTCGGCGTGGCCTTGCAGGTGCTCGGCCGCGTGATCGAGCTCAGCAAGGAGTTCGAGCAGGACGTGCTGGCCATCTGATCGGACTAAAGCGTCGCACGATAGAGAGGAAGCGGGACGAAGAGCCGCCCGCTTCCCGCAAAAGAATGCAACCCGAACGCGGAAACTCGAAACCCGGTCCGCTCGCCGCGGAACCGAAAGGATGTCTGCGCTCACAAGAACGCGAACCGGCGAAACGCGCCGGGGGGAAATCTTAGGAGAGGCAAAATGTCAATATCCACCGAGGCGGGCGCTCCGGCAGGCAGAGCCTGGAAATCCAAGGAGGAATTCCTGGGGTGCGTCATACTGACGGACTGGATCCTTCTGTTCATCCTGTTCCTGGTGCTGCTCGGCTCCTACCACATCCACTACATGCTGCTCGCCGGCGACTGGGACTTCTGGATCGACTTCAAGGACCGCCGCATGTGGCCGACCGTGGCGCCGATCGTCGCCATGTGCTTCGCCGCAGCCGCGCAGTCCTTCTTTTGGACGAGGTTCCGCCTGCCGTTCGGCGCGACCGTCGTGGTGCTGGCGCTGCTCGTCGGCGAGTGGATCAACCGCTACGACAACTTCTGGGGCTGGACCTTCTTCCCGATCAGCCTCGTGTTCCCGTCGGCGCTGATTCCGATGGCCTTCTGGCTCGACGTGGTGCTGCTGCTCTCGGGCAGCTGGCTGGTCACGGCGCTCGTGGGCTCGATGGGCTGGGGTCTGCTGTTCTATCCGTCCAATTGGCCGGTGCTGGCGCAGTATCATCAGGCGGCCGAGATCGACGGGGTGCTGCTGACGCTCGCCGACCTCATCGGCTTCAACTACGTGCGCACGGGCACGCCGGAATACATCCGCATGATCGAGCGCGGCACGCTGCGCACCTTCGGCAAGGACGTGGTTCCGGTCGCGGCCTTCTTCTCGGCCTTCATCTCGATGCTGGTCTACTTCCTGTGGTGGAAGTTCGGCCAGTGGTTCGCCCGCACCGACTACGTCAAGCAGGAAGACATCTGATCCGGAACTCATGACGACTAGGGGGCCGGAGCTCCGAGGAGCTCCGGCGGGAAAAAAGACAAAACAGTCCAAGGAGAGGTTCGACATGCAACTGTCCATCGGCAACATGATCGCCGGGATTTCGGGAGCGCGCCTCGCGCGCGCCGCGACACTGGCGCTGGCGGCGGTCGGAGCCGCCGCGTCCTTGAGCGCGGCGACGCCGGCCAGCGCCCATGGCGAGCGCTCGCAGCAGGCCTTCCTGCGCATGCGCACGCTGAACTGGTACGACGTGAAATGGTCCAAGACCGAAGTCAACGTCAATGACGAGATGGCGATCACCGGCAAGGTGCACGTGTTCTCCGGCTGGCCGCAGGCCGTGGCGAAGCCAGAGGAGGCCTTCCTCAACGTCTGCGAGCCGGGTCCGGTGCTCATCCGCAAATCCTCCTTCGTGAGCGGCATTCCGGCGCCGCGCACCTTCTCCATGGAGGTCGGCAAGGACTATGAATACAAGATCGTCCTGAAGGCGCGCCGACAGGGCCGCTATCACGTCCATGTGCAGATCAACGTCAAGGACGGCGGCCCGATCGTCGGTCCCGGTCAGTGGATCACCATCAAGGGCGACATGTCGAATTTCGTCAACGACGTCCAGCTGCTCGACGGCACGACGATCGACTTGGAGCACTACGGCATTGCGTGGACGATGATTTACCATTTCATCTGGATGGCCGCTGCGGCCGTGTGGGTGATCTACTGGTTCATGCAGAAGGGCATCATCGCGCGCGGCTGGCAGGTCGCGGCTGGCAAGGGCAAGGACATCATCACGCCGGCCGACAAGCGATTCGGCGGCATCTGGCTCGCGGGCTCGTTGCTGGCGCTGCTGTTCTTCTACGCCCAGGCCAATCGCGAGTTCCCGCGCACGCTGCCGATGCAGGCCGGTCTCCTGAAGGGCATATCGCCGATCGACGACGAGCTTCCGCTGGTGACGTCGCGCTATCTCGGCGGCACCTACAAGGTCCCGGGCCGCGACCTGACCATCAAGCTCAGGATCACCAACCACGGAAGCGAGCCGTTGCGCGTCGGCGAGTTCACGACCGCGGGCCTGCGCTTCCTGAACCCGGACGTGTTCAAGACCCGGCCCGAATATCCCGAATATCTCTTAGCCGACCGCGGCCTGTCGGTCAGCGACCCGACGCCGATCGCGCCGGGCGAGACTCGGGACCTGACGGTCGACGTCCAGGACGCCCGCTTCGACATCGAGCGCCTGTCGGATCTCGCCTATGACACCGACAGCCAGTTCGGCGGCCTCCTGTTCCTGTTCGGCGAGCAGAGCGGCAAACGCGAGAAGCTCGAGGTCGGCGGCCCGGTGATCCCGCGCTTCCAGGCTGGCGCCAGCCTGTAAGAGTTCACAGAGCTACACGCGGTTTTTCTTCCGTCTCTTTCCCGCGTGCAACTTGCCCGCCCGGCGATGGCCAACGTCCCGGGCGGGCTTTTTTTTCGCCGTCGGCGTATAAAGGGGCGCAGCGAATCGCAAAGCGATCGGAGCGCGCTGACGTGGCCGGCAAGTATGACGAGGCGTTTCGCACGATCGGCGAGGTGGCGGAGAGCCTCGACCTGCCGCCGCATGTGCTGCGCTTTTGGGAGACCCGCTTCGACGAGCTTGAGCCGCTCAAGCGCGCCGGCGGCCGCCGCTACTACCGCGCCCGCGACGTCGAGCTCCTCAAAGCGCTTCGACATCTGCTTTATGGCCAGGGCTACACCATCAAGGGCGTGCAGCGCATCCTGCGCGAGCAGGGAGCCAAAGCCGTCATCGAGAGCGCGCGCAGCGGGCGCGCCCCTTCCTTGGAGATCGACGAAACGCCGCCCCCCGCTGAGGCGCAGCGGCCGCCGGCGACTCCCCGCACGGAACCCGAGCCGCCTCCGATCACAGCGCCTGCCGCCGGCTTGCCTGCGCTCGTCGCGATGCAGCCGCTCCTAGCCGAGGGACTGCGCGACGAGGACGCGCGCGTGCTGCGGCTAGCGCTCGCAGAACTCGCGGAGTGCCGACGGCTGCTGCGGATGGGGCAGAGCTGAACATGGCGCGCGACGAAAAGGGAGGGATTGCGATGCGCAGACGGTCTTGCCTCGTCTGTTTCTTCGGAGCCGCGCTCGGGATGGCCTTCGCCGGTTCCGCCCTGGGACAAACCCTCGACCTCGCCTCGGCGAAAGTCGTCGACCTGAGCCACGCCTTCGACGCCAACACCATCTATTGGCCCACATCGCCCTCGGGCTTCGAGCTCAAGCCGTTGCACAGGGGACCGACCGAGCGCGGCTTCTTCTATTTCGCGAATTCGTTCTGCTCGCCCGAGCACGGCGGGACGCATCTCGACGCGCCCATGCATTTTGCGGAAGGACGGTGGACGAACGCCGATATGCCGGTCGACCGGTTCGTAGGGCCGGCTATCGTCATCGACGTCGCGGCGAAGGCCGCCGAAGATCACGACTACACACTCTCGCTCGAGGACATCGCCGCTTTCGAGCGCGCCCATGGCCACATCGCGGACGGCTCCATCGTGCTGCTGCGCACGGGATGGAGCGCCCGCTGGCCCGATAAGAAGGCCTATCTCGGCGACGACACGCCGGGCGACGCCACACATCTCCACTTTCCCTCATTCGGGGCCGAAGCGGCGGCGTTCCTCGTCAACGAGCGGCGCGTGCGCCTCATCGGCGTAGACACGGCGAGCGTCGATAACGGCCCCTCGGGCGACTTCTTCGTCCATCGCATCATCGCCGCGGCGAATGTCGGTGGGATCGAGAATCTCACCAATCTGGACAAGCTTCCGGCGACGGGCGCAACCGTCGTCGCGCTGCCGATGAAGATCGCAGGCGGGTCCGGCGGTCCGGCTCGCGTCATCGCGCTGACGCCTTAGCCGGCTTAGCCCGCAGCTCCGAATCCTCCGTGGAACAGTTGAGACCGGCGCCGCGTTAACCAAGGTGGGCCAACGCGCGCCGTGTGCGTGACCGCACAGCGCTGTTCGTCGCGGCAGGCATGATGGCGACATCACGATGACGACGCGGCCTGTCCGGCCCCGGCTAATCGGAGCAAACCGATGAAGAAGTCGCTTTCGGAGGAGATCCACAGGCTGGCCAGGGCATGCGCCCTGCTGACCTTCTCCCTCATTGCGGGCGCGGTCGCGGCGAAGCTGCTCTACCTCGACCCTGGCGCCTTCGATCGGCTATTCGCGCGCACCGAAACCGTGGAGATCGGGGACCGGAGGATTACGCTGCGCGAATTCACGTTCGTCGGCGCGAACCTGAACCTGACTGAAGACGATCAGCGCAAGATTTTCGAAGCGGGCAAACGTCTCGCCGCTTGGGAGTTCGACCGCCTGCTGGAGCTGCCGGAGTACGACGAATCGAACATCGGCGATCGCGACGTGATCTGCGAGTTCGACAGAGCAACCAGCCGCATGCGCTTGCGCATCGCCGCGGATGAGGGGCTGATCGAGAAGGGGCTGGTCAAGCGCCTCTGGAGACCCGATCAGACGAAGGCGATGCAGGAGGAAGACGCCAGACGCCCCTTCGTCGCCGGGACTCCAGGCCACTGCCGCCAGATCCTGTTGACGGATATCGGACGCGGCCTCAAGTCGCTCGCTGCGGCCGAGTTGAGGCGCGATGGCGGGGAATCCGTCGCCCAAGCGATTGCGCCCGACGTGCGCGAAAGTAACGAGGCTCGACTTGCACCGGACGCGCCGGCGCGGGCGAAGGGCCAGAAGTCCGCCGCTCTGCGCTGAGACGCTCGCAGCCTCAAGGCTGCGCGGCGCGAATGGCTTCGGCGAGCGCTTCGAACTCGATCGGCTTCTTCAGCATGACGTCGATTCCCGCCGAACGCGCGGCCGCGAATCCCTCTTCGAGCGCGCTCGCGGTCAGCGCGAGAATCGGCGTGCGCCGCGCTCCCGCGGCGGATTCGCGCGCGCGGATCCGTCGCGCCGCCTCGAGACCGTCGAGGCGCGGCATGGAGAGGTCCATCAGAATCACGTCGAAAGGGGTCGCTTCCCCCGCAATCGCGGCGGCCGCGAGCTCGACGGCGCGCGCGCCGTCCTCCGCGCGCGTCGGCAGAGCGCCGAGAGCGGTGAGCTGCCGCATCGCGATGAGCGCGTTGATATCATTGTCTTCAGCGACGAGGGCGCGCAGCCCCGCGAGGCCCGCGAAAGTCCGTGGTCGCATGGTCTGGGCCGCCTCGGGCGGGCGCTCTGCGACACGCGCGACGAGACTCGCCCCGCGCGCGGGCTTGACGACCCATCCGTCGAAGTGCGGCAGGGCCGCCTGTCCGAAAGCGTGCCGCTCGAGCGGCGAGAACATCAGGAACAGCCGCCCCGCTTTGGCCGCACGCGCCTGTTCCGCGATCTCATGGACGGCGGCTTCGCCTAGTCCGCAATCGACGAAAACGGCCCCGAAAGGCGCCGCAGGCTCTGCGAGCCGCGCCGTCGCCGCCTGTCCGGCGGCGATCTCGGCGCTCGCGCCGGCGTCGCGGAGGTAATCCGCAATATAGGGGCCTTCGAAACGCGAGCGCGTGACGATGAGCGCCGAAAGGCCAGCGAGCGGCCCTCCCGGCGTGGCTTCGCCCGTCTCGATCGGCAGGGTCAAGGCAAAGGTCGATCCCTGTTCCGATGCGGACGCAAGCTCGAGCGCGCCGCCCATGGCTTCAATGAGACGCCGGGAGATCGCGAGCCCGAGCCCGGTTCCGCCCTCTTTTCGCGTCGTCGCATCTTCGCCCTGCTCGAACTCCTCGAATATCTTGACCCGCGCTGCTGGCGGCACGCCTGGCCCCGTGTCAATGACAGAGAAACGCAGCGCGCCGGGCGCCGGAACTTCGACGCGCACGCCGACGCCGCCGCTGCTCGTGAATTTCACGGCGTTGCCGACGAGGTTCAGCAGGGCCTGGCGCAGCCGCGCTTCGTCGCCCACGATCCGTGTGGGCGCCCGCACGGATACGAAGCTTGCGATCTCGAGGCCTTTGTCGTGCGCGCGCGGCGCAAGCAGCTCGACGACGCTCTCGACGAGGCTTGCGAGGACGAATTCCTGTCGGCGCAAGTCGAGCTTGCCGGCCTCGATCTTGGAGAAATCCAGGATATCGTCGATGAGCCGGCCGAGCGAGCGCGCGCAGTCGCCGATCGCCTCGACGTAGCTCGCCTGCTCGGCCTCGAGCGACGTGCGCGCGAGCAATTGCGAAAGGCCGAGAATTCCATTGAGCGGCGTGCGGATCTCGTGGCTCACGGCGGCGAGGAAGCGCGACTTCGCCGCGCTCGCCGCCTCAGCCCGCTCGCGCGCCGCCGCCTCGGCGCGCAGCGACTGTATTTCGGCGCGCAACGCGCCGATTTCCGCGCGTCGCGAGCGCCAATGCGCGAGCGCCGCGCCGCCGGCGCCGGCCAACAGCGCGAGACCGAGACTGAGGGCGATCTGCGCCGGGCTGAAGGCCATTAGGCTATCGCGCGCAAGGCTCAGGCCGCATGGCGCATGGAAGCGAGGCCGGCGCGATAGGAGAGCGCCTCCGCAAGATGCCGGCGCGAAACGCCCCCAGCGCCCTCGAGATCGGCGATGGTGCGCGCGAGCTTCAGCACCCGGTGGAAGCCCCGCGCGGACAGCGCGAAGCGTTCGGAGGCCTCGCGGATCAGCGCCGTTCCGCCGGCGTCGAGCTCGACCGCGCTCTCGATGAGCTTCGCCGGCGCGGCCGTGTTGAAGGTCACATCGGGCCGCCCCAGCGCGGCGTAACGCTTTCGCTGCGCCTCGCGCGCCGCGGCCACGCGCGCGGCGACGATGCGGGAGTTCTCAGCCGGGGGCGGCAGAACGAGATCGGCGGCAAGAATCGCCGCGACCTCGATCTGCAAGTCGAAGCGGTCGAGCAGCGGTCCCGAGAGACGCCCCTGATACTGCGCGGCGCAACGCTCGTTCGGCTGGCGCTTGCAGGCGTAGCCGGGACTCGACGCATAACCGCAGCGGCAGGGGTTCATGGCCGCGACGAGCTGGAAGCGCGCGGGATAGACGGCGCGATGGCTGGCGCGGGCGATGAGAACCTCGCCGGTCTCCAGCGGCTGGCGGAGCGCGTCCAACGCTTGCGGTGAGAATTCGGGCAGCTCGTCGAGGAATAGCACGCCATTGTGGGCGAGCGAGATCTCGCCGGGCTTGGCGTGCGGTCCGCCCCCGACGAGCGCAGGCATCGAGGCCGAATGATGCGGCGCGCGGAACGGCCGGCGGTCGGTGAGCGCGCCGCCCGCGAGCTCGCCGGCGACGGAATGAATCATCGCGACCTCGAGCAGCTCGCGCGGCTCGAGCGGCGGCAGGATCGACGGCAGGCGCGCCGCCAGCATCGACTTGCCGGCCCCAGGCGGGCCGTTCATGAGCAGATTGTGGCCGCCCGCGGCCGCGATCTCCAGCGCGCGCTTGGCGCTCTCCTGCCCCTTGACGTCGGCCAGGTCGGGCGCCGCGTCGGTCGCGCCGCCACGAACCGCCGGGCGGGGTCGCGAGAGCGCCTGGGTTCCCTTGAGGTGGTTGACGAGCTGGATCAGCGAGCGCGGCGCGATGACGTCCATGTCCTCGGAGGCCCAGGCCGCCTCGGGTCCGCACTCGGCGGGGCAGATGAGACCGTGGCCCCGCATGTTGGCGGCGACCGCCGCCGGCAGAACCCCGGCGACGGGCGTCAGCGATCCGTCGAGCGCGAGCTCTCCGAGCACCGTATAGCCGTCAAGCGCGTCGGAGGGGATCGCGCCGATCGCCGCCATGATGCCGAGCGCGATCGGCAGATCGTAATGGGCGCCCTCCTTCGGCATGTCGGCGGGAGCGAGGTTGACGGTTATGCGCTTCGCCGGCAAGGCGAGGCCCGAGGCGTTCAGCGCGGCGCGCACGCGGTCCCGCGACTCGCCGACCGCCTTGTCGGCCAGGCCGACCAGCCCGAAGACCACAGCTCCGCCGGAGAGATGCACCTGCACGTCGACGTGCTTCGCCTCGATGCCTTCGAAGGCGACGGTCGCCACTCTGACCACCATGATCTGCTCCAGAAATTTTCGCCAACGCCAACTTTGCGGAGCTTAATCGGCTCCGGCGGGCCGTGCAAGAACAATATGCGAACAATCTCGCCCGAACGGCGAATGGCGAATTGCCAGCGATTCGCCGCCCGCCGCCCGCGACCGGTCAGGCCTTCTCCATCACGATCTCGTCGCGCCTCGACAGCAGATCGCCGTCCGGGCCGAAGAGCGCGGCCTCCACGCGTTTTCCATCGCTGTCGTAACGCCAGCGGATGCTCGCGGCGCCAAGGCCCTTGCGCCGCGTGGGCGCCCCGTCGGTGTTGAAATAGGCCTCTTCGACCTGGTTGCCCCTGGCGTCGTAGCTGCGTTCGACGCGCGCCGCGCCGAGGCTCTTGCGCTTTATCGGCCGACCTTCGAGATCGAAGTAGCTTTCGACGACTTGGACGAGTTGCGGGGCGGCGGGCGCTTCGGGCGAGGAGGCGTCTGCCGCGGGCGGATCTCTGCGGGCTAATTTCGGCGGCCGCCCGCGGCGGCCGGGGGCCGCGCAACCATTATGGCTGCGGGACGAAAGGTTGAGGGCGACGGGTTCCATCGTGATCGGGTCGTCGTGTTGGGCTCCAAGGCCGCCTCTGGCGAGCCTGACACGCTTCCCTTTCGACGAATTGCGTCGCCTCCAAGCTCGGCGGCGCAAGGGTTTCGAAAGGTGCGCGCAGCGGCGAGACGCCGCTCGGATGTCCGGGAGTGGGATGCGTTGCTGCGCTTCAGATCAGGCGCGAGAACGCGACACGGTGCGGCGCTTCGCCGCGATCACACGACGGTTTTGGGCGGCGCCCTCGAACCGACCGGCAGGAGCGACCGGGGCGCGCGCGACGCTTCCCCATCCGCCCAGCGCACGGCCTGCAGGCGCCAGCTTCGCGCCACGGCGGCCGTTTCCGCCTCGACCGGCGGCGCGCCGGCGCCGGCGCAATGAAATATGCAGCACTGTTCGGAATGGCGGTTGGTCTGCGCCGGCAGACTCTTGCCGCCAGCCGCTTGCGTAGCCGTCGACGAGGCGCACAGCGCGCCGGCGGCGAAAGCTCCGCTTCCGCCGCCCAGCGGAACGCCGGCGAAAGCCGTCACGAAACCCTGAACGACAAGCAGATAGGCCACGAGCAGCGACGCCGCCGTGGACCCGCTCCGCCATCTGTCGAAGGGTTTCGTGGTCATGGAGAGTCGCATAGCCGGTTCCACCGTCAAGGTCAATGCGAAGCCCGGGGGTGCGCGGCTTCCTCGCGGCGAGCGGTTGCCCGTCGGCGCGGCCTCGGCTAGCATTCGTCAACATCCTCGAAATGCAGGCGCTCGCGCCTGCGAAGGAGCGGTCTTTGAGATGGAGACTCATTGGGTTTTGGGCTGGGCGGGAGTCTTCGCGCTTGCCTATCTGTTGGGCTCCATCCCTTTTGGCCTCATCCTGACGCGCCTCGCCGGCGCCGGAGATCTGCGCGCCATCGGCTCCGGCAACATCGGCGCGACCAACGTGCTGCGCACCGGGCGCAAAGATCTTGCCGCCGCGACGCTTTTTCTCGACGCTTTGAAAGGCGCGGTCGGCGTTCTCATCGGCGGCGCGCTCGCGCCTCATGGCGAGCTCATCGCGGCGCTCGGAGCCTTTCTCGGCCATGTCGCGCCAATCTGGCTGCGGTTTCGCGGCGGCAAGGGCGTCGCCACCTTCATCGGCGCGCTTCTCGCCGTGCACGGGTTGAGCGGGCTATCATTCTGCCTCATTTGGCTCGCGGCGGCGAAGACCTCTGGCTATTCGTCGCTTGCGGCGCTCATCGCCTCCGGCGCGACGCCGGTCCTGCTCGCCCTCTTCGGTCGCTTCGACGCAGCGCTCGTTTTCACCGCCCTCTCTGCGCTGCTTTGGTGGAAGCACCGCGACAACATCGAACGGCTCCGCGCGGGGACGGAGAGCCGCATCGGAGAGAAGTCGTGAGCGCGGCGGGAGAGACGCCGACCCGCCTCTCCGAGTCGCAGCTCGTTGACTGGCTGCGGCTCATTCGCAGCGAAAATATTGGGCCGCGCACATTCCGCCAGCTGCTCAACCGCTATGGCGGAGCGGCTGCGGCGCTTGAGGCGCTGCCCGGGCTCGTGGCGCGTCAGATTGGCGGACGCGCCATCGGCCTGTTCTCTCGCGACGAGGCGCTGGCTGAGCTCGAAGCCGCGCGCAGGATGGGCGTGCGCTTCCTCGCCACGAGCGACGCGGACTATCCGCCGCTGCTGCGCGAGATCGACAACGCCCCGCCGCTTTTAGCGCTACGCGGCGAGGCTGCCGCCCTGAAGCGTGACTGCGTGGCGATCGTCGGCGCCCGCAACGCCTCCTCGGCAGGGACGGCGCTCGCGCAGCTTCTCGCGCGCGACTTCGTGCGCGCCGACCTCTCTGTCGTCTCGGGGCTCGCGCGCGGCGTCGACGCCGCGGCGCATCGCGCGAGTCTCGCGGGCGGCGCAATCGCCGTGCTCGCGGGGGGCCACGCGCGGCCCTACCCCGCCGAAAACGTCGAGCTCCTCGAGGAGATCGTCGCCTCGGGCGGCGCCGCCATATCCGAAATGCCCCTGGAATGGGAGCCGCGCGGCCGCGATTTCCCGCGCCGCAACCGCCTGGTGTCCGGCGTGTCGCGCGCCGTCGTCGTCGTCGAAGCGGCGCGCCGCTCCGGCTCGCTGATCACGGCGCGCTTCGCCGCGGAACAGGGGCGGGAGGTGTTCGCCGCGCCGGGATCGCCGCTCGACCCGCGCGCCGAAGGGACCAACGACCTCCTGCGCGAGGGCGCAAGCCTATGCACCCGGGCGGAGGACGTGATTCGCGCCTTGGCCTCCGCGAGACCGGGTCCACGCCCGGGGGCGGATCTCTTTGGCGAAGGCGAGTCGGCTGAAGAAGCGGAGCCGCTCTTCGACGAACTGGACCTGTTCTCGTTTCGCGAGGCGGCGCGGAAGTTTCCAAGTCCCCCGCCCTCTTCCCAGCCCCCTTCCCCGCCGCCTTCGCCCGACCCGGCGCCGCAGGGCGTCGCGCTGAGCGCCGCCGGGGACGCGCGCGAAGCCGTGCTGTCGCTGCTGTCGCCGACGCCGGTGTCGCTCGACGAGCTCATCCGGGCGAGCGGCCTGCCGGCGCACGAAGTGCAGGGCGCGCTGCTCGACCTCGATCTCGAAGGTCGGCTCGAGCGGCATGGCGGCGCCCTGGTGTCCCTCCTGACCAGGCTTCAGAGCTAAACCGCACGCCTCCCAAAGTGTCGTCGGGCGCCCCGGCCAGCGCGATGATTCGCGCGCTCCAGACATTTCCTCCCGGACGATATCCCGCGATAAATCCCTGCATGCGCGGAGTTGCGCGGCGGATTGTTGTATCCGGCTCGGCTCGCGGCTATATAGGCGCCGCCTATCGGGCTACGGGGAAGTCTGGCGATGACCGTCGAACTCGATGATTGCTACAAGCCCAGCGAAGACGAGCCGTTCATGAACGAGCGGCAGCGCGAATATTTCAAGCGCAAGCTCCTCGCCTGGAAGGAGGAGATCCTCCAGGAAAGTCGCGAGACGCTCGTCGCCCTGCAGACGGACAATGAAAATCATCCCGATTTCGCGGATCGCGCCTCATCCGAGACCGACCGCTCCATCGAGCTGCGCTCCCGCGACCGGCAACGCAAGCTGATCGCCAAGATCGACGCGGCGCTTGGTCGAATCGAGGATGGCGTTTACGGCTACTGCGAAGAGACGGGCGAACCGATTTCGATCAAGCGGCTCGACGCGCGTCCGATCGCCACGCTCTCGATCGAGGCGCAAGAGCGTCACGAACGGCGCGAAAAAGTTTACCGCGACGACTGAAAGCCGCCGCGGACGAAGCGCAAGCGCCGCGCTCAGGAGTGGTCGTCAGGCCGTCCGAGCAGGCGCGCCATCTCTGCTTCGAGAGACTCGAGCGCACTTTCCTCCGGGGGCGGCGCGGGGCGCCCAGCCTCTGGCGGAGTCGGCTCGACCGGCGTCGGCGCGAGCGATCCCTCCTCTGATGGGGGCGCAGGCTGCGGCGCCTCCGGCGGGCGCGGCGGCGCCTTCGGCGCTGGCGGCGTGAACTTCTGCGTGCGGGTGAGGAAAGGCGGCGGCGGGGGCCGAGGCGACGGGGGCCGCAAGTGCGGCGGGGCGGCCGGGCGCGCCGGCGGTTGGGGCTGGGGCGCTGGCTCCGCGGGAGGAGGCGGAGCCGCGATCGGGGACGACGTCTCGACCGGCTGCGGCGCTGGCTGAGGGCGCGGCGGCGGCGCTGGCTGAGGGCGCGGCGGCGGGGGCTGCGGACGCGGCGGCGGCTCTTGCGCAACGGCCGCGGGCGGCGGCGCCTCGGGCGGAGCCGGGGCGGGCTGCGGCGGACGCGCCGGCTCCGGCGGGGAGCGTTTGGGAGGCTCCGCGGCCGCAACGGCCTCTCGCGGAGCGGGCGCGCGCGCCGGCGGCTGCCGCGGCGGCTCGGCCGGCGCAGCCGCAGGCGCCTCGGGCGCTTGCGGCCAGCTGGGCGTCGAAACCGACGGCCTCGCCTCCCGCGGCTCGGGCGCCCGCGCGGCGGCGACCTCGCCGCGATGGATGGCGCTCTCGACGAGCACGTCGTTCGGGCCGCCGATGAGCAGCAGATGCTCGATGTTGTCGCGGCGCACGATGATGAGCTGGCGTTCGCGGTCGAGGTCGAAAACGTCGACGACGTCGAGGCGGCGGGGACGGTTGCGGGGCCCAGGCGAGCGGATCTTGCGCCCAAAAAGCTGCCTTGCCACATAGACCAGCACGGCGAGCGCCAAGAGAATGAGAACGCCCGCGGCGAGAATATTCAGCACCGGCGACTGCAGGATATTTTGCATGAACCTCGGGTCTCTCTCTGGCGTCGGCGTCGAACGTTCTCAACCAAACTATCAGCTTTTTCGACATGCGCCTTCGGGAAGGTTAATCAATGGTTAACAGATTTCGGAAACGGCGCAAATTCGCCCACCGACGCCCGGCCGAGATTGCCATTGCGCGCGCGCGAGGCCATTCTTGGCGAATGATTCTTTGAAGAAACCGTCGCGCGGTCGGCAAAGAGGATTCTTCGGCCGTAGCGACTTCCCTCGGCGAGGCGAAGACCATGTCCTCCAACCCGGCTTCGTCCGTCTACGACCGCAGCGAGCGCAAGAGCCACGCGGCGCTCGTCGTGACGCTGGCGCTGGCGCTCGTCGGCGTGATGGCGGCGGCTTTGTTCGCGCCCGGCGCGGCCTCGCGCGTCATCGCGGGGGCGATCGCGATCTTCGCCGTCGCCGGCGTCTTCTCGACCTTCGCCTTCGCGGTCGGCTTGCTGCAATTCTCGACGACCAAGGCGCGCAACGACATCACCAAGCTCATCTCTGACACGAGCGCGGAAGGGCTGCTCGCGACACAGGGCGAAGCGCAAATCGTCTACGCCAACGAAGCCTACATGGCGCTCTGCGGCGCGCAGGACGCGAGCGGACTTCTGACCGTCGAGCGGCTGTTCTCAGGACCGCCGGAGGTGTCGGAAGCCGTCTATCGTCTGTCGCAAGCGGCGCGCGGCGGTCGAAGGCATGTCGAGGACCTGCGGCTCGCGCCGCCGCTCGGGGGGGGAGGGCCCGCAGCCTGGTATCGGATAAGGGTCAGCCCGCTGCTGCAGCTCGGCGCGCGGGCGGCGCTGTGGTCGGTCGCGGACGTGACCGCCGACCGGCAGCGCCAGGAGAGCTCGTTCCAGCAGCTCCAGCATGCGATCGACTTTCTCGATCATGCGCCGGCCGGATTTTTCTCCGCCGAGCCCGACGGCGCGATTCCCTATATGAACAAGACCCTCGCCGGCTGGCTCGGCTACGATCTCACGCAGGCGGGATCGGGCGGGCTCACGCTGTTCGATATCGTCGTCGGCAACGGCGCGGCGCTGCTCGCGCCGGGCTCCGGCGCGCCCGCAGAGGTGCGCACACAGCAGTTCGACCTCGACTTAAAGCGCCGCAACGGGCGTTCGCTGCCGGTGCGGCTGCTGCACCGCGTCGCCTTCGGACAGGACGGCGCGCCCGGCGCGTCGCGCACGCTCGTCTTGAACCGCGCCCCGGGCGAACAGCCTGAAGAGGATCTGCGCGCCGCGGAGGTCAAATTCGCGCGTTTCTTCAACTCGACGCCCGTTGCGATCGCGATCCTCGACGAGAAGGGCCGCGTGCGTCGCGCCAACGCCGCCTTCGCGCGCCAGCTGCCGCAGGCCCTGGGCCGGAGCGAGACGGCGCTGTGGCGCCTGCTGCCCGGAGTGAGCCAGCGTGAGGCGACGGCGCTCGAGAACGCGGTCCTCGCCGCTCTAGACGGTCGCGGCGATCTCGAGCCCGTGGACGTGACGCTCGAGGACGGCGGAGCCGAAAAGAAGGACGCCGCGCGCGCGCTCCGTTTCTTCGTCTCGCCCGACCAGGACGCCGGCGAAAGGAGCGCGCTCGTTTTCGCGCTCGACGCCAGCGAGAAACGCAAGCTGCAGGAAGAGTTCGCACAGTCCCAGAAGATGCAGGCGGTGGGCCAGCTCGCGGGCGGCGTCGCCCACGACTTCAACAACATGCTGACCGCGATCCTCGGTTATTCCGACTTTTTGCTCGCCAATCACCGCCCGACCGACCCGTCCTTCCAGGACATCATGCAGATCAAGCAGACGGCGACGCGCGCCGCCGGACTCACGCGTCAGCTGCTCGCTTTCTCGCGCCGCCAGACGCTGCGACCACAGGTGCTCCAGCTTGGAGACGCGCTCTCCGAGCTGCAGATCCTGCTGCGACGGCTCGTCGGCGAGAAGGTCGAGCTCGATCTGCGTCACGGGCGCGACCTCTGGGCCGTCAAGGCGGACATAAACCAGTTCGAGCAGGTCATCATCAATCTCGTCGTCAACGCCCGCGACGCCATGCCCGAGAGCGGCGGCAAGATCTTCTTGCGCACGCGCAACCTGCCCGCGGCGGAATGCGCCTCGCTCAAGGAGAGCACGCTGCCGCCCGCGGACTATGTGCTTATCGAGGTCGAGGACACGGGCCACGGCATCGCGCCGGAGGTCAAGGAGAAGATCTTCGAGCCCTTCTTCACGACCAAGGAAGTCGGCAAGGGCACGGGGCTTGGACTATCAATGGTGTTCGGCATCGTGCGGCAGTCCGGCGGCTTCGTCTTCGTCGAGAGCGCGCCGGGCAAGGGCGCGACCTTCCGAATCCTCCTGCCCCGCCACGTCCCGCAGCCCGGCGAGGTCGCGGCGCCGGCGGAGGCCGCGGCGAAGCCCGCCGCGGATCTCACCGGACAGGGGGTGATCCTGCTCGTCGAGGATGAGGACGCGGTGCGCGCCTTCGGCGTGCGCGCGCTGTCCTCGCGCGGCTATACGGTGCTGGAAGCGGGCTCGGGCCTGGAGGCGCTGGAGGTCGTGGCGCGCGAGCGGGGCAAGATCGACCTCATCGTCTCCGACGTCGTGATGCCCGAGATGGACGGGCCGGCGATGTTCAAGGAGCTCAGGAAGCGCGGCGTGACGGCGAAGGTGATCTTCGTCTCGGGCTACGCCGAGGAGGCCTTCGCGAAGAACCTGCCGGAGGGCGACTTCGCCTTCCTGCCGAAGCCGTTCACGCTGAAGCAGCTCATCGAGGCGGTGAAGAAGGAGCTCGCGTGAGCGAGAGCGGGAACGCTCACGGACGATATTGCACATTGCGGCGCCAGGCCCAGCGCGCATGGCGGGGAGCCGTCGGCACGCGCTTCAGACAGATCGGCGGACGGTAGAGCTCGCGCGGCGGCTGGAAATTCGGGGGGACGCCCGTGAGCCCATCATAGGCGGGGGGCTTGCCCGCCGCGTAATCGTAACCCAGTCCCCAGTCATAGGCCGCGTCTGGATAATACACGCCGTCCGCGCCGCAGCAGGCGGCGGGGGCCAACCCCAAATAATGGTAAGTATAGCCGCCGTAATAGGCGCGCGGCGGGAAACAGCCGTCATAGCCGCAGTCGCCCGCCATGGCCGGCGTCGCGGCCAGCAAGAGAAGAAGCAGCGGGGCGGCCGCCCGGCTCACGGCATTGGTGTTGCGACGGGGAACCATGGCCTGACCTCAAGGCGAAAGCTGTCATGAGGCGAGCGTAGCAACTCCTGGCGAGAATTGTGCTGAATCTCTCCGATTTGGCTAATGTTTACAGTGTTCGAAAGCCTAATCGGGCTCCCGCTCGGCTGGGCCTAGGCGCGCGGAAGTGCGGATGAACGTAAAAA
>Ga0187784_10001515_pt1 | contig 18507 bp, 17 predicted proteins | sample 1015_SJ02_MP15_2_FD_132964 | JGI IMG/M metagenome (GOLD analysis project Ga0187784, IMG submission 132964) | Tropical peat soil microbial communities from peatlands in Department of Meta, Colombia - 1015_SJ02_MP15_20_MG | ecosystem: Environmental > Terrestrial > Soil > Wetlands > Peat | place...
CCTTAATCCGAAATCTAAAATCCAAAATAGGTTGGGTCAGACTTCGGGTTGATCTGCGGCACACGGAGAGGCTCGTTACCGTTGCTTCCTTCCGGACCTGCGGGGTTCGCGAACATCCGTCGCACAGAGCCCGAAGTCTGACAGGTTCGATGCTCGGCTTTTTTCCCGAACAGACTCACCGAACTATGAAATGGTAGCATGCGCGGGGAAATGACGTCGATGTTTTTGCGTCCTCCGTTGTCCGTGGCCAGTTGTCCTTTGTCCATCTTAACAGAATACACTCTCATGCTTTCTGGGTGCCCGTCAGCCGGCGGGAATGAGCGTGCCTACTGCTCACTGCCTGCCGCCGCTCCTCGACGCGCGGGCCGGGCGGAAGCTTGCCAATTGAGGGCCAGGTTGTCGCGCGTGACTTCGACTTGCAGCATGGGCATGACTCCTCCAGCGGGAGGGGAGGGAGTCGTCCGGCTGAGGTCGGTTGAACCATCTTTCGTGACCACGCGCACGGTCAGGGCTTGAGCGCTCGGGGGGATCAGGACGGTGCCTCCGAAGGTCCCGGCGTAGCCACTCTTGATACCCAGAAAGCCGCCTTTCTTCTTCCCTTTCAGAGTTCCCTTGAAGATCACTTGTTGACCGCTCAAGACCGTCAGGGTTCCCTCTTTCAGACCGTGCTTGCAGACCAGTTGAAAAACTCTCTTTTCCGAGGCTGCTTTCGTCCCGGGCGAAGGTGTCAGGGACGAGCGACCAGGCTTCCCCGCAGCAGACTCGTGGGCTGATGGAGTTGATGCCGCGACCGGGTTTGCGTTGCTGGTCTGCTCAGGGGTAGCCGTGGCTGACGGAGGAAGGGCCGGCGCAGTTCCACTTGCCGAAGCCGCCGACGGGGGAGATGGCCCTGGGCGGCTTAACCACCACACACCCGCGCCGCCAAGACATCCCAAAACCACGAGAGCCGCGAGCACCGTCGCCAGGCGAGCCTTGCTCTTCTGCCGGCCAGGCAGAGTTGCCGCCGGGGGTGGAATACTGACCGGCTTTCCTTCCAAGATGGTGGGCTCAGCAGTCTTCAAATCCTCCGGCGAAAAACCGGCCTGTGAACGCGGAGGGCGACCCTTCTGAACATCGTCGAGGTCGCCGAGCAGTTCTCGCGCCGTGCCATATCGTTTGCTGCGGTCTTTGACCAGGCAACGCAGGACAAGGTAATCGAGCGCGGGCGACAATCGAGGGTTCAGCGTACTGGGCAGGACCGGATCCGAAAAGGCAATCTGGAACATGACCGCGGCTGAATCACCCCTGAAAGGCTTCTGCCCGGTTAGCATAAGGTAAAGGATGATGCCGAAAGCGAACAGGTCGCTGCGGGCGTCCAGGTCCGCGCCGGTGACCTGCTCCGGCGACATGAAGGAGGGGGTTCCCGACACCCCCAGGGTTCGGACAGCGCTTTCACGCGCGGTGATTCTGGCAATGCCGAAATCCGTGATCTTGGCGTGCCCGTCTTCAGTCACAAGGATATTCGCCGGCTTCAGGTCGCGGTGGATCACCTGCTGCTGGTGGGCGTATTCGAGTCCCTCGGCAACCTGCCGGCCAATATCCAAGGCTTTCGCGCATTCGAGGGGCACGCCGCTTTGGAGCATTTTCTCCAGCGTGCGGCCTTCGACCAGTTCCATCACGATGCAGCTCGAGTGGCTCTCCGGATCTTCGAAAGCGTCGTGAATGGTAACAATAGCGGGATGCGTCAGGCGGCCGGCAGTCCGCACTTCGCGCAGGAAGACCTGTTGTGCGTCGGCACTGGCTTCGCCCTGCGGCGGGTGGAGTGAAAGGACCTTCAAGGCGACGAGGCGGCCGATGGTCGGGTCGGAGGCTTTATATACTACCCCCATGGCTCCTCGGCCAAGTTCCTCGACAATTTCGTAACGCCCAATTCTCTTCATGCCGCTTTGGGAGTGATCAGGAGTTGAAGGATGTGCCTCCCTACGCGGAACGTCGAGCCGCTGGTCAGGGTCGCGGTCTCCACAACCTGACTGCCCACAATCGTTCCGTTGGTGCTGCCCAGATCGCGAAGGAGCACCGAGTCCTCGCTGATTTCGAGCGCGCAATGCAGGCGCGAGACCACGCGGTCGTTGAGGGTGATGTCGGTATTGGAACGCCCGATCGTGATGCGCGGCTTGGCCACGGAGAAAACTGTGCCGACCTCAGTCCCTTCCAGGACTTTGAGGCTGATCTCTTTGTCCTGTGGCAACTCCAGCCGGCGGCCATCCGCAGTGTACTCGATGCCCACGGTGGGGGCGCTCTCGCGCGTGGTGTCGATGCGCAAAGTGGCAATCTTGGGACTGGCAACTTGGAAAGTCTTGCCACACGTCAGGCAGGCCACATCCACTTTCTCGTTCAGGCCGAAAACCTCCTCGGACAATGACTGCACTCCGGCGCAGTGCGGACATCGAACTTCCATCTTCGCCTCCCACCTTCAAGGTCGCTCAGCCTGGCCAGGGAGCTTGACCGCGAAGGGTTTCGTGGCTTCCCATTGTTCAAGTCGCGAGTGTTTAATAACTATATTGGAAAATTCACTTATACCATAAGTTTCGAGGCGAGGCCAGCATCTTGGCTGGCTCGGCTGGAGAGGTGGGTGGGTGAGAGCATTGCTAAGGCCGCGAATTCATGGCGGCAGGCTTCCCACTGTTATCCCGAGCGGAAGCGCTGCCTCTCCCCGCCTTGTTCTTCAGTTCCTCGAGCTCTTTCCCCAGGTGAGCCTGCCGCCGCGCGAGACTCCAGGCGTAGAGAAAGAAGATCACCCAAAGGGCAGAGAAAGCCAGAAGCAGGTATTTGTTGACCACGTTAGTCCTCAGACAGTTGAATCGCCAGCGCTCGCCGAATCGCGTTCAAATCACGCCGCGCTTTGGCCAGCCGCAGGCGCTGGATAAGAAGATAGCTAAACAAGCAATGAAAGGCGCCCACACAAACCATGAAGGTCAAGAACATACGAGGGTCAAGTCCGGAACCCTCCCCGCCTGCAATCACGGGCTGGGGATGCTGCGTCCGCCACCAGCGGATCGCCATATAATCGATCGGGACATCCACGAATCCAAGGATACCCACAACCGCAGCCAGCGTCGCAGCTCGCCCTGGACTCGACACGTAGCTGCGCAACATCAGGTAGCTGACAAAGAGCAGCCAGAGAACGAAGGTCAGAGTCAGCCGCGCATCCCATGTCCACCAGATGCCCCACGCCGGCTTCGCCCATAAAGGGCCCGTGACGAGGAGACACGAACAGAATATGAATCCTACCTCCGCCGCGGAATGGGCGAGGTCATCGGCGAGCGGGGAGCGCTTCCAGAGATAGATCACACTGCTGAGGAAAACGATGCAATAGGCCGTCCCTGCCACCCATCCCGAGGGCGCATGGATGTAAAAAATCCGCTGCACCTCGCCCATGGTGAGCTCCTGTGGCGCATAGACAAAAATCATCCAGTACGCCACGATCATCCAGGCCAGCGTGACGAAAAGGTGAACCGCGGGAGAAGATATCTTGGACATGATCTTGTCAATTAGCAATAATCAATCGATCTGAATCTTGAACTCCTGAGGGACCAACCCCTCACCCGTCCCGCGCCGGCTGGTGAAAACGCCGGACGCGGTCCACCCTCTCCCCAAGGGAGAGGGCTGGGGCCTTAATTCTGACTCCTGACTCCTGAATCCTGAATCCTACTCTTCAACAACATACTCAAACAACAGATACGACAGCACGGTGAAAACCACGGCGAAGCCTGCCGCGAGCTTAATCCAGCCTAAGTAATTCGAGGGCGGATCGCCCTTGAGCGCTCCCGTCGAAGCCTCGATACCGGCGATGAAAACTGGAACGGCAATGGGAAATTGCAACACCGGCAACATCACCTCCCGCATGCGCGTGTTGGCGGCGATGGCCCCGAACGTTGTGCCTACCGCGACGTAGCCCACGGTACCGAGAAAGGTAATCAGAGCAAACCACCTGAGCGAAGGTACAAAGGAGAAGTTATACCAGAGGCTGGCGGCGAACACGATGACAGATTCGGCGATGCCCAGGAACACCAGATTGGCCAGCATCTTCCCCAGATAAATCAATCCGGGATCGAACGGCGCCAGCGCCATCCCTTCCAGGCAGGCATTCTCACGTTCGACCGCGAACGAACGGTTGAAGCAGAGCACGCCGGCAAAGGCAAACGAAATCCACAATAGGCCGGGAAGCAGTCGCAGCGATTCTTCACGAGCCGGTTCGAAAGCGAAGTTAAACAAGAACACTACCAGGATGCCAAAAACGCACATCGAGGCAAGCGTCTCCCGATTGCGCCACTCCAACCGGAGGTCCTTGGCGAAAATGGCCGAGATGATCCTGAGGCTTTGCACGGGCGTACGATCCAGGATTCAGGAGTCAGAAGTCAGGAGTCAGAGAATCGTCGTACTGCCCACTGCCGACTGCCTACTGCCCACTGCTTTCTGCTTTCTCCGACGTCACTCGCAATAGATTCCGCGGCACGAGGGCCAATGGCCCGTCGTACCGAATCCTCCCGGATTCCAGGGCTACGATTCTTCGAGCCAGAGCGGCCCCCCGCTCGAAATCGTGAGTGGAGAATACCACCGCTTTCCCCCGAGCCGGGAGTTGGCTCATCAGGTCCTCCAGGGTACTCACCGAGGCGGCGTCGAGGCCGGTGAAAGGTTCATCCAACAACAAGAACTGCGGTTCATGAAGGAACGCGCGAGCCAGCGCGACGCGCTGTTGCAATCCCCGGGAGAGCGCCCGGACCGGGGTGCGGGCGCGATCACCCAAACGGAAAAGCTCCAGCGCGGCCACGATCTTCTTTTCCAGCCGTGGAAGGGCGAACAGCGTGCCGATAAGCTTCAGGTTCTCCCGTACCGTCAGGTCGCCGTAAAGGTAAGTCGCGTGGGAAACAAATCCGATGGCCGCCCGCGCCCGCGCCGCGTGGCGGTGGACCTCCTGGCCGGCGAACCACACCTCGCCCTCGCTCGGTCGGACCAGTGTCGCGAGAAGGCGGAGCAAGGTGGTCTTGCCGGCGCCGTTGGGGCCGTAAAGCAGAATGGCTTCTCCCGGCTCAACGCGTAATTGCACGCCTGCCAACGCCGCGAGGTCGCCAAAGTACTTGGACACGTTTCGGAGTTCGAGAGCGGCCTTAGCGGGAGGAGACGTGTCGGGTAACATAAGACTCCAGCAGCGTGGGCGAAGCTTTCTTCAAGGTCGCCAGCAATCGCGCTTTCAGGTCCAGTCGCTCTTTCCAATACTGCTTTTCCCCCACCTTGCCGGCAGCAAAAAGCTCATCGAGATCGGCAAGGGAATTGAATAACGCGTCAACCTCGGATTCGAGCGCTTTTTGCACCGGACTCGCTTGGCGTTGCTCCTGAAATCGCGGCCATTCCTTGGCCAGGCGGATGCCCAGCGCCCACAGAAGCGCCAACAGAAAGCAGGCCAGCAAGGGAACGTCAAGCCGAGTGATGGGATTGGAAAGCACCTTGACTTGCGCCTCGCCCTGGCCCGACTCTGCCGGTTCGCCGCCTGGCGCTTCTCCACTCAATCGAGCCTCGAGCTTCGTTCCCTTCCGCAAGCCGGTCGCAACATACTTCTGGCTGCCTGTATCGGTGTCGGTTCCTGCGGCTTGGAAGAGGGCGGAGTCCACCGTGAGACTTGCGGGCGAGACCAGCAATTCCGCGCTATCAATGGGATAGGGATAGGAGTCGCCCAGCGCGAGACGGTTCGATCTGTAATCCACATCGTAGGCGATCATCACGATTGTCAGCCCTGGCTTGAGAGGATAGCGGAGGAAATATTCTCCGGGGCCTTTGCCGGGGTTCACGGGCTGTGGCAGAGGCATGTTCATCAGGCCTGCCACCGCCGCATTGGGCTCTGCTCTGTCAGGCGACAGCCGGAAATGGAATGTGCCGTCCGGGTTGGCGTAGCTGCGTGGAGGGTTGCTCGGATTCCTGACCGCAAACATCTCCTGCACGTGCGCCTTGTTGCCTTGGGCTTGAACGACCACGCGCGCCGACTGGATGCGCAGCGGCGGTGCAGACGAGTCGGCATCGTACACCGTGACGCTGACGTTAGCTGTTCCCCCTGAATCGAATTGTGCGGGCGCGTTGTAATCCACTTCCTGATAAGCAACTTGCACCAAATAAAAGGACGATGGATCGATATTGGCGGAGGGAAAGACAAAACGGCCGCTCGTGTCCGTGGTAGCCGTCGCCACCCGCTGCATTCCACCTCGCGGAAGCAGCAACTGCACGGCTTGGTTCGATACTTGGCGGCCGGTCGTCCCGTTCCAAACCTGACCTTGAATCCTCCCTTGCGCTTGCAACGCTGCCGGAAGAGAAACAAGGAACAGCACTGATGCCGGGAAGACCAGACGACCACACATGATTTTCAAGCCCATCACCCTATTTAAAGTATTCTGAATCGCGCCAAAAAATACAAGTCTTTTGTCGGGGGAGCCAGTGTCCTGTCCCGCGTAATTCTTCACAACGGGCAACCTGGTAGGAACCCCCTCACCCGGCCCGCCCCGACTGAAGAAAACGCCGGGGCGGCCCACCCTCTCCCCCAAGGGGGAGAGGGAAAGGCGGGTCCGGGAGCACTGTCAAGGATTAGGCAGGACAGGGCACTAGCTTCGCGGCGAGGGCGGGGGAAAAACGGCTCTGCCGCCTGACGGAGTGGAGTTTCCACGTTTTTTATGCGGCGGCTATCCCGAAAAACCGTTCAAAGTTCCGCACTACGATTTCGCCAAACTCTTCAGCCCGATGGTGGTGAAGAGCGGCCAGGGTTCGGGCGACTTCGATCACAAAGGCCGGTTCATTGCGCTTGCCCCGGTACGGAACTGGGGCCAGATAGGGGCAATCGGTTTCCGTCAACAAACGCTCCAGTGGAATCTCGCGCGCCACATCGCGGAGGCTCTCCGCTTTGTTGTACGTCACGTTCCCCGCAAACGAGACCTGGAATCCCCAATCGAGAAACTTCAAGGCATCCTGGCGAGAGCCGGAAAAGCAATGCAGGATCCCACCCAGCCCGCTCGATTTCCAGTGCGCCTGGATAATCTCGGTGAGCTCGGACCAAGCGTCGCGGCAATGAATAACGATCGGCAGCCTTGCATACCGGGCCAATTCCAATTGGCTGATGAGAACGCGCTTCTGAATCTCGCGCAGGGAATGGTCGCGAAAATAGTCCAGGCCAATTTCACCGATGGCCAACACCTTGGGTTGTTGCGCTAGTTTGCGGATTTGCTCGGCGTGACGTTCCGCGAAATGTTTCGCGTCGTGGGGGTGAACGCCCACCGTGGCGTAAATCCAGTCGTGACGCTCGGCAAGGGCGACGGGCGCTTCCAGGTTATCCGGTCCGGTGCCGCCTCCGACCGTCAAAAGGTAGCGCAGGCCGGCGGCGCGGGCGCGCTCTATCACCGCCGCGCGGTCTGCGTCGAAGTCCGAATCGTCGAGATGGGCGTGGGAATCCAGGAATTTGTTCATTGATCCATTGATTCATTGATTCATTGAAAAACGAGCCGCCCCAATGAGTCAATGAACAAATGAATCAATGACTCAATGATTCAATTACCGCAGCCTCGCCCCGTTCGCTATGTCTTCCTTGAAGGTTACAAGCACGGGCCGGCCGTGCTCGCCCGTCGAAGCGGCAATGATCATGCCGTTCGATTCCACGCCGCGAAGCTTGCGCGGCTGGAGGTTGGTGACCACCACGACTTTCATCCCAATCAGCTTTTCGGGCTGATAGTATTCCGCAATTCCGGCCACAAGCTGGCGGACTACCGTGCCGATATCCACCATCAGCTTTAAGAGTTTCGCCGCGCCGGGAACGCGCTCGGCGGCCTTCACTTCGCCCACGCGCATGTCCACCTTGGCGAAATCCTCGATGGCGATCACGGCTGGGGACTGGGGGCCAGGGGCTGGGGGCTGGGGACTAGGGGCTGGGGGCTGGGGACTAGGGATGCGCTGTTCGGCCCCGCTGGCGGGCGCCGCTTCGGGTTTTTTCTCTGTTTGCACGGGAGTTAATGCCTCCTTGGGTTTGTCAGGTTCTCGGCCAGCTTGTGCGCTGGTATGTAGGGGGGCTCTTCGTAGGGGCGCTTGGCCAAGCGCCCCTACTCCTGGTTTGTCGCGCTCGCGGTCAGCTTGAGCGAATTCGTCAAGCCTGGCGAGTGTGGCCGCCTTGTCCAGTCGTGGGAAGATGGTCTCGGGTTTGCCAACCCGCGATCCGGGCCTTAGGCCCTCCCACGTAAGGTCGGGGAGGCGCTGATCCTCGATCTTGCCTAGGTAATCTTCGCAGCCGAGTTGCCTCCAAACGGCGCGCGCGGCACTTGGCATCACCGGATACACGAAGACGCTGGCAAAGCGGAGTGACTCTGCAGCGAGATAGAGAATCGTGCCGATCCGCTGTCTGGTGCCGTCGAAGTCCGATTGGGCGAGCGCCCATGGCCTGGTATCCGCCAGGAACTTGTTTGCGAAGGCAATAAAGCTCCAAATCTGCTCCAAGCCTCGAGAAAGTTCATAGGAGTCGAGGAACCAAAGGACACCGTTCTTGGCTGTCTGTGCCCTCGCCGGGAACATAAATGGGCTTCCGATAACGGACGCGGGCGCAGGGATCTCCCCTGCAAAGTAACTGTTGAGCATGTTTACTGTTCGCTTCGCGAGATTGCCAAGATCATTCGCCAAATCCGAGTTGTAGCGCTGAATCAAACCCTCGTATGAAAAACTCGTATCTTGCCCAAAGGGTGCCTCGCGAAGCAGGTAGTAGCGCAACGCGTCGTTGCCGGGCGCGCCGAAGTGGTTGAGGGCGTCGACGATGGGCTCGGGATAGACGACGTTGCCTTTCGACTTCGACATCTTATCCTGTTCGTAGTAAATCCATCCGTGAGCAAAGACCGTGGTCGGCAGCATCTCCGGCTGGTCGGGATATGCGGCCATGATGAAGGCGGGCCAATAGACGGCGTGGAAGCGCAGGATGTCCTTGCCGATCATGTGGACCAGCTCCGCCTCGCCCGGTTTATTGCGCCAGTATTTCCGGAATTCCTCGTTGCCGTTTTCGCCCTGCGCGTAACCGATGCCCGTCATGTAGCTGGTGAGCGCGTCATACCACACGTAGAAGACCTGCTCGGGGTCATCGGGCCAGGGGATGCCCCACTTGAGGCGTTTGCGGCTCACCGAAATGTCGCGCAGGCCGCTCTTCACGAAGCTCTTGACTTCGTTCCGGCGAGAGTCCGGCTGCACGAATTTCGGATGCTTTTCGTAAAGATCGAGCAGACGATCTCGGAAGGCGGAAAGTCTGAAGAAGTAGTTCTCCTCGCTAATGAGTTCCGCGGGCCGACCGCAGATGTCGCAATCGGCCGGGTCGGAGCCATCGGCAATGTAACGCTCGTCGTACACGCAGTAGCGGCCCTGGTATTGCCCCTTATAAATGACGCCAGGCGAGTTCTTCTGCGCGAGCTTCAACATGCGCTGCACGGAGGTGATGTGGTCGTGGTGATCTGTATAAATGAAGCATAGCGCATCCTGTTTGCCGTCGGTGTACGGATATTCGCTCACGGGCATGCCGAGCTTCTCCCAAAGCTGGACGAAGAGCTTCCGCTTCTCCGTCACAAACTGGCTGGGCGACTGGCCCGCTGCGGCTGCTGCGCGTTCGAGCTTCTCCCCGTGCTCGTCCGTGCCGGTAAGAAAAGCCACGTCGTAACCGCACATGCGCTTGTAGCGCGCCAGCACGTCACAGACAATTGTGGTGTACGCTGAGCCGACGTGAGGCCGGGCGTTGGGATAGTAAATGGGAGTAGTGATATAGAATGTGCGCATATTCTAAGCGCCAAGTGCCGGGTTTCAGGTGCCAGGGCCAAAGACAGGCGTCAGGTGCCAGGGCAGAAGCACGGGTCAGGATATACCGTCGAGGGTAGGGCAAGCCCTACCCGTACAGCTTGTAGGGGGACGGCTTGCCGTCCCCTGACCACAGGCACGTCGGCCTGCCTTCCCGCCGTGGAACTGACCCCTCACCCGCCTGCGGGCCGTAGCTAGCCGTGCGTCCTGAGGGCCTATCGCCCTTCGGCGGGCAAAGGCCCGGCCCGCGCCGGCTGGCGAAAACGCCGTCGCGGTCCACCCTCTGTCGCCGCGGCGACGCAGGGCTGGGATCACGCTATCGGATGTCTTTCCTGTTCCCTGTCACCTGTTCCCTGTTCCCTACTCCCTGACACCCGGCACCTGAAACCTGCAGGTAGGCTGCTTGCGCGGCCGTCATCACTTGCTTGAGTGGAACGCCTTTCTCCGAGGCAAGACGCTGGCAATCGTCATATTCGGGCGCAACGTTCAGCACCTTCCCTTCGCGCTTGGCCACTTTCACCCTGACGGTACCGTAAGGCGTCTCCACACTGAGCAGTTCACGTTCCAGAACCTTACGCCGCGCCTCATAGATGCGCAGGCCAATAGTGGTGGTCTGCTCAAAAAGGAGTTGAGCCAGCGCTTCGCTGGTCTCGGGGGTGCAAAGCACACTCACCAGTATGCCCGGGCGGTTTTTCTTCATCTGGATGGGAGTGCAGGTGACGTCGAGCGCGCCGGCGGCCAGCGCCTGGTCAACGAAGAAGCCGTAAAGCTGCGGGCTCATGTCGTCTACATTGGCCTCAATCATGGAAACCGCTTCGTCACCGGGAGGGCCGGGCTGGGCCGTCACAGTCTCGGTTCTCTGGCCCACCAGCAAGCGCGCCAAATTCGGCTGCCCCGGGATTTCCCTGGCTCCGGCGCCGTATCCAATACGCTCCACTTTCATGGCTGGGATGGGTCCAAAGCTCGCGGCCAGCGTGGTGATGAGCGCCGCCCCGGTTGGAGTCACCAGTTCTCCTTCGACGCCCGAAGAAAAGATGGGCACATCCTTCAATAGTTCGAGGGCGGCAGGAGCAGGAACCGGCAAGGAACCGTGCGCTGCCCGCACGCTTCCGCTGCCTACATTCACCGGCGAACAGGTGAGCTCAGAAATTTCGAGGAACTCGAGCCCCACACAGGTGCCGACGATGTCGAGAATCGAATCCACCGCGCCGACCTCGTGGAAGTGGACTTCCGCAGGCGGCAGGTTATGCAGCTTCCCTTCTACCTGCGCCAAGCGGTTGAATACCTCCATAACGCGTTGTTTGACGCTTGCCGACAACGCGCTGTGCACAATCAGTTCCGCGATGCTCCCCAGCTTGCGGTTGGGCTGCTTCGCCGGGATGCGGATCTCGACCCGGGTTCCCACCACCCGGCCGCGCACCGCGCGCGTGCGCTTGAACTCGTAAAAGCCCAGGGGAATCTTCCTCAGCTCGGCAAACAGGTGGTCCAAAGGCAAGCCTAGATCCAGCAATGCCCCAACAAACATGTCTCCACTAATGCCAGAAAAGCAATCGAGGTACGCTTGTTTCATTTCCGACCACAAAGGAGTCAGAAGTCAGGAGCCAGAAGACAGAAACCAAGCAGTTGAATCCCGAATCTAAGTCCTATTTACCCGAACATTTCAGCCCAAAATTGGATAGTATGCTCTAGGCTCAGAAGTTGTCAATGAGCAGGAGTCAGAAGTCAGGCGACAGAAGGATGCCGAAACTCGAAATTCGAAACTCGAAATTCGCACTCCGCGAAGATCGGATGCCGGGCACGCGACCCCCTCACCCGGCCCGCCCCGGCTGAAGAAAGCGCCGGCTGCGGGCCACCCTCTCCCCCAAAGGGGAGAGGGCCGGAAGCTTCACGAGGTCAGAAGGATCTCGACTCAAACGCAGAAGCTCCGGATTCCCGCTTACGCCGGAATGACCCATTGAGCGGTTTTCGAGTTTCCAATTTCGACTTTCGAGTTTCGGTTCTAACTCCTGGCTTCTGACTCCTGAATCCTATTTCAAACGAGGTAATCATCTATGCATACACTCGACCGACGTGATTTCCTGAAAGTTTCCGCCGCCGCGGGAGCCGCGGGGTTGATGTCCGGGCTTCCCGTTGCGCCCGCCCAAAAGGGCATGCGCCTGGGCTTGATTATAGGTATGGGAAAGGACCCCAACAAGGCGTTGCAGAAAGTACATGACCTTGGAATCCCAACCTGCCAGGTTTCGACAGAGGATTTTTCCGACGCCATGCTGGAGGGCATCCGGGCGGCGGTGGGGAAGTTCAATCTCGAGGTCACCGCCCTCAATACCAGCGGCCCAGGACCCCAAAGATATGACTTCTACCAAGGCCCCTTGACGATTGGTTTGGTCCCCCGGCAATACCGCGCGCAGCGCATCGCCCACCTCAAGCAAGCTTCCGATTTCGCCAAGAAGCTGGACATTCCCGCTCTTCACACCCACTTTGGATTCATTCCCGAGAATCCCAACGACCCTGTCTACAAGGAGACCCTGGAAGCCCTTCGCGAAGTCGCAACCTACCTCAAAGCGAACGGGCAGATGATGCTGTATGAGACGGGGCAGGAAACCCCCATAACCTTACTCAGGGCCATCACCGATGTGGGACTCGACAACCAGTTCGTCAACCTGGACACCGCCAACCTGATCCTTTACGGCAAGGGGAACCCGCTCGATGCGCTGGACGTGATCGGCAAACTGGTGCGCGGCACCCACGCCAAAGACGGGCTCTTTCCCACTGACCCGAAGAATCTGGGCGAAGAGGTCCCCATTGGCGAAGGGAAGGCGAATTTCCCCAAGCTCATTCCGCGTCTGAAGGAACTCGGCTACGACGGACCGCTTACTATCGAGAGGGAAATTTCGGGTCCACGTCAACTCGAGGACATTCGGAAGGAAAAGGTGTACTTGGAGAAGCTAATCGGCTGAGCGAAGACTCGGCCGGACACAGGCGGCGAAGTCGAGAATACAGCCCTCTCCCTTGGGGAGAGGGTGTCCCGCTCCGGCGCTTTCATCAGCCGGAGCGGGACAGGTGAGGGGTCGGTTGAAACGTGGGTGGCTCAGACTTCGTGCTTTTCCAAGCCTGGCTTTTCCCCCCGCAAGTCTCTGAAAGCCGCCGGCGTGCCCTGTCCGCTTCCATAAACCGTTCCTCTTATCAGAGGGTACGTCAACGTCGACTAGCTCACGTTCCAATTCTTTGTGCAAGTCGCCTTAGAAGGAGCCGCGCCACGAGCAGAATCAGGTGCAGCCTAAACGTGGAGTCATCTTCATCGGAGAGGCCGGGGTAGGCCCCTTGTGGGTGAAGCCGGCAGTAGAATGCTTCGACAAAACCTCTGCCGTCCCCGGTCCATTCGTTAAGCGTTCCAATGAAGAACGGTGGGTCCAGTTGAGCGAGCCACTGCCTCCTCGCGTGGCCCTGTTCAGGCAAAGCCCCTGTGCCTCCCGCTAACCTTTCCGCAATCTCGTCAAGCAGGCCCTCTACAAAAGGCCGGAACTGTGCATTGGCTGCCGCCCAGTCTCCTCGGCTATGCGCGGCGATGGCCTGATCGAAATGGCCCATCGGGACGGCGAACCCGTATCCTCGCAGAAGCGAGTGCACCTTATCATCAGTTTGGGGAAGGTCAAGAGTTTCCGGCAAGGCCCTCCGGAGTAGGCCATCTTCGGCCGAGAAGCCGTCTCTTTCCAGGGCGCGATTCAGGTCTCCGTATTCTCTTTGAAACCTGTCGTAGTCGAGGCCCTCGTCCAGAGAAAAGCGCTACATAGCACCCCGTACTAGAACCTCTACAATAACGTCCGTCAAGTTACGCCCGTCCTCGTCGGTTGCGTGCGGATTTGCAAGCAGGTAGCGTGCTATCCCCGTTGCTCGATCCCGTATCGAACCGCGCGGTAGAGGCTCGTTTTCGAGTCCGTATTCGAGCTCGAATCTATTCAGGTCGGAGTGAATCCGGTTTTCCAGAAGGTCGGTAGCCGCAAGGATCGTTTTCCTGGAGAACGCTGGCATTCATGCCTCCCTGTCCGCTCCAGCATGGGTCATGGCGCATAACATACGGGGTGCCTGAGCAGATTATAGCACCGAGAGCGGCGGGGGGTTATAGCGCCGAATGGTGAAAGGTTCGCACGAAGCTTGTGCGGCGGATAAGGGTTTCTTCCCGAACCGGGAACGGGGCCCGTAACATGTCTATACGCGGAAAAAAGTGGTCGGGTGGGGCGGAGTCGCGCCGATCGTTGTTGGGTTTATCCGCATCCGGCGGCCGGTTGCAGGGCTGGGAATCGCGTCGCCCCCCAACCAACCCCTCACCTGTCCCGCTCCGGCTGGTGAAAACGCCGGAGCGGGACACCCTCTCCCCAAGGGAGAGGGCTGTAACTCCGACTCGGAACCCCACTGTCCGGCCAAAAGCCTGGGTAACGATCAGCCCCTTGGGAGGGGGCAATGAGGCAATTGCCGCGTTACTTCCTGCCGTACAGGGGACCAAAGCTGGCGCAGGCGCGATAGTCCGCGCCCTGTGGGTCCTGAGCTCCGAAGCCCGTCCAGGCGCTAGGCCGAAAGACCCGCTCTGCCGGCACGTTGTGCATGCAGACCGGGATGCGCAGGATCGAAGCCAGGGAAATCAGCCGGTCGCCGACATGGCCGTAGCTGATAGCGCCATGGTTAGCGCCCCAATTGTTCATCACGGAGTACACATCCTTGAAGGGACCGTCACCCGTGACTATGGGAGCAAACCAAGTGGTGGGCCAAGTGGCATTGGTTCTCAGGTCGAGGATTTCGTGCACATCCTTGGGCAACTCCACCGTGTAGCCCTCGGCAATCTGGAGCACCGGTCCCAGACCCTGGACCAAGTTGAGTCGGGCCATGGTCACCGGCAATTCTCCTTTGGTAGCAAAGGTAGAAGAGAACCCGCCGCCACGGAAATACTCGACAACTGCCGGACTCCATTGTGTGGCGTCCAGGCATCGGCCTACTTCCTCCGCCGTGATCTCCCAGTACGGCTTCAGGACCCTCGCACCATCCTTCATCTCTTCACCCGTGGCATCGAGGGTGGCGGCGCCGGAGTTGATCAGGTGGATGATGCCTCCGCTGGCCTTTCCGGTCAGGCCCTTTCCAGTGACGCGCTTGACTGCCTCAGGACTCCAGTAGGTCCGCACGTCAGCGAAGATTTGTGCCGTGTCGGTGAGCAAATGGCCGAACAACATGGTGGCGCCGTTGAGCGAATCGTTCTCAGTGGCGAAGACGAAAGGCTCCCGAATGCCGTTCCAATCGAAGGAGGAATTGAGGATGGCCTCCATGAAGTCCCCGTTGGGGAAGTGGTCAGTCCAATGCCGCTGGCCTTGGAAGCCGGCCAGAATTGCATTGTGTCCCAGAGCTTCTTCGCCGAATCCCAGTTCCGCCAGCCTGGGGTTCCCGATCATCAGATCGCGAGCGATCAGCGTCATCTTCACCACCGTGTGCCAGTCGGCGTACTTCCTAGTCCGCGACATTTTCGGAACGTTGTAATCCTTCCCTTCGGGGCAGTTCTCCTTCACCCATTTATTGGCGCGTTTGTATTCTTTCGGGTCGTAGATCTCTTCCTCGATTCGCCGCACGAATTCCGACATATCCACATACTCATTGCGCATGCCCAGATAGTTTTGGAAGAAAGCCGCATCAACCATAGAACCCGCGATACCCATCGAAACGGACCCGAGTGAAAGATAGGACTTGCCTTTCATTTCAGCCGCTGCCAGCCCGGCTTTGGCGAAGCGCAGGAGCTTTTCCTGGACATCCATCGGGATGCTTTTATCACCCGCGTCCTGCACGTCCTTTCCATAAATGCCGAAGGCGGGTAGTCCTTTCTGATTGTGCCCCGCCAACACTGCTGCCAGGTAAACTGCGCCGGGCCGCTCTGTGCCGTTGAAACCCCAGACCGCTTTGGCCGTCAAGGGATCCATATCCATGGTCTCCGAGCCGTAGCACCAACAGGGCGAAACGGTGAGGGAAAGGCCCACACCATGGCGCGCAAACTTGTCCGCAGCCTCCGCAGCTTCCGCCACTCCGCCAATGCAGGTGTCAGAGATCACACATTCCACTGGGAGTCCATTGGGGTGCCGCAGATGGTCGCCAAAAAACTTGGCGGCGGTCTTCGCCATCTCCATGGTCTGGTTTTCCAGCGATTCCCGGACGCCCTTGCGCCGCCCATCGATGGCCGGGCGGATCCCGATCTTCGGCAGAGTGCCACGCAAGCGCTGGGTTGGTTCGTTCACCTTTAAGTCTTTAACATTCGCCATGATATCTCTCCTCTCAACTCAAATGGAGTCCGGATGAGTTGGCCGGCTCTTGCCCAGGTTTATGATCCGTAGCCACGGACTCATTGAGCATTAACAACGCGCTCCCGCCCCTCCAGGGGGCAACCAGGGTGCCAAACAGAGTAGCGCACAAGCGGCAATATCTCAAGAACAGTGACGGTGCGACTGCGGATGGGTATTTACGGCTGCGGTCCCATTGGTGTAAGTTGTTAGGAGATGCAGCGCAAGGCATCACGCATAGATGTCGTCCCGTTCCGAATGACGAGGGGGCACAGCATCCTGACGGCCGGCGGCACGGTGGCAGAACGACAATCCTTGCGAGCAACAAACGCGGGCCGGTAGCTCAACGGTGGAGCACTGCCCTTTTAAGGCAGGGGTTCTGGGTTCGAGTCCCAGCCGGCTCACTTCCAAGTAGGCAGTAGGCAGTCGGCAGTAGGCAGTAGGCAGTAGGCAGTAGGCAGTAGGCAGTAGGCAGTCGGCAGTCGGCAGTCGGCAGTCGGCAGCTTCTTCTGACTTCTGACTCCTGTCTCCTGAGCTTCCTGCTCGTCACTCATCACTCGTCACTGCTCTTAAGGCAATTCAGCGAAGGGCATCATGAGGGGCGGGCAGGCCATGAAGGGGAGGCGCGCGATTTCGGCGACGGCCTGCGCCACGTACCTCTCGCGCCGGGGTTCGAGGGTCATGACGAAAGGGAGACGGTTTTTGGGCATGGCGGGTGCTTGGAGCACCGAATCGATGTTGATGCGGCGGCGGGCCAGCAGGGCGCAGACGCGCGCCAGGATGCCGGGCCGGTCCCGCACCACGAGGCGAAGGTAAGCGGAGATGATGTCGTCCGAAATCGGAGCGATTCTGGACGGATGCCAAGTCTCGTACCCCAGGGGAGTCGAGCCCGCTCCGCCCGTCGCCATAAGGCGGGCGATTTCAATCACGTCGGAGAGCACCGCGACGCCGGTGGGCTCACCCCCAGCGCCCCGGCCGGTGAGGGTAGTGTTCCCGCCCTTGTTTCCCATCAACAGGATTCCGTTGATCGAGCCTAGCACGTTGGCCAATTGGCTGCTGGCCGGAATCATCATGGGCCGCACGAAGATCTCCAGGCGGCCGCGAGTGTGCCGCCGGGCGGAGGCGATCAAGCGGATGGTGCGGTTCAAGCGGCGGGCATAAGCAAAGTCCACCTGCTCGATGGCCGTGATCCCTTCCACAGGAATCTCTTTCACACGTACCGCCTGGCCGAAACAGAGCATGGCCAGGATGGCAATCTTGTAGCGGGCATCGTAGCCTTCCACATCGAAGGTGGGATCAGGCTCGGCATAGCCCTTTTGCTGTGCCTCTGCCAACGCTTCGGCGAAGCTACAGCCGCGGCGCTCCATTTCCGTGAGGATGTAATTTGTGGTGCCGTTTAGGATGCCGTACACGCCGGCGAAGTGCTCGCCCGCCAGCCCTTCGCGGATGGCGTGCAGGATGGGTGTGCCTCCCGCCACGCAGGCTTCGATGCCCAGGCTCACACCGGCGGCGCGGGCGTGCTCCGCCAATTCCACCCCGCATTCCGCCACCAACTGCTTGTTAGCGGTCACCAGATGCTTGCCGGCGTCGATGGCCGCGAAGGCAATGGCGCGCGCGACGGAAAGCACTCCTACCAGTTCGACCACAACATCAATGTCCGGGTCTCGCACCACCTCATGCCAGTCCACCGTGGTTTTCACTTGCCTGCCGAGCCAGGACACATCTTTATTGCGGATGCCCAGCGAACAGATGGTCCTCAACTCCAGCTTGCAGCCCAACCGCCGCTGGATTTCACTCTGGTGCTCCACCAGCACCCTCACCGTACCTGTCCCGACAGTCCCCAGGCCCACCACGGCTAGCCCCACGGTTCTCCGCGGCTTTCTCGCCACGGCTTTGCGGTTTGCGAATTGAATTCTGGTTTGGCTCATGCCGGGCCTCGGTGGACATTAGAAGTGGAAGTCCATTCAATTAGCACGTACCGCACCGCGCTGGCAAGAAGATTCGTCGTCGACACGTGATCTTGTGGGCGACCGCTAACCATACTTCTTTTCAACAACATTCCCGCAATGATATACTAAGTCGTTTGTTTTCAAAGACATACACGCTTGGCTCGCGGGCTCTCCAGGCCGATCCTTTGTTTTCATAGACATTCGTGCTTCGTTCGTTCAATTTTCGAGAATTCTTTTTTGCTTCCCATGGCCGACACCAAACTGTCTGTCCGTCGCCCCAAGCGCTCTTACGCGCTTTTCGGTAGAGTAGGAGAGGAGGCGATGCCGCAAGGCACGACGTCCTCTCCCCTCGTCGAACCGGACGTGAGGATCTCCCTCATCCGGCTCTCGCAGAAACGTTCAGCCGAAAGCATGCGCAGGCA
>Ga0187784_10001516_pt1 | contig 18495 bp, 15 predicted proteins | sample 1015_SJ02_MP15_2_FD_132964 | JGI IMG/M metagenome (GOLD analysis project Ga0187784, IMG submission 132964) | Tropical peat soil microbial communities from peatlands in Department of Meta, Colombia - 1015_SJ02_MP15_20_MG | ecosystem: Environmental > Terrestrial > Soil > Wetlands > Peat | place...
CGCGCCGTTCACGTGCACGGTGCAAGCCCCACACAGTCCGACTCCGCAGCCATACTTGGTGCCCGTCAAGTCCAGATTGTCACGCAGCACCCACAAGAGCGGCGTGTCGCCCTCGGCCTCCACGACACGCTGGATCCCGTTCACTTGGATGGTGTAGCTCATTAAGGCCCCCGAGCTCCTGACGCTTTGACGGAGAGTGCTTGTAGCTCTTGGATAAGCAGTTGGCAAGCGAGTTCCGGTGAATCACTCGGCAGCGCCGCGGCCGACCACTGCGGCGCGCGCGATGCAGCGCAGCGGACCTCGCAGTTACAATAGGCCTCACGCAACATCATGCCGCGCTCGTCGCAACGATGATGAGAGCGCGCGCGGTCGAGCAGCACATGTCGGTATTCAAGTCGAATTCGAGCCTCCTGGGAGTCGTACTGGGTCTTGCGTCCTTCTTCATTTTTCCCCTCCACGATGCGTTGGCGAAATGGCTGGTGAAGGACTTCTCGGTCTGGCAAATCATGTTCGTGCGAAGCGGCATCATCTTGTTGCTCATTGCACTCGCAAACGGAGCGCGACCCTTTCCGCAGGCGTACCGATCCCCGGTGCGCTCGCTCCTCGCAATGCGCGCGCTCATCATCGTCGCGGCCTGGGCCATGTATTATTCCGCTGCGCGCTATCTCCCCCTGGGAGAGTTGGTGACCATCTACTTCGGATCGCCCATTCTGGTCGCCTTGATGGCCGGGCCGATCCTGCGCGAGCGGGTAAGCACGGGACGGTGGCTTGCCGTGTTGGTGGGCTTCGCCGGGGTGGTGATCGCCTGCCGTCCCGGTCTTGGCGCTACGGCGCCGATCTGGCTGGCGCTCGGCGCCGCGGCTCTCTGGTCGATGTCCACGATCCTGATCCGCTTGACGCGCCTCGCCGAGCCGACGAGCGTCAACATGGTGATGACCAATCTGGGGTTCTTCGTTTTCGCCGGGATGATGATTCCGTGGGTATGGCGAACCCCGTCGCTGCATGACTGGCTGATCTTCGTGACGATCGCGCTCACCGGTGCGGCCTCGCAATTCCTCCTGTTCGAGGCGATTCGGCGAGCTTCGGCATCGACGATCGCGCCGCTCGAATTCACGAGCCTCGGCTGGGCCTTCCTTCTGGGCTGGCTCGTCTGGCACGATGTGCCGAACCTGCTCGTGGTCACGGGGGCGCTGCTGATCGGATTCAGCGGCCTCATCATCGTATCCATCGAGTGGAGGGAGTCGGTCAGGCTGAAGGAGGCGGGGACGCCAGAGGTCCGCGGGCCCGCCCGGGAGGGGGAGCGAGCATGAGGCGGCTCAGGACCCCCATTCGCGCGCCCGGCTCGTTCGCAAGTCGTGTCGGCGAAAACTCACACGCGCAGCCGCCGCACACCGGCAAAGCGGGGAATTGCCTTGATCTAGGCTTTTTTCGGTGCCCTTTGCAGGCACAGACGCGGGCAGAGTTTGTTTTCCTCAATTCTTCAAGGGTTTGGAAAAATGGGCAAAATCACCTATAAAGTCGTGAAGCACGACGGTGGCTGGACGTACGTGGCGAACGGCACTTACTCCGAGAGGTTTCCAACGCGTGAAGCGGCTCGCAAGGCGGCGAGGCTCGCCGCGCACGAGCAGACCGCACCGGGCCGCGCAACCACGCCGATCTCGTACGAGGATGAGAATGGACAGTAGCACGAGGAGGTCGCCGACGGCCTGCCGCAGACCACCGTCGAAAAACGACCGATCATAGGGAGCGGCTATGCAAATTCAAACGACACCGGTGGCGTTGGCCGAGATGCTGATCCGCCGCCCGGTTTCAGAGGTGTTCGAAGCCTTTGTCAATCCCGAACTGACCCGTCAGTTCTGGTTCACGAAGAGTAGCGGCAGGCTCGAGGCGGACAAGCAGCTTCGCTGGGACTGGGAATCCGCGCAAGTCAATGTGAAAATCATCGACAAGAACAAGCGCATCCTGATCGAGTGGGGAACGGGAGATCCCGATAGTGCGACGACGGCGGAGTGGATTTTCACACCGCGGTCCGACGAGTCGACCTTCGTCAGCACCAAGGAGTCGGGATTCGGCGGCAGCGGCGATGACATCGTTCAAAGGGCACTCGCCTCGACTCAGGGATTCACGCTGGTACTGGCCGGAGCCAAGGCATTGCTCGAGCACCGCGTGCGATTGAACCTCATCGCCGATCGCTTTCCGGACAATATCGTGAGCGGCTGGAGAGCCCAGTAACGGGGACCCGTGCGACACCAGGAAGGAATCATCCGAGCGATGGCGGTGCTGCTGCTCGCGGTGCTGGCAGCCCTCGGTGGCTGCCACCGCCCCAAACCGCAGGTCGCCACGCAGGCGGACGTAGCGGCTGCACAGGACGAGGCGCGCAAAGAGCTCGAGCAGGCTCGCATCGAGGCGAGGAAGGACCTCAAGAGCGCGACCAAGGTCTCCGGCGGCGACTCGAGGGTGGTCGCGGAGGCGAGGGTGAGCGGAAGCTTTGACATCGCGATGGCCAAGGCCGACGGCGACCACAAGGTCGCGCTGCAGACATGCATGACTCTGGAGCCCACGGCGCAGCCCCCTTGCAAGAATCAAGCGGACAGCGACTATCAAGCGGCGGTGGCAAGCGCAAAGGCGCAGCGCGCTTCGCAACAGCAGAGATGACGGGCAGGGCACGCTCGCGGTCGTCGGGCCTCATCGGCCGATGCGTGAGCGCACGGATCGATGCGTCAAGGGATCGAGCGATGGGCCGGGGCGGTGCTCGCCTCATAAGTCACGCGACCGCCCACGACCGTCGCGAGAACGCTCAAGGTACGTAGCTCACCGGGCGGCACCTCGTAGGGGCTGGCCGAGAGCGCGGTGAAATCTGCATATCGGCCGACGCGTAGACTGCCTCGGTCCTGTTCCTGGAAGGCCGCGTACGCAGGGCCGAAGGTCATGGTGCGCAGCGCTTGATCGACGTCGAGGCGTTGCTCGCTGTGCCAGCCGGTTTGTCCGGCGGCGCTCTGCCGGGTGACGAGGCAATGCAGCGCCGCAATCGGAGAGCCTGAATCGGAGGCCGGGAAATCCGAGCCCGACGCCACCGGCACACCGGCGGCGAGGAAATCGCGCGTTCTCAGCACCCACCGAGCGCGCTGCGGCCCCACCCTCGCCTCGGCCCAGCGACCGTACTCGCCGACGAAGACCGGCTGCACAGATGCGACGATCCCGAGGCGAGCGAACCGCATCAGATCCGAGTCCGTGACGATCGAGGCATGCTCGATGCGAAAGCGATCGGTCGCGGTGACACCGGCCTTCTCGAATGCATCGAGCGCGCGGTGGACGGCGAGATCGCCGATGGCGTGCGTCGCCACCTGAAAGCCATGTTGGCGCGCGCTTCGGACGATGCGCTCGAGCTCGGCGTCGCTCATGAGCTCGAGGCCGTGCTCGCTCGGAGCATCCGCGTAGGGTTGCGAGAGCTCGGCTCCGCGAGAGCCGAGTGCACCGTCGAGAAACAGCTTGAAGCTTCGCACCGTGAGCATGCCGTGCCCCAGATCGATCTCGGGTCCGACGGAGAGATAGTGCGCCCTCGCCCCCTCGCCCGCCGCCATGACGTAGATCCGCACGGGCAGCTCGCCGCTTTTCGCGAGTGCCCGGTAGATGTCGATTCCGCCGAGATCGACGCTGGCATCGTGCGCGCTGGTCAAACCCCATCGCGACAGCTGTCCGAGAGCGGCGCGAATTCGGCGCTCGCGGTCCGCGCGCGTGGGCCGTGGGATGAGCGGGTGAATCAGATCCTGAGCATTGTCGACGAGCACGCCCGTGGCCCGCTGCGTGGCGTCGCGCAATATCCTTCCTCCCGCAGGATCGGGCGTATCTTTGGAGATGCCAGCGAGTGCCAGCACCGCGGAGCTCACCCAGGTCGAGTGGCCGTCGATGCGATCGAGCACGACCGGGTGCCCAGCGCTCACCGCATCGAGCTCGGCGGGGCCGGGAAAAACGGCCGGCGTCCAGAACCCCTCATCCCAGCCCTCTCCGAGTACCCATCCGCCGGGCGGGGCGGCGCGCGCGGCCTCGGCGACCTTCGCGAGTAGCTGCTCCTTGGGGAGGCCCCGCAAGTCGAGCCGCTCGAGCTGCTCGCCGATCTCCTCGACGTGCAGGTGCGCGTCGGAGAGGCCGGGAAGCGCCACCCCCGGAACCCGTAGCGTGCGGGTAGTGCGCCCTGCGAGGGCCTGCACCTGCGAGCGGGAACCCGCCGCCACGATGCGGCCGCTCGATACCGCGATTGCCTCGACGCGGGGACGAGATCGATCGAGCGTGAGGAACTCGCCGAGGAAGATCGTCTCCGCTGCCTCGGCCGGCGTTGCCGCCGATGCCTCCGGCGAGGCATCGGCGGTGACCAGCAGGGCCAGAGCGGCGAGCAGTGCCCTGATCAGCTTGCCGCCTTCATGCGCGCGCTCAGCTCGGCCGCTTGCTCGGTCATGCGCTGGTACGCAGGGCGCCCTTGGATCCTCTCGACGTAAGCGTGAAAGACCGGGCGCGGATCGAGCCCTTTCATCATGAGGCCGAACCCGAGCTGGCCGGAGAGGTAGAGGTCCGCGGTCGTGAATCGCTGGCCGAGCAGATAGGGGCCTTCATCGTGTGCTTCTGGGCTGGTGGTGGGCGCCGAGTCTACTGCAAACGGTTGCAGCCGGTGTGAGCGGGGCGGATCCCATTCCCTCTCCCGCCCCCGGCCCCGGCCCGGGACCCCTTGGTCGTCATCCGGGATGACGACCGGGCTACCCGCCGATCTCCCGCGCGGCTCGGTACGCCGAATCGATGGCCACGTGCGCGTAAGCCTCCCAGCCCGCGTCGCTTCCCGCGAAGTGGATCTTGCCGACCGGCTGCGCGGCGCGCTTCTCCTGCGATACGAAATCCGGCGGATCGAAGAGCGGGTTCATTTCATAGGCGTAACCGTGTCCCCAGCGATTGACGGTGACGGCAGCGATGTCGCGGTCCGGATCGAAGCCGCCGGGTCCCAAGATGCGCGTGAGCTCATCGCGCAGGTGCGACTCGAAATCGGCGAAAGTGCGCGCATAGACGATTGCGCGGGCTTGACGCCAGGCGCTGCGCAGATCCGTGATCGGACCTTCGGGCCAGGGCACGTGGGTCAGGTGCACGATCATCGGCTCCTCGGGCCGCACCGGGAAGCGGTAGTCACCGAGGCTCACCGGATAGTCGAGCTTCGCGGTGGCGTAGAAGCCGGCCGGATTGTTGACCAAGTGAATGCCGCGGTTGACCCATGCACGCCAGTTGCGGATGGCCACGTTGACGTAGACCAGAGGTGCCTTGACCTGATCCGCGACGGCCTTGCGTTGCGACGGCGCGAGATCGTTGCAAATGTACGGAAGCATCGCCGAATAGCCGGCGTAGACTGCATGATGCGCGCTCACGCGCGCGAGCTCATCGCCGCGCGCGTACAGGATGTCGACCCCCGCGGGACGGTTTGCGAGCGCGACGACGGTCGAGGACAGGCGCAGCCGCACGGCGTTCTCGGAACGGTCGAGACGACTGTAATCGAAGCGTGCGGTGACGATGTCCTCCATCGAGCGACCGGGTGCGACGCCTGGAATCAGCGATCGAACGAAGAGGCGCGCCAGGGAGGCATTGCCGTCGGGGAAGTGGTCGATGTAAGGATCGCTCTCGACCACGCCGCCCTTGGGCTCGGTGAGGCGAAGCCCCTGAAAACCCGGGAGCTCGCAGTTCCAGGCGTCGAGCGCCGGCACGGCCACGGCCTTCGCCGCGAACAGATCGAGCGTGCGTCCGTCGAACATTGCCAGCGAGCGCGCGTCGAGATCGAAGTGCCGCTCGAGGTAGTCGTGATAGGAGATGCGTGTGAGGAGCTTTCGTTTCTCGGCCTCGCTGTGACCGGCGAGCACGTCGCGCCGGCCGGCATACAGGCTGAGCAGTCGCGCCCGCTGCACATCGTCGATCGGGCAATCGGCGAGGAAAGCGGCCGGTGAGCGGCCGTTGTGCAGCTCCCTCGGAACGTCGGAGGGGAGCGAGCGCACAGGATCGCCGCTCACGAGCCGATCGACGCCGTAGATTTCTCGGGGGAAGAACAAGCCCGACGATAGGCCGAGCCTCGAGTACAGGCCGACGTGAAACGCCGACTCGAGCCGCTCGAGATCGACGCCGAGATCCCCGAGGCATGCGCGCGCCGCGCTCGTCCAGAGCCGCCTCGGCCCCTCGATTGACTCGCTGCCCCCATACCCGAGCAGGAATCGGCCGTCCACGTCGAATTCGTTGCGCCGCGCGTGTCCGCCGAAGTCGTCGTGAGCATCGAGGAGGAGGATCCGAGCCCCGGGTCGCGCCTTGCTGAGGTAGTGTGCGGTCGCGAGGCCGCCGATTCCGGCGCCGATGATGACGACATCGTAGCGCTCGGTCACCGGCGTGCCGGCGAAGTCGTAACGGCGTCCGTCGCGAATGCCGTGAGCCACCGCAAAATCCCGCGCTGTGCCGCCCCCGTAGCCGGTGCGGGCCGGCGGATAGGGCGCAGGTTCGTCTGCGCCCCATGCAATGCGCGGCGCCGCCGCGGTCGCGACTGCGCACGCCATCCCGTCGATGAACTGCCTGCGAGTGATGTGGTCGTTCATGATCGTAGCCCCGTCGGCCGATGCCGGTACAATGTTACCCGAGCCTTGGCGCGCGATCGCTCGCGCTCGGCTGGAGCATCGTCTGCGCCTGAACCTAACGCAGATTGGGGGATCGCGATGAAAAAGATCAGGGGCGCTCGCGCGCCTGTCGCACGCCGGTGGCTGGCATCGCGAGCGGGGCTGGTGCGCGGATGGATCGCCGGGGCCGCGCTCGCGACGGCATCGATCGGCGGCCATACCCAGGATTTCCTGGCGGACGGTGCGCGTGTCGTGGTCGCGACCACGAGCGGCCCTGTCGTGGGTCTGCAAGCGGATCGAGTTCAGACGTTTCGCGGCATTCCATATGCGGCCGCCCCCGTGCGCGAGCTGCGCTTCCTACCCGCCATCCCACCCCGACCGTGGAAGGACCCTAAGGATGCGCGAGCCCGGGGGGCCGCGTGCCCGCAGGTGCTCGACCTGGAAGATCCCGCGGAAGACGGCGACAGCAACATGTCCGAGGACTGCCTGACGGTGAATGTGTGGACCCCTGGGGCGGACTCCAAGGCGAGGCCGGTCATGGTCTTCATTCACGGGGGAGCGCTCGAGGAAGGAAGTGCGGCGGATACCTCCTACGACGGCGCTGCGCTCGCCGTCCGAGGCGACCTCGTGGTCGTGACCGTGCAATATCGCCTTGGAGTCCTGGGCTTCCTCGAGCTCGGGGAGGTCGGCGGGCCGCGATTCGCCGACAGCGGCAATCTTGGGATTCTCGACCAGATCATGGCGCTGCGCTGGGTTCAGGCGAACGTCGGCGGTTTCGGCGGGGATCCTCGCAACGTGACCGTATTCGGCGAGTCGGCCGGAGGAGCGAGCATTCACGGTCTGCTCGCGATCCCCGCGGCGCGTGACCTCTTCCGCAGAGCCATCATCGAAAGCGGCGATCCCGGTCAGTTTCTCTCGATCGGGCAGGCAACCGCGATCAGTGCGCGATTCATGGCTCTCGCGAATGCCCACACCATCAAGGAGTTAGGAGGGCTCAGCGTGGAGGAGTTGATGCGCGCCCAATCGAAGCTGTTGGCTCAAGACTACGGCAACGGAACCTTCGGAATGGTGCAAGACGGACGCACATTCGACAAGACTCCGATTGAGACCCTCTCTGCGAATGCCGGCTTGAGCAAGCCCATGATCGTCGGCTCGAACTCCGAAGAGATGCGCTACTACATCGCGCTGAATGCGACGCCGCTCGATCGGCAGCCGCAATCGATCTTGCAGGCGCACCTCGTGCGCGTCTTCGGCGCTCCCGCCCGCAATGTGCTCGATGTTTACACGAGCGACAGCGAGTCTTACCCCGAGGCGGTCACTCGGCTCATCGGTGACATCATGTTCAGGATGCCCTCGATCCGGCTGGCGGAGCTCAACTGCGGCCGCCAGCCGACCTTCGTCTATCTCTTCACGTTTCGTTCATCGACCAAGGGTCCGACCGGACTCGAGTACGGAGCGATGCATGGTCTGGAGATACCGGTCGTATTCCATCTGGACTCGGCACTGGGCTATATGTACGTAGGACCGAAAGGAACCTGGAACCATCTCAGCGATCAAATGATGGACGCGTGGACGCGCTTCGCGCGCACGGGAGACCCGAACGGCCCCGGCCTGCCTCATTGGCCCCGCTACGACTCGGCGCAGCACGCGACGATGGAGTTCGGTGCCCATACCGATGTTGCGCTCGATCCTTATGGCGCCGAGCGCCGCGCGTGGGATGAGATCCCGTCCCGGCTTTTCGAGCAGTCGGATGCTGTTCGATTTGCCGATCCGCCCGCTGAGTAGGCAACTTCGATCGGAGACCTGATCCATGACTCCCTCGCCCCAGCTTGAGATTGGCCGTTTCCCCGTTCCCGCGCTCGAGGAGATGCCCGAAGACGTTCGCGAACGCCTGCTCGCCGTTCGGCAAAAGTCCGGTTTTATCCCCAACGTGTTTCTGGTGCTTGCGCACCGCCCGGATGAATTCCGCGCCTTTTTCGCCTATCACGACGCGCTCATGGACAAGCCGGGCAATCTCACCAAGGCCGAGCGCGAGATGATCGTGGTTGCGACGAGCAATGCCAACCAATGCCAGTACTGCGTCGTCGCGCATGGCGCGATCCTGCGCATCCGCGCAAAGAACCCGCTCATCGCCGATCAGGTCGCGATCAACTATCGCAAGGCCGACATCACGGCGCGCCAGCGCGCGATGCTGGATTTTGCAATGAAGGTGGCCTTCGAGGCCTACGGCGTGGAGGAAGAGGACTTCGCGACGCTCGCGCAGCACGGATTCAGCGACGAGGATGCCTGGGATATCGCCGCGATCGCCTCCTTCTTCGCGATGTCGAATCGCATGGCGAACGTCACCAAGATGCGCCCGAACGACGAGTTCTATACGCTCGGGCGCTGAACGCTTGCCGAGCGCGCCTCGGCTGCCTCCCGTGCGGGCGATGAGGGCGCACATCGCAGCCCATGAGGGCGCGTACGTCCAATACGGTGTCCCGAGAGTTCGATGAGCTTGTGGGACCGCAGTGGAGGTGTTTCGTATGAGCGATCAGAAGGTAGCTCCAAATAAGTCCCCGAGCCCGGATGCCGAGACGGGAGAGTCCCGGCTCCGCGGCGCAGCATCGAAGGGGCCCGAACAGACCACAGCCGTCGACCATGCGGCCTATGAGGTCACGCGCAATCCCGACACAGAGCTCAATCTCGAGGGCGAAGAGGACACCTTGTACACCGATGGGCTGGATGTCGATGCCGACGACGAGCCGCTCGCCGGAACCGATGGCGAGGATCCCAAGGGATACAAGGGATGATGCGTGCCTAGCCGCGCCGCGCGGCTGGTTCGGCACATTCGCTCGCTGCGGCATCGGAGTCGAGATCGCGATCCGCGATCGCGATCATGCGAATCTCCGCGGCGAGATCGAGCGAGCGACAGGCGATCAAGTAAATGGCCGCCGACACCGGCAGTCCCACCAGCATCGAGATATCGGCGCCACCGAGGGCTCTGGCGACCGGACCGCGATATATCCCGGTGCTGAAAAACGGAATCATCGCGACGAAGCCGCCGAAATAGGCGGTGAGACCGCGCCAGCCCCAGCGGCCGTACATGCCGTTCGGATTGAAGATCTCGCGCACCGAGTAGCGGCCGTTGCGGACGAAATAGAAATCCACCAGATTGATTGCCGTCCACGGCGTGAACAGATAAAGCAGAATCGCCAGGAACTCCCCGAACTGTGCGGCGAAATGCGGGGAGGACGCGAGCGCGATCGCGCAGGAAGCGCCGAACACTAGGGCGAGCGTCAGCACCCGCTGCGCGCGGGTCGGCGTGAGCGGCCGGATGGAATCCGCGACGCTGAGGAGCGTGAGCGAGGCGCTGTAGTACAGGATCGTCGTGATGGTCACGAGGCCGAGGAGCGAGACGACCAGAAACGAGCTGCCGGCCTGCGGGAGGATCCGATCGGCCGCCGACTTGAGGGCGGCGGACAATTCGAGCGTCGGAAAGAGCGCTGCGGCGACCGTACCGATCAACATCGGCCACGCGCCGCCGACGAGCGCCCCGACATACGTCCACCAGAACGACGCGCTGACGCTCAACTCACGCGGCAAGTAGCGCGAGTAATCCGACACCGAGATCGACCAGGTCACCTGGTAGGACGCGGCGGCAAACAGCTGCGTGAGAAATGGGATCAGCTTGAAGTCCTTGACGTCGAGGGTCTCGGCGGGGAACTGCAACCGATAGGCCGCGAGCGTCAGCGCGGCGAACGCCGCGAGCAGAAGGTAAGCGAGCCAGCGCTGCGCGACGTGAATGAGGTCGTAGCCCAGCACAGCCAATAGCGTGGCGATCGCGCCGAAGCTCACCATCGTCAGCGCTCGGTTCCAGCCCGCGAGGGTCGTGAGCGAGTCCGCGGCCAGGACCTGGTTGAATGCACAGTACCCGACCCCGGTCACGAGCGCGACGCCCCAGACGAGCAGCGCCCCCAGGTAGCCGAACTGCGGGCGCGACTGAATCATCTGCGGCAAACCGAGCTGCGGCCCCTGCGTCGCATGGAACGCCATGAAGAACGTGCCGAACGCGCAGCCGAGCACCACCGCGATTGCCGTCCAGAGAAGATTACCGCCGAGCGCGACGCCGACGAACCCGGTTGCGATGGTCGCGAGGTGGGCACCCCCCGTGAACCAAACCGGCCAGAGGTGCCAGAGCTTGCCGTGCCGCTCCCTGATCGGCACGTAGTCGATTGATCGCTGCTCGATGAGAGGCATTTTCATTTCGGCAGTCGCACGCTACGATCGCTCGAGCGCGAGGTCAAATCCGCGAGGAAAGCTCCTCGGGCTCGGGGCGCTCACCCTCCTACCCCTTAGAGCACTCGCGGAACTCCCTACTGGCGCGCGATCCTCCGGCCAAATAAAATGATTCGGTAAAGGGGGTGTCTCTTATGAGCGATGAGAAAGAGTCTTCGAGCACGAACCCGACCGCCAAGTCTGCAGAGCGCCGACTCCGGGGCCCCGCGCTGGAAGGCGCCGAACAGCCAACGGCCGTCGACCACGTCTCTTATGAGGCGTCACGTAATCCCGACGCCGAGCTGCAGGAGGAGGGCGCGCCAGATACCTTGTACAGCGACGGACTCGATGTGGGCGAGGATGAGGAGCCTCTTGCCGGGACGCACGGCGTGGGGCCGAAAGGCGCCAAAGGATAGGAGCCGGCGCGCCGGCGGGGGTTGCGGTGGGCCCAGACACGGCCACTGCGCTTTGCTCTTGACCGCCGAAGCGCCCTTTCGAGGGGGTCGAGGCTGACGCCTGACATCGGTTCCCTTGGAACGTCGATCGATCATGCCCTCCGTGACCTGAGCCGCTGATGTCACGGAATGGTCATATGAGGGCGCTGGCGACCACTTCGCCGCCGGCGATCCCCTGTGTTAGGGTGTGGCCAACTCCCGAACGGCAGTGCGCGAGTCCCTCGCCATAAGGAGAAGGAGCGGTGCGGGCTGCATCGAATTCACGGGCGTTCAGGGCACGGCCGGGCGCAGGGCTTCTGCTCTCCCTTGGGTTGATGCTCACCGCGCTTTGCTCTGTCCCCATCGGAGCGGTCGAGCAGCGGCGTATCGACCCGCCGGCGCCGGGGCCCATCGGGGTGTGGCGCAATGCGGATGGGCAGCCTTTCCGCTTCGATGGCAAGAGCTCGATCGCGATCGACGATCCCATTCTCGACTTGCCGAACGGATCTTCCTGGACGCTGGAAGCCTGGATCTACTTCCCCAGTCTTTCCCCGGCGAACATCGTGGGCAAGCGAGGTGTCTGCGGACCCGGCGACGGCTTCTATCAGATCGCGATCGATCATAATGCGCCCGGGACGGGCATGGGAGTCGACCCCCGGTGGGTGCAGGTAAATGCGTGGAACCACATCGCGATTGCGATGCACGGGAACTCGGGGTGGGTCGTCTATGCCAACGGGGTCGCTACGAAGACGGTGAATTCGCCCGGTTGGCGAATCAAGAATTCAGGGCAGTTTCGGATCGGAGGCTCCGGGACGTGCAAGGGGTTCGCTGGCTACATCCAGGAGGTCTCGCTCTACGATCGCGAACTCTCGGCCAATGAGGTCCAGAGGCTCTTTGCCTTGGGAATGAACGCTCCGATCACCGCCGCCCGTCCGACCGCCGTGCCTCCCGCGGCCTCGGTGGCTCCTGCATCGGCGAGCAGCGCTCCCGCGACCATAGCCTCCACGCCCGCGCCGCCCTCCCCCGGGCCCATCGGCGTGTGGCGCGATCCGAGCGGGCAACCGTACCACTTTGATGGCCGGAACTCGATCACCATCGACTCACCGGTCGTCGACTTGCCCGACGGCTCCTCATGGACACTGGAGACATGGGCGTTTATTACCAGCCTCGACGACGCGAACCTCATCGGCAAGCGAGGCAGGTGTGAAGACGGCGCGCCGTTTTACCAGATTGGGCTCTGGCACGATGCGCGCGGCGCAGGAATGTACGTCGATCCACAGTTCGTGCGCCTCAATGACTGGAATCACCTCGCCATCGTGGGGCACGGCCGGTCCGGGTGGACTGTCTATGCCAACGGCGTCCCTACCAAGACGGTAAATCAGCCGGGCTGGCGGATTCATAACTCGGCCCCGTTTCGAATCGGTACTTCCGGTACGTGTAAAGGGTTCACGGGCGACATCCAGGAGGTGTCGCTTTACGATCGCGAGCTCTCGGCCCAGGAAGTGCGCCAGCTCTTTCTGTTGGGACGGAATGCCCCGATCACGGCAGCCGCTCGACCGGGCGCTGTCCCTGCGGTGGCCTCGGCCCCTGCACCACCCGGGAGCCTCGCGAGCCCGACCGCCGCAAGCACGGAGGATGCCTGGATCCCGCAAAAGCGCCTCGCGCTCGTCATCGGCAACAGCCGCTATGGAGTGGCGGGCGCAACGGGTGGCGCCGTGACATGGCCGGACCTCGAGCAGGGACCCATCAAGGATGCCGACGCCATCGCGGTTCGGCTGCGCGCTCTTGGCTTCGAAGTCGCCGAGTTCAAGGACCAAAACATCGATCAGATGAACGCGGACCTGCGGGCTTTCGCCGATCGGATCGCCGCAGCGCCCGACGGTCTCGCCCTTTTCTATTATTCGGGTCACGGTGCGCGCGCTCCGCGGGACATCGGCAACGACGGCGAGGAGACCTATCTCATCCCGGTGGGCACTAACTTGGAATACGACGTCGACGCGCACTCCAAGGCCGTGGGGCTTGTCGAGGTGCGTAATGTGATGCGCCGCAGCCGCGCAGGCGTGGTGATTTTGGACGCCTGCCGCAACAATGCGCTGCGCCGGCCGCCCACTCGCGCGGCCGGCACGCGGGGTCTCGCGGCTCCTGAGAACATCAGCGGCATGCTGTTCGCGTATTCCACCTCGGCCGGCGACGTGGCCGATAACCGTCCTGGCGAGATGAGCGAATACACGGAGTTGCTGGTGCGTGAGCTGGGTCTTCCGGGGCAATCGTTGACCGGGTCCTTCAGAAAGGTCAGAAAGCAGATCGCGCAGCTCCACAACTCGCGCCTGCCCGAGCTGACCGATGAGCTCAATGACGATGTCGTACTCATGCCGCTCGGCGCCCCGCATTGAGAGCGGAGGCCTCGAAGGAGATGCCGCCGTGCGAGCGAGATTGAGCACCGCAGAGATCGCATCGACGAGGGTGGCAACGCTCGATCTTCGGGTAACGCTCGCTCTTTTCGCGGCGCTCGCGATTGGCTGCAAGCCGAGCGCGGCAAATCCGTTTCCGACGAAGCTCGCGGAGTGCGAGTCCAAGGCCGGCTGCGGGGGCGAGTGGACGTTTTCCGGCCGCGAGGGCAAGGCACAATGGCCGAACGGCGTCGAGGCGGATCTCCTCATCGAGCGCTTCGACGAGCAGCAGGTGCTCATCCGGCGCACGGACACGAGCCGCCTCACGACGGGGATAACCGCGGTCTATGCGGGGAAGGTCAACGGCAAGCACGTGGAGGGTGATGCCACCTTCTCATGGCCGGGTCACTGGAACCAGCCGGTGGTCGTCGAATGGATCGCGACCATCGAGGATGAACCTCGGCGCAGCGGCATCCCTGCGATCACGAAGCTCTCCGAATGCGAGACCCATGTCTGCGGAGGCGATTGGAGGTTCTCGGGACGCGACGGCATGGCGTATTGGCCGAACGGCGTTCAGGCGGAGCTCTCCATCGAGCGCTTCGACGACCAGCAAGTCCTCATTCGGCGCACCGACATCAGCCGCATCACGCAGGGAATGACCGTGGTGTATGCAGGGAAGGTCAACGGCCGGCGCTTGGAGGGCGACGCCACCTACTCATGGCCGGGTCACTGGAACCAGCCCGTGGTCGTACAGTGGAGTGCCTCGATCGAGGATCAGCTCGCCGCCTCCGCGATTGAGCCGGCTGCCCATCCGGCGGCGCAGCCCGCAACCGCTCCCGCGAGAACCTCGCCGGCGAGCACGGAGGATGCCTGGATCCCGCAGAAGCGCCTCGCGCTCATCATCGGCAACAGCCGCTACACGCTCCCCGGCACGCAGGCGGATGCATCGACCTGGCCGGACCTCGAGGAGGGACCCATCAAGGACGCCGACGCGATGGCGGCGCGATTGCGTTCGCTCGGCTTCGACGTCGTCGAGGCCAAGAATCAGACCATCGACCAGATGAATGCGGACCTGCGGGCCTTCGGCGACCGCATCGCCGCAGCTCCCGACAGTCTTGCCCTCTTCTATTACTCGGGCCACGGCGCGCGCGCTCCGCGGGATATCGGTGATGAGGCGGAAGAGACTTATCTCATCCCGGTCGGCACTAACCTCCAGTACGACGTGGATGCTCACTCCAAGGCTGTGGGGCTCATCGAAGTGAGCAACCTCATGCGCCGCAGCCGCGCGGGCGTGGTCATCCTGGACGCCTGCCGCAACAATGCGCTGCGCCGGCCGTCGGCTCGAGCGGCCGTCACGCGCGGCCTCGCCGCCCCGGAGAACATCAGCGGCATGCTGTTCGCGTACTCGACCCCCGCGGGGGATGTGGCCGACAATCGTCCCGGGAAGACGAGCGAATACACCGAACTGCTGATCGGCGAGCTCGGGGTGCCGGGGCAGTCGTTGACAGGCTCCTTCAGAAAGGTCCGCAAGCAGATCGCGCAGGTCCATAACTCGCGCCTGCCGGAGCTCACCGATCAGCTCAACGACGACATTGTGCTCGTGTCTCGCTAGCTCGGAGCGCCGCTCGAGGCCGGTCGCGGCTCGGCGGTGAGTGAGCTAGAGTGCAGGCCTCATGAGCGAGTCGCAGGTGATTCAGCACGGGCTGATGGAGCCGGCGTCGCGTTCCTCGTCGGACGGCGCTGCGCGTGATCTTTTTGCACGGCTTGCGCAAGGCGGACAGGCTGCGGAGCGCGCCGCCGGCGAGCTCTACGATGAATACGGGCCGCGGTTTCGCGCTTTCCTGCGCATGCGCGCCGTCAGCGCGCAGCAGGCCGAGGACCTGGTGCACGACGTGTTCGTGCGCGTGATCGAAGCCGGCCCGCGTCTGGCGCAGGTCGATTCCCCCCGCGCTTATCTCTGGTGCACGCTGCGCAATGCGCTCACCGATCAGATGCGCCAGATGAGGCGGGACCGGCGTCTCTTCACGGACCCGCCCGCCGCCGGCAAGGACGACGGTGAGGAGGATGCCTCCTTCGAGGCATGGCTGGAGAAAACCGCAGGGAGTGATGCGTGGGTGGCCGAGCGCATCGACCACCTCGAATGCGTCGGCCGAGCACTCGAGCGCTTCCGCCGGCAGGAGCCCGAGCGGGCCGCTGCGATCGATCTGGTGGCCATCGAAGGCTTCGAGGGTCGCGAGCTCGCGGAGGCGCTCGGCAAGAGCTACGGCGCCGCGCGCGAATATCTCTCCCAGGCACGCAAGGCGCTCAAGTCGCTGGTTCAGGCCTTGTGCGGGAGCGTGTATGCATAGGAGTCGACCGTGAGCGAGCCGAAACCGCCAGGTCCGGAGGATCCCGACGGAGCATGGCTCGCGGAGCTCGCGGGCCGGGAGCGCACGGCACACCCCGATCCCGATACGCGCCTCGCAGAGGCTGCCGGGAGGCTTATTCGCGCCCGCTTCGATTCCGCCTTGCGGGAAATCCGCGCCGCACCCGACCCGCAGTTGGCGCGCGCACGCGTCCTCGCACATGCGCGCTCGTTTCGCAGAGGACGCCGCGGGTGGCTGGCTGCGGCGTTCGCGGGAGGAGCCGGACTTGCGGCGGGAATCGTCGCTGCGACGTTATGGGTACAACTCAAGGGGCCGCAGCCCGAGTTCGGCGCCGTGACAGGCAGTGAAGCCGTGAGCCCGTCGCCGGACACGAAAACACTCGATCTTCTCGAGATGAAGCGCTACGTGATTCACTCGCGCGATGCGCAGGCCACGGCCGCGCAACTCGCCGCGCATCTGACCCGCGCGCATGCAAGCCTCCGGGTCGAGACGCTCGAGGATGGCCGCGTGCAGATCGACGTTGATCCTCTGCCATCCGTCCCGGAAGATTTGTCTCGAATTGCATCGCGGCTGGGCATCACGATCAAGAGCGGCGAGTCCGTGCGGTTCACGATCCAGACTCCGTGAAGGACTCGCCGCGTAGATCTCGAGGAGCGTTACAGCGTGATCTTGAACACCCCGCCCGTGCCGTTGGCTCCGCCGCCGGAGGCGATGCCGTAGAGGTTGCCGTCGCTTCCCTGAACCACCCCGGCAAGCGGCGCCGCACCGTCGGTTCCCTCCGCCGTAAAGGAATGAAGCACGGTTTCCATGCCCGATGGAGTGACCTTGAATACGGTGCCGCCGTTCAAGCTCCCGCCCGCCTGGGTGGTGCCGTAGAGATTCCCATCGCTCGCCTCGATCAGAGCGCCGATCGGCCGGGGATCCTGATCATTCACGGGAGGCCCGAACGAGTACAGCACGCTCTCACTTCCGGAGGGTGTGATTTTGAACACCGTACCCGTGCCGTTCGCCCCGCCGGTCGAGGTGAGCCCGTAGAAATTGCCGTCGCTCGCCAGAAGCAGGCCGCCCGAGGGAGTTTGCCCATCCGTCCCGCCTTTGGGGCCGAAGGAGTAAAGGACGGTCTCCGCACCGGCGGGGGTGATCATGAATACCGTACCCGTATTGTTCGCGCCGCCGCCGGTCGTGGCTCCGTAGAAATTGCCGTCGCTCGCTTCCACCAGGTTGCCGATCGGACTTCCCCCATCCGTCCCGCCGGCGGGCCCAAAGGCGTGAATGACGGTCTCCGTCCCGGAAGGGGTCATTTTGAACACGGTCCCGAGAAAGCCGCTGCCACCGCTCGTCGTGGTGCCGTAGAAATTTCCATCGCTTCCCTGAATGAGGCCCGTCGGGTAGCTGCCGTTGAGCGCGCCGGTCGAGTCCAGAGGTCCGAACGCGTACAGGATGCTCCCCACGCCCGACGAGATCTCGAACACCGTTCCGAAGTCATCCGCCCCTCCGTTGTTGGTGACACCGTAGAAGTTTCCGTCGCTCGCCTGAAAGATGCTCCTCGGGTCGGTGGTCTCCACCACGCCGTTGATCACGTTGGGGCCGAACGAGTAGACCACCGTCTCGACGCCCGCGGGCGTGATCTCGAACACGGTCCCCACGTTGTGGGAGCCGCCCGATTCGGTGATCCCGTGGAAGTTACCATCGCTCCCTCGGATCAGCCCGTCGCCGTAACTGCCGTCAGGACCGCCGAAGGGGCCGAAAGAATAGAGCCAGGTCTCCGACGCCGTGACCGCTGCACAGCTCACCGCAACGTTCGTGACATCGGCAGATCCCACCTTTCCCGACCCGTTGCTCACCGAGCACGTCTCCCCGGCCGGTTGCGTGCCGACGGTCACCGCGTAGACCGAGCCGCGCGCGAGCGGCGTCTTGAACGTAAAGGTCCCGTTGGCAGTGAGCTTCAGCGAATCGGCCCCGTTGTCGAGCAGCGCCACCGAGGCGCCGGCGGCAAGCCCCGAGAGAGTTCCGCCGATGGTGTAGGCAGGTGGAGCGGTGGCTGCACACGCCACTGAGACGCTCGTGACGTTGCTCGAGCCGACCGTTCCCGAGCCGCTGCTCACCGTGCACGTCTCGCCGCTCGGCTGCGTGCCGACCGTCACGGCGTAGGCGGATCCGCTCGCGAGCGCGGTCTTGAACGTGAACGAACCATTTGCGCTCACGGTCAGGGAGTCGGCGCCATTGTCGAGCAGCACCATCGAGGCGCCGCCCGACAAGCCCGATACGGTTCCACCGACCGTGTAGGTCGCAGGGGGCGGTGGGGCGCCGCCTGAGGAGCCGCCGCCGCAGCCCGAGAGCGCCGCACACACTCCCGCGACGAGCGCGGGCGAGTGCAGGCGGTGCCTGTCATTGGCATTGGGAAAAGAGCGCGAATGAAGCATGA
>Ga0187784_10001517_pt1 | contig 18482 bp, 22 predicted proteins | sample 1015_SJ02_MP15_2_FD_132964 | JGI IMG/M metagenome (GOLD analysis project Ga0187784, IMG submission 132964) | Tropical peat soil microbial communities from peatlands in Department of Meta, Colombia - 1015_SJ02_MP15_20_MG | ecosystem: Environmental > Terrestrial > Soil > Wetlands > Peat | place...
GGCCCCATGGACACCATTTTCGGCCTGGGCGCGGCCGCGTTTTACTTCTACATGGTGATTGACTCCTATCAAACCGCCAAAGCCAAGCAATTGGGCCAGCCGACGCCGGAGTGGTTTGGGCTGGGCGACATGAAGATGAATGCCCCCATCGGTGCCGCCTTGCTTATCGGCCTGGGAGCGTTGTTCCTGCTTGATAACTTTGGCATACCGGTATTTCGCCATATTGGCAGGTACTGGCCGGTGTTGCTCATCGTGATCGGAGTGATATTGCTGCAGCGCCGCTTGGGTGGTGGGCGTACACCTTCGCCTCCTCACACGGACGCCCGCAGCATAGCGAGGGGAGGACCTGGGAGCACGTCGGGACCAAGAGAGCTGTGAAAGTCCCCCTCCTTGGCTAAGGAGGGGGTGGTGGGTCGGTGCAGTGGCTGTTGTACCCGCCACCCCTTAACCCCTCCTCCTCCGAGGAGGGGGGCTACGCGTATGCGCACGACAAACCAATCGCCCGGAGGATCGGCATGGAAAGCATCTTGAACGACCCCGCTGTTATCATCCCGCTCAGCGGAATCTTGATGGTTATCTTTATCGTCGCCATCGTCTCCATGAGAAAAATGAGAGAGCGTGAGCTCCAGTCACACCAAGAGCTGCGAATTCGGGAGATGGAGCACGAGCGAAAACTGCGGGAATTGGAAATCGAAAAGGCCAAGCTGGAATTGGAAAGGGCAAAGGTTGGGAAGCCTCAGTAAGGTGTGCCGCATCTTGAAATGCAGGCGGCGTCCATGCCGCCCGAAGAGAGGAGATTGGAGATGGAGCCAGCCCTTGTGATCCCGATTGCAGCAATTCTGATGCCGCTTGGGATTGTAGCCGTAGTGTTCTGGTACAAGGCGCGTGAGAAGGAACTGCAATTCCAGCAGGACATGCGCATACGCGAAATGGAGCACCACCGCAAGATGAAGGAATTGGAGTTGGAGCTGGAAAAGGAGAAGAACCGCAAGGCTGCCGACAAGGCACCCTGAACTTCGTGGGGGGCGCATGGGGATCGAAATGGAAATCGAGAAGGCCAAGCTGGAATTGGAAAAGGCCAAGGCGAGCAAATGCGCATGAGCGAGCGGGCGATCCCCGCTCCACATCAGGCCTTGAGGGGGGAGGAAAGCCGAATATGTTTCCATTCTTGTTCTTGTCTCGCTTCGGCGCCCTGCTGATGGTGGTGGCCATCGTGGGGATCGTCTTCTGGTTTAAGGCGCGGGAGAGAGAGTTGCAAATCCACCAGGACATGCGCACGCGCGAAATGGAGCACCAGCGCAAGATGAAGGAATTGGAGTTGGAGCTGGAAAAGGAGAAGAACCGCCGCGCCGCGGATAAGCCGGCCTGAGCCCTGAGGTGAGAGGCCTTGAGACCTGTCATTCTGAGCGAAGGGAAGAATCCCCGCAGTTGGAGGGGGATTAGCAAGTAGGATTCAAAGGAGGTTTTCGATGTGGAATATCCCAGACATTGCTCCGGTTTTGGGTGTGTGCGCATTGGGTTTGAGTGCTATTTGTATCGTTGCCATCGTGTGCTGGTACAAGACGCGTGACAAGGAGATTCAGGTCCAACGGGAAATGCGCATCCGGGAGATGGAGCATGAGCAGAAAATGAGGGAACTGGACGTAGCGCGCGAGAAGGCAAAGGCTGCCCAGGTCTACGAGCGTTCGGCCTGATGTAGCGCGGGCGTCTCGCCCGCTGTCGCGGGAGCGTCCCGCTTCCGCAAGCGGCCGGGCAGAGCCTGCCCTGAGCGCAGTGAAGGAATGCCCACGCGACGCCAGGCGAGACGCTCGCGCTACGAGCCGCGGAGGTAAAAGGGTCATGGATTCGCCATTCATCATTCCTCTGGCAGGTTTCGCTATGGTGATTATAATCGTCGCTATTATACAACTTATTAGAGTTCGCGACGTGGAGGTCGAGACCCGCCAACGCTTGCGCCTGGAGGAGATGGAGCACCTGCGCAAAATGCGGGAGCTGGAACTGGAATTGGAGCGGGTGAAGCAAGGGCATTGAACGCAGGGGCTGAGGAAAAGGGAGGGTGAATTGCCGGCCGGAAGGGGGAAACACAATTGACTATGGATCACCCACCTACTACGCCGATTTCACGCAGGTTCAGTTTGACTGGGCCGGTGATTCTCATCACCCTGGGAGTTATTTTCCTGATGGAAGAATTCGTCCCACAGTGGGGCATCAGAAGGACTTGGCCTGTTTTATTGATCGTCATCGGCGTTCTGAAACTCATCGATTCGGCAATGCCGCCGCGGCCCCCGCAGGGACCACGAGTGTAGGGAGGCGGAGAGCATGAGCATTTACGGTTATCGTCGGGGATCAATTTTCTGGGCGCTTACGCTGATTGGGGTGGGCGCCATTTTCCTCTGGCAGAACTTCAACCCTTTGATTCATCCCTGGCAGGTCATCGCCAAGTTCTGGCCGATACTCATCATCTTTTGGGGCCTTTCGAAGCTCGTGGATTACATTCAGGCCCGTGCCCATCCTGAGACTGTGCCGCCGCCCCTCTTCACGGCCAGTGAAGTTGTCTTGCTGGTCCTGATCCTGATTCTGGGGACCATTATTTCCAAGGTCGTTTTGCGGCCTTGGCAGCAGTGGCCCTCCTCGATGGGCATGGATATGGACAACGAGGGATTTGCCGGCTTGTTCATGAACTCTTACACTTACACACAGACTTTCTCTCGCCAAGCACGCCCCCAGCCTCACATCCTGGTTGTGGACCGTCATGGTGATGTGGAGGTGCATGGCGCCAGCCAAGGCACTTTTGACGCCGTGGTGAAGAAGATCGTCTGGGCCCCTAATGAAGATGATGCCCGGAGGATCTCGGATCAAGTCAAAATCGAAATCGTCGAAGAAGCCGGGCGGTACCTGGTCCAAACCAACCTCGATTTGCTTCCCGGCGGCGGGCAAAACGTGCGTCTGGACTTTAGCCTGCGCGTTCCCAATGCCACGAGCACGGAGATTACGGCGGAACACGGCGACGTAACCCTGGAGGGATTAAAAGCCGAGCAAGCCATCACGGCACGCCACGGGGACGCTCACATTACCAATGTGGAAGGGCTCGTACGTCTGACCAAGGGCAGCGGGTCGACGGAAGTTCGCGATCTGAAGGGAAGTGTGGAAGTCGAGGGGCGGGGAAGTGACGTCGATATCTCGGGCGTCACCGGCACGGCCAGCATCAACGGGGAGTTCAGCGGAGATATGCAATTCCGCGACATCAGCCAGACCCTGCACTTCAAATCCTCACGGACCGACATCACGGCTCAGAAGCTCACCGGCCGGCTCGACATGGAAGTCAGCTCGCTCGAATTGAACGGCATCGACGGCCCCTTCGAAATCTCCACTCGTCAAAAGGACATCACCCTCACCGACTTCAAACACAGCGTGAAAATCACGGATACGAACGGGGACGTGGAGCTGCGCACATCTACTCCTCCAACCCATCCCATCGAGGTCGACCTGAAAAAGGGCCAGATCGAACTAAGCCTTCCCGCCACAAGCAGTTTCCAGATCGACGCAGCCTCGCGTCACGGTGAAGTGGAAAGCGATTTTTCCGGGCCTGGCCTGAAGGTCGTGACGGAAGGCGACAACCCTTCCATTAGCGGAAGCATGGGCAAAGGCGGGCCCCCGATCCGGCTCGACACCGAATACGGGACCGTCCGCTTGCTGCGCATGGGAGCCCACCCACCCACGCCCCCAACTCCGCCCCGCGCCCCCGCTGGGGACGAGAAGCAAGCATGGAACCTCCCACGGCATCACCGCCCCTCCTCGCATGTTGGGCACCGCGCCGCTTGGCTGCGCGCCGGCAGCCCCGGGAGCTGAAGTCCGAGCTCGTCTCGTTCACTCCGTTGCTTTGGCCAACGTAGAAAAGAAGTCAGGGAAGGATATATCGACGCAGTCACTGTTTTTGAGGCGCGTTTCGCCCTGCGCTACGAGTCCGGCCACCGCAAAAGCCATGGCAATGCGATGGTCGTCGTGAGGATCTATTTCGGCCCCACGCAGGTTTTGCCGCCCGGCAACGCGCAGACCATCCGGGAATTCCTCCACCTCGGCCCCCATGCGCCTTAAATTCTCCGCCACCGCCGCCAGCCGGTCACTTTCCTTTAGGCGCAGCTCGGCTGCCCCTCGGAAAATCAATCCGTGCTCCGTCTGTGTCCCCAGGACTGCCAGGACAGGCAATTCATCAATGAGGCCGGGAATCGAACTCTCCGGGATTTCGCCGCCTGCGAGCGTGCTGGTTTCCACGTGCAGGTCGCCGATCAGTTCGCCGTTGATCATTTCCAGATTGACGACCCTTACTCGCCCGCCCATGGGTACAAGGACATCGAGAATGCCCGTGCGGGTCGGGTTCAGCCCCACATTATGAAGCATCAGGTTGGAGTTTGGCGTGAGCAATCCTGCCACGATGAAGAACGCTGCCGAAGAAAAATCACCCGGCACGTAGAGCTTCTTGCCTTCCAGGTGTGCTCTGCCTCGCACGGCAATGGTCCGCTGATGCCGTCCGATGTCGGCCCCCATCTGCTCGAGCGCGATTTCCGTATGGTCGCGCGTCCGGACCTTTTCGATTACTTCAGTTTCACCCTCCGCAAACAATCCTGCCAGAAGCACCGCCGACTTGACTTGCGCGCTGGCCACCGGCATTTCGTAACGAATGGGCTGGAGCGCGCCGCCTTCGATTTCCAGGGGCGGCAGCCCACCTTCCTGTAAATTGATCCGCGCTCCCATCCGGGAAAGTGGGTCGGCGACGCGCTTCATAGGCCGCCGGGAGAGCGAAGCATCGCCCACCATTACGGATCGAAACGCTTGGCCCGCCAGAATGCCTGCCAGCATCCGCATCGTCGAACCCGAGTTGCCGGCGTCCAGAGGCTCGTGGGCGGGTCGCAGGCCGCCAAGCCCGGCGCCCGCAATCGTCACCACATTGTCCTTGCGCTCAATCCTCGCCCCAAGCTGCTTCAAGCAAGAAAGCGTGGACTGGCAATCGGCGCTTGTCGAGAAGAAGTGGATCTCGCTCGCGCCCTCCGCAATCGCCCCCAGCATGGCATAGCGGTGAGAGATGGACTTGTCGCCGGGAAATTGAACTGTGCCCGTAAGGCCCTTGCCAGGCCGGATCTTCTTCGTCTTGGAACCAAACAAGGGCATTCCTGGTAACCCCTCAATCCAGCGTCAACATTTGGGCAGCCACCGCGCGCTTCGCATGCCTCCCCTTAACAAATCTCACGGTGTCTTCGTTGTCCATGCCTCTCACCCTACCTTGTTTTCCCACGGATGGTCAAGACGCGCGCACGCCGGACCGCGCCGGGAGCGTAGCTGCTTTCTAGCGGTGGGCCGAAACGCATTGCCCGGCACTATGCCAACAGAGCGCTGGGGCGGTATGTGGTGTGCCGGATGTATATCGGATAGGGTCCAAATGGAAAGGAGGCGGGGGACCCTCCCAGCGTCACAGATACCGCCAGCATTTGGCGGGGGGCGAGGGGTCGAGTTCTTAGGCACTTTCGATCCGCAGACCCTCGATGTTCTCGAAGTGGAGGCGATTATTGGTTAGGAGGGTGAGGTCGTGCTGACGGGCAAGGTAGCCGAAAGTCATAGCTTCGGCTCCTCCCGGGTATCGATTAAGCGGTCTGCATATATATTCTCGATAAGCTTCTCGGCGTCCACGAGGCCCTTCCAGCTCCCGGCTGAGCGAAGAAAGGCTTCATCGTCCGGGCCCTCAACAACGGCAATGACGGTTATCAAGACTTCCTTTCCCTCCGGCAGGTCGGTTCGTTCGAGGGGCTCCAACACTCCCCCTTTCACGCGAGCCCGTATCGTTCCGCCCATTTCAGTCCTCCCGTGAATCTCTAAGCGCGAGCAAGCCTGTAAGCCGAATATTATTTCTAACTTTGAAAACACATAACTTATTTAGAATCAATTAGACCAAAACCTCAATAGTCTCAATTTGCTCAATATTCGCAGAACGGACGCCACAATACAGCCACAATTCACAAATGCGTCACGGTAGAGAATCGGCTCGCGGATGCCCACGACTTGAGCCCGCGTCCATATGGCTACTCGCAGGCAATTCTATTTTACGCTTTCGCGCGGAAAATCTGCAACGGTTCGCCAGCGAGGGTAGTGTCTGAATTTGTGTTGCTGAGCAAAAAGAACCCCCCCGAGCGTTTTGCAGAAGGGTTAAGTTTCGGGACTCCCGTTGAACGGCGATCTTCACAGCGATGCTGCTGTTGGATAACGATGAAACGCGATACACTTCTTTACTTCATCTGGCCAAGTGTCAAGAGAGCAACCAGCGGCTCCCTCGTATCCGTCCCCCGGCCTCCGTTTTTCCTTATTCACAGCTAATGCGTTCAACGCAGGCCAACCATTTTGGGCGCACCATTCGGCAATCTGTCCAAGGAACAACCCCACACTGTGAGTAAGGAACGGCACTCCGGCCCGCTCACAAAGAACGCCGTAACTTATCACGCTCAAGTCGATCATCCCGGCGGTGACCTCTTCCACCGTGCTAGCCCCGAACTGCTCACGGATTTGCTCGTGCCGCCGCAAAAGCTCGCGGGCCAGTACCCGTGCTTCTTCACTCAGGCGTGTTGTCTGCATTTGTTGCTCTCCTTTCGGCAGCCACTTGGAGTTTTGAAATCGCTGGAAAGTGGCGAGAAGAGCAGCGACGGCTGATATGCCTAACCGTTAGGGTATCATATTTCGAGAACCATCCACGCTCTTTTTTTAGAAAGCGCTTCAGAATGCCAGCCGTTCCATAAAGGGTGACTTTCGGGAGTCCCGAAAGGGTTAAGTTTCGAGACTGCCGCCAACCGCCGCGCCACCATGCCGCTGATAGTAGACACAGTGCGGCTGCAAGTAGCAGTTCTGGCAGTTTGGACTTGTCGGCCTACAACAAGATTTTCCAACGTTCCACAGGGGCAAATCGAGTTGCCAGGGGTCGGCGCTAAGGTTTCGGGTCAGTTGGATGACCTTGGCTGCTTCGGTTCCCCTGATCTCCTCGCCGTAAACCGCGCGACCGAGTACACGACGGAGATGGCGGTCCACCTTTACGTCGCCCGAGTCGCCCTTGAGTTGGCCGCAGTCGCGCAACGCACCCACGATCATCCGGGATATTTGATCGCCCGCTCCTAAGGCCCAGAGATGCACAAGCGCGTCAAAGGGGGACCTGCCCGACCAGATGTTCCGGGCGTCCCCGTCGTACCAAGCGCAGATGTCGTTGGCGATGCCCCATAGTCTGTAGTAGCCCTTGCGAATCCAGTGTGGCCTATCGTACTCCTCGTACTTCGAGTCCCACTTGTCCTTTGGAAGGGAACTTATTGTCACCCAGACATCCTCCGGGTCACCGAGTTTTTCGACCAGATGCTCGCCTTTTTTCCACGCTACGGCGGCGTCCTGCTGCCAGTCGAGGAGACAACAAATCAGAAATGTATTGGCGATTCCTTTCGAGCATTCCCTTCCTTCAAGATAGGAAATTTCGCCCCAGTCCACTTTACCGGCGCGGTGCTCCAAAAGAAGGGCGGCTATATGTTGAAGACGGTCGTCTCGATCACTTTCGTTGTTTGTAGGTGGTTGCATTTGTCGTTGTTTTTTCCTTTCGGCGTTGATGTTTGCTGTCATCCTTATATATACCCAAATCCTGAAAATCTTTGTGTCTCACAAAGGGTAGATTTGAGCGCTCACTGTAAGTCAAGGCTGGCGGCAACACAAATTCAGACACTACCCACCAGGGAATGCCCTGGCGTGGCGTCTCCTGCCAATTCTACGCGTTGCGGGAAATGGGGCAAGGGAATCGTATCACCGGGGGAACGGTACAAAGGGACTATGGACGGCTGCGAGGCCCACTTTCAGAATTCGGTTTTGCTGGTATGGCCTTCGGTTTATGGCCGGGATGGTTTACAGAAATCAAATCAGGCGACTGTGAGGGCATGTCGATGAAAGGGGAGGGGGAGCGGAATGACTCAAGCAGTAACATCTGAGTGCGCGGAGACTGGGGCGAGCGAAGCACAGCGACCGGGGGAAATCCCAAAGGAATCCCACCAGGGTTGGTTTCCGTTTCGATTCGATTTAGCAGAACAGGCTCAATTCAAGGAACTGACACCCCGGAAGGTAGTGATCTTGCTCGACATCTGTAACCGCGTGGGTCAGATTCTTGATTTGTACGAGCATAAGATGCGAGACAAGCCATACTTCGCTGAGAAAGACGAAACGTGGGCGAAGCGGCTACGCGTCGATGTGCAAACCTTCCGAGATGTCCGCTATGAGTTGGGGCGGGACATGACCGGAAGGACCAGGAATGCGGGGGTGGGATGGTTTGAGTACAAGCCTGGGCACGGCGACCGCGACGGGAAGCTATACCGGACCGAATATCACGGCGCGCGATTCGGGCAGAGAAAAAAGGGTGAGCCGCCATGCGCCTTGATCTACCGCCTCACGTGGGGACTCTTGATAGAGGCGCTAAAAAGGAAAACGAACCCGCTCGATCATGCGGACGTGGCCGCCTATGCTTGGCTGGCTTACCTTTGGGAGCGCTACGGCGGGGGCAAGCGCTATGCTGGCGGCACCGATAAGAAGAGCATCACGATTCCGAAAAACGAAATCGAGGAAATGACAGGTATCGCGGTCGGTAGATTCATGCGGAGTCTGGCTATCCTGGCCAAGGTGAGGGCGCAGGGTCGGTGTCTCTTTCAGTTTAAGGTCGCAAGACCGGGCAGAAAGTGGATCGTGGAGGTCACAGACTGGCGACCCCTGAAAAGCACGGCAGTCAATGAGCCACCGCAGATTGAAGGAAATGGAGAATATCGAAAGGAAAGGGCCAATAATGGAGGGCATTGGGTGCGTAATGAATCTCACCGTTTCAAGTCGTGATTCTTTACCACTCTTGTGATAATAGTTAGTGGTACACGTGCAAGACTTCATTTCAGGACACACATTGCAGGCGCTTCGCGCCTACCCAGCGGGGGATAGGGGTATTTCGTTAGAAAATCTCACTTCCCGTAGACCGTTGGCGCAATTGCGTGCATACGCACGCGAAATTGAGGCGCGGGGGAGTAAAGAGGCGCATGGAAACCAAAGTCGAGAGGCAGGCCCTGCAATGTGAGGCCGTGGCACGCGCGGCGCTGGGAGAACCGGCAAGCCGGAGCGGGAAGGAACTTCTTTGGCACTGCCCCCACCCTGACCGCCATAACCACGGGGACCGCAACCCTAGCCTGGGTGTCAGTCCCGAAGATAATATCTGGAAGTGCTGGAGTGAAAATGTGGGGGCCAAGGGCGGATGGAGCCTGGCTGCATTCATTGCTGGTTTAAGCGCAAACGATAAGCCCAAAGTCGCGTCCTGGCTTCGCGAGCGCAGGCTATTGCCGGACACAAAGCCGGAGGGTGGGAGAACGATGAAAAGATCACGGCAAGAGGAAACCCCCAAAGGGCGGGAGGTCGAGTGCTACGATTACACCAACGAGGCAGGCGACTTGCTTTTTCAAGTTGTTCGATATGAGCCGAAGGATTTCCGGCAGAGGCGACCGGACGGCAAAGGGGGCTGGGTCTGGCACCTGGAGTGCGATGCCAAGTGTAAGTGCAACCCGAAACTCCCCCCGACACGGCGCGTGCTGTACAAGCTGCCAGAATTGGAGAAAGCCCCCCGCGCGTGGCCGACTGGCCCAAGAATAACGAGCCTTGACACACCAGCATACAGTCCCTCGCCAGAGGCAATCGCAAAGCTGCCATATGTGCTCGTCGTGGAAGGTGAGAAGGACGTTGCAGCGGCGGAATCGCTGGGCTTCGTCGCGACATGCAATCCGATGGGGGCCAAAAAATGGCGAGATGAATACTCCCCGTGCTTGGAAGGTGCCCGCGTTGCTGTCATCGCGGACGCGGACCGACCGGGCCAAGAGCACGCGCAACAAGTGGGCGCATCGCTACAGGGATGGGCGGCGTCAGTGAAGGTCTGCGAAATTCCCGCGTGCAAAGACTTGGCCGAGTCTGTCTCGAAAGGGATGACGAAAGACTTACTGCTGGCGCTTTTCAGTGATACGCCGGAGTGGAAACCGGCGACCGGGGCGGACGTTCTAGACGCGGCGTACAACTACATTCGGAAATTCGCAAAGGTTTCAGAGGCTCAAGCGCGGGCGTTGACGCTATGGGTGGCGCATGCCTTCATTTTCCGAGGCTGGGGGCACACACCGTATCTCCACATCTACTCAGCCGAGAGGGGAGAGGGCAAGTCCACCGTACTAGACACGCTAAGGGCGCTTCTTGACGTTCCCAACGTATTAGTCCACCCGTCACTGGCGGGACTGTACTCCGACCTTGCCGAGCATCCCCAAAGCCCACAACTCATAGACGAAATAGATAAGATGTTCAACGGGCGTACCGAGCATGACAACGACATTTACGGATACTTGAATGCCGGGTTTCAACCTGGACGCACCATCCCTCGTGTTACTTTCGTAGGGGGAAAAAGGATGGTAGAGCACTTTGACCCATTCTGCCCAAAAGCGCTTGCGGGGCTTGGAGAAACCGCGCTGGATGACACCACCCGAGACAGATCAATTGCCATCCGCATGGAGAAGGCGTCCTGGACGGACAACGCCAAGCGGTGGGTTGAGAAATTCCACCTACCGGAAGGGCAACAGATTGGAGCTAAACTTTCCGCATGGTGTACGGCGAATGCCGAGGAAGCCTCAAAGGTGGACGTGTGGTGTACTACGACAGTCACGCAGAGAGTTATCGACATATGGGAGCCACTACTCGCCATCGCAGAATTGGCGGGCAGCAATTGGTTGGAATGGGCGAAATCAGCCTTGGCTGAGTTGAGCACAGGCTCTCGGGCCGAACACGATTCCATTGGGGTAAAGCTGTTGAAAGACATCCGCACCGTTTATGAGGCTCGCACGTCAGCGGAGCCGGACAACAAGGGGGTCGCTTCATCCGATTTGGCAAAAACCTTGGCCGAGATGGAGGATCGGCCTTGGTCGGAATACGGCAAAGCCCGGAAGCCGATAACCCCGGCCCAAGTTGCGCGCCTTCTGGCTCGCTATGAGATCAAGCCGCGTGAAATTTGGATCGGCGGGCAAAATCTGAGGGGTTACGAGTGGCCACAGTTCAACAAGGCGTGGGAGAAATACGTTTCCTCGGATGCAACTACTAGCGGATTGGCATCCGCTAGGGTCGCGGATTCTAGCACTTCAAAAGACGTGCCTACTTCCCCCAAGAATCAAGGCGTTGCCGAGATTCCTAGCACCCTAGCGGGGTTTGTGGGGGGTGAACCCCCAAGCAAGAAAGCCCCGATTAGGTGGATTCGGCTGAGTGAGCTTCGTGCCATGCGGCGAGGGCAGCGGACGCGGTTGGCCCAACAGCAAGGCGGACACTTCACGGGGGCCGGATTGGGCAAGGCGATTGTGCGCGGGCATGAGACGACTATGGGGGACATCGGCGGCCTTGAGCGCGCCGTACTGCCCGAGCGGGGCATTGAGCGGGCCACCCTCACACCGGGGTCATACGAAACCAGACATGGCAGGAAGTGACGGGCGCACCGCCAGATTTGGTTAACCGGAGCGGCTGAGACCTGAATATAGGTGTTGCCCGCCGATTTCCTTTGTGGTAACTATGGTGGCGTGTAGACCCGATGAACCCCGGTTGCCTTTCATGGCCGCAAACCCCATTGACGCATACCGCCGACAGATTGAGAAAGAGTTGCAGGCGGGCAACGCTACCGAACACACTCACCGCCCGGCCCTTAAGAACCTCATTGAGTCTCTGGCGTCTGGCGTGACAGCCACAAATGAACCAAAGCGCGTAGAATGCGGAGCGCCAGACTTCGCGGTTACGGAAAAGCGGGCGCATGGCCCCGTCACTATCGGCCACTTTGAAGCCAAAGACGTGGGCAAGGACTTGGCCGAAGTCGAGAAGTCAGACCAGATGAAGCGGTATCTTCCGGCCTTGCCGAATCTGATTCTCACCGACTATCTGGAATTCCGATGGTACGTGAACGGAGAACACCGGCAATCGGCGCGGCTCGCCCGCGTCGGCAAAAGCGGCAAGCTGGCCCCGGAGAAGGACGGAGCCATAGCCGTCACGGACCTGCTAAGCGGCTTCCTCACGCGCAAGGGCGAACAGATAAATGACCCGAAGACGCTAGCCCTTCGCATGGCCCGGCTTACTCACCTTATCCGAGACATGATTGTGGCTGCCTTTGAAGCGAAGGCTGCCTCTCCCACTCTACGCGACTTGCACGCGGCATTTGAGAAGGCCCTGATTCCCGATCTGCCCAAACCGCAATTTGCGGATATGTTCGCTCAGACTCTCGCCTACGGCCTGTTTGCGGCCCGTGTGAACCATCACGGACCGCCCGGCTCATTCAAGCGATTGGGGGCGGCATCGGAAATCCCGAAAACCAATCCCTTCCTTCGGCAACTCTTTGAAACCATCACTGGCACGGCCCTTGATGAAGAGCCATTCGCGGGATTCGTGGATGATCTGGCCCAGCTCTTGGCTGACACTGACATTGACGCTGTGCTCGCAGACTTCGGCAAGCGGACCGCCCGCCAAGACCCGGTTGTACACTTTTACGAGACTTTCCTTGCTGCCTATGACCCCAAGTTGCGCGAAGCGCGGGGAGTCTATTACACCCCGGAGCCGGTTGTTTCTTACCTTGTACGGTCCGTGGATTATCTGCTAAAAACCCGCTTCGGATGCGCGAACGGGCTTGCAGACACGGCCACGGTGGAATACGAGCGGGAAGAGGCGAACGGCGGAAAGCCGAAGAAAGTCAAAGCGTCATCCCCGCGTGTTCTGATTCTTGACCCCGCGTGCGGGACTGGAACGTTTCTCTACACGGTTATAGACCATATTCGGGCGGAATTCATCCGGCAAGGAAACGCCGGCATGTGGTCGGCTTATGTGCAGAACCACTTGTTGCCCCGCATTTTTGGGTTTGAACTGTTGATGGCTCCCTATGCTGTGGCCCACTTCAAATTGGGAATGCAGCTTGCGGGTTATGATTTGACCCCTGCGCAACGGGAGAGGTGGGCTTATGACTTTTCCGGGGATGAACGGTTGGGGGTGTTCCTCACGAACACGCTGGAAGAGGCGGAGCGAAAGGCCGAAACCCTTTTCGGCCCGTTGCGCGTGATTTCCCAGGAGGCGAACGCGGCAACTTGCATCAAGCACGATCTGCCGATTATGGTTGTAGTCGGAAACCCCCCGTACTCAAATTTCGGCCAAATGAATCGAGGTGATTGGATTCTCAGCCTCCTGGAGGATTACAAAAAGGGCCTCCATGAAAAGAAGCTGAATCTCGATGACGATTTCATTAAGTTTGTTCGTTTCGCCCAATGGCGTATTGACAGAACGGGGGCCGGAATCCTGGCATTTATTACGAACAACACGTATGTTGACGGTGTCACGCATCGGCGGATGCGCGAGTCCCTTCTTACTTCGTTCAATGAACTGTACATCCTCAATCTGCATGGAGACTCACGGAAAAAGGAAGTGACACCCGAAGGTGGCGAAGACAAGAATGTTTTCGACATAATGCAAGGCGTCGCAATTGCGGTGTTCGCAAAACTCCCCAGCAAGACAGGCTGCCGCGTTCAGTATTCTGACTTGTGGGGGTCACGGGAACTGAAATACCGAGTGCTTTTGAGGACGGATGTTCAAAGCACGAAGTGGACTGACCCGAAGCCGAAGGCGCCGTCTTGGCTTTTCGTCCCGCGTGACACATCGCTTGAGGCAGAGTACTACAAAGCATGGAAACTGTCAGAACTCGCGCGAGGTGTTTCCGGCATCGAAACTAAGCGTGATCACTTCGCGATTGACTTCGATCTGCCGGTATTACGAGATAGAATCAGCGACTTTGTTGCGGGCGACTACAGCGACACGGAGAGGAAAGAAAAATTCGCCCTGCGGGACAATGAGTGGGTGGTTGAGGAGGCAGTACAAACCCTTCGAGACGAAGGCTCATGGCGCAAATCCTTCGCCCCATGCTTATACCGGCCCTTCGACATCAGGTGGATCGTCTACAACAGTGTGATCCTCGCCCGGGACCGTGGCGAACTCATGAAAGGTATGACAAGGCCAAACCTTGCCTTAATTGCCGCCAGGCAGTCCAAGGAAGAATTTGCTGTGTTAGCTTCTAATTCAGTTTGTACACACAAGATTGTGACCGTTTATGACAGGAGCTTCATCTTTCCTCTTTATGTCTATCGTCGAGAACAAGATGGGGCGCGTGGGCAAGGCTGTCTTGACGTTCAAACAGCAGAAAGGCTTGTTGGACGGGGAGGCCGGAGGCCTAACCTTAGCCCCTCATTCATTGCAAGGATCAAAAGGCAGCTCGGGCTTTCCTTTGTCTCGGACGGCAAGGGCGATTTCAAAAAGGCCTTCGGGCCGGAAGATGTTTTCAATTACATCTACGCAGTCTTCCACTCACCCACCTATCGGACCCGCTACGCGGGGTTTCTCAAGAGCGATTTTCCCCGCGTGCCGCTTACTTCGGATGTGAAGCTATTCCGTACGCTTTGTGGGTTAGGCGCGGAGCTTGTTGCCTTGCACTTGCTCGAGTCACCGGAACTCAGCAAGCCGATTGCCCGCTATCCCGTCACCGGACCGAACATTGTCGAGAAGAGTTCCCCGAAGTATCTTGCGCCGGGAGAACCGGAGCCCGGCACATGCAAGCCACTCCCGGCGGGCCGCGTCTATATCAGCAAGTCCGACCCGCAGAGCGGAGCCAAGGGACAATACTTTGAGGGTATCCCGCCCGAAGTCTGGAATTTTCACATCGGCGGCTATCGGGTTTGCGAAAAGTGGCTCAAGGACCGCCGTGGCCGCACCTTGACCTATGGTGATCTGGAACATTACCGCAAAGTTGTCACCGCCCTGAGCGAAACCATCCGCCTCATGGCGGAGATTGACGCGGCCATTCCCAAGTGGCCGATAACGTGAAGAGAGGCACAATCTGTGGCCTTTTCGACTGATGGAACGATCTCCAGTTGGAAGGAACTAATTACTAAGCAATCTAAGTACGACGTGGCTTCCCAGGAATGGATTTTCAGGGGGCAGGCGCGAGACTGGCCGCTCGCGTCATTACTCGAAAGGACGTGCAGAAATTTTGGCGTCCGCGCGGGACCGTCCATTCCCTTCATGGAGAGGCAGTTCATCGGAGACTTCAAACGACATTATTCGAAATATATGCCGCAGTTGAGTCCGCCAAGTGACGACACCCAACAGTGGCTTTCTCTGATGCGGCACTATGGAGCACCGACAAGACTGCTGGACTTCACATTTTCCTTCTTCGTCGCGGCTTATTTTGCGCTGGAGGATGGTGAGGGGAAGTCTGTGCTGTGGGCCATCAACAAGAGTTGGCTTACCGACCACGCCTGGCAGTTATTTGGTCGCATAGGAGGTGAGGCCCTTCTTAAGGCGTGGCAGAATCGAGAACCGTGGGCATTCAACAAGGTGTTCCTTGAGCAGCGTCCTGCACTCACATTTGTCTGCGCTGGAAATCCCTATCGGTTGCACGAGAGGGTCGCCGAGCAACAAGCACTTTCCCTCTGCCCAGGCGATGTGACGAAGAGTTTTGAGCAAAATCTTCGTGCGGTAGATGGGCACGACAGCCGCAAGAACGTGGTGAAAATCCCGATTATAGGGAAGACCGTAAGGAAGGAAATTCTGCATAAGCTTTACCGCGCGGGAATCAACCGTGCGGTTCTCTTTCCTGGATTGGAGGGATTCGCGCAGTCCCTTGGGCGCAAGACACCAACCTATCTGGTTATCCAAAAGATGGCCGAGAACAAGGCGCGGTACTGGCCAACTGCGTAGAAACGGACGGTAGAGGCCGTCGGGACCGGACCTTGAGCTATGACGGTCTGGGGCACTATCGCAAAGTCGTGACGGCCTTAAGCGAAACCCTCCGCCTCGTGGCGGAAATTAATGTCGCATTCCCCAAGTGGCCGATTGCGTCACAGCTAGAAACGGGAGGGATTCTCAAAATGGGATTCAGCGTATTCGTAAGCCACAGTATGCGTCAGGATGATCTTGCCATCGTGTACGAGGCTGCGAGGCAGGCTCAACTCAGGGGCATAAACTGCTACATAGCTGAGAGGGATTGGCAATTCGGCATGTCTTTGCCGCAGAAAATCGAAAACGCAATTAGGACCAGCGATTGTCTCGTTGCATTCTGGACTCAAGGCGGAGCCTATTCCGCGTTCGTAAATCAGGAAATCGGCTTTGCACGGGCTTGTGGGAAGACACGAATTCTCGTGGTAGAGCGCGGCGTCCCCGTCAAGGGTTTCGACATTGAGAAGGAATACATCGAACTGGACAGATGGAATCCGTTAGAGGCAATCGGCGTCCTTAGCGATTACTTGTCACGGCTCGCGCTGGAAAAAGAACAACGGCAGAATGCTGCCGTCTTCGTATTTGGAGTATTGGCTTTATTGTTTTTGCTCTCTCGCGGCGAGTAGTGACAAGGCGCTGGCCCGCTTCGGGGGCAACGAACGAAGGACGCCGGACTATCTTAGAAATGAGGGGGCACATGGCTATTCACGATTTGGTAAAGAAAGAAACGCCTCACGGCACAGTCACCGCCGTGTGGTTCGACTCGGATGAAGAAAACTTTGTGGTACAACACGAGTTTGTACACCTGAGCTTCCACAAGCGGGAGTTTGAAACTTTCTTGGAATGCCTGAATGAATCCTGGCAGAAGTACCGGAGAGATCATGGGACTCGTTAGCGCCCTGTACAAAATCGCCCGTGTCGCCAATGATGTCCGCGTGCTTTCGAGCGGCAACCCGAAGCGCATTGCCCGGCACTACGCCAACAAAGCGCTGGGGCGGTATGTGGTGAGCCGGATGTATCTGCGATGAAGCCCGAATGAAAACGGCATTGCCTCTCAAAATGCGCGCCTTTTCCGCAGAATTGCCCCTGGACGCGCGATTTCAGGCCCGGCTAGGTTCACAATGCGCCCGAACCGCGAATTTCAGCCATTCCAAGGAATTTTATTCCGCGTGAAACCAACGAGTTACAGGCCGAAAAATCTTCATTTTGGCCCGATGTGGCAATGGAGTTGCCCCCAGGGCACGCAAGCGCGATGCCACAACAGAAGCTATAATCACTCTATTTACTTTAGCTTACAGGTTAACATAATCTCTGTTACCAGACGTATGTTGACGTATACTTTTGTCTTGACAACCTAGCTTTTTGAGGAGTAGCATTCGGCTATGGCGAAGGCGTGGACGGCTTCCGAGATGGGACACAAGGGGGGCAAGACCCGTGCTGAGCGTTTCAGTAAACGGCAGATTGCGGAATGGGGCAAGCAAGGGGGACGGCCCACAAGCGTAAATGCTGATGCCTTGGCAAGACTGCGGGAGCTTCTGGCAAAGGGCAAAAGTCAAGCGGAGTGTGCCAAAGCACTGGGAGTGTCCACGCGTACCGTCGGGCGAGTCGTGGCACGCCTCAAGGGGCGCAATGACGCCAAGCCATGCTGAATTTTCTGGTCGCAGTTAGGACTTGACATGCTCATGTACTCGGTGTAGTTTAGGTATGAGAATTACACCATGTGTGGTTTGTGGAGAAAGGAGTGAGTTATGCCAAAACGATTTCCAAGGATTCATGCCACGCCAAGTGAACTGCGCAAGAAGATGGGCTACTTTCTTGGCCTCGTTCGGTTTGGGGGAAACACGATCTATATTGGGTCCCGTGGGAAGGTATGGGCAGTCCTATGCCCCCCGGAGAATTGGTCCCGTGAGAACATAACCGGCCAGGCTGAGAGTCTGACAAGGAAGGCGAAGGGGCAACCCGAGGACTGAAAGCAATGGCTTTTGATTCGAAAAAGTTGGAAGAGCTAGCAAAGCTGGTGGGTGAGACTGAAAGCCCACTCAAGAAACTTGGTGAGCGGCTGAGCCAAGCTATGCAAGCTGTTGACCCCATGTCAGGGGTTCATAAATACCTTGATTGGGAAAAGGCGGCTTCCGCAGACTTCAAGCAGCTATTCGAACGACTAGACCGGGAGAACCCGCACATTGACCCCGCCATTTTCGAAAAGCTGACCCGACTTCTCGCTCGCGAGCCAATTCAGGGGGCAACAAGGCCGGATGAGGCAGTTGCCAAAGACTTCTTCACGTTCGCACAACTTGCGAAGCGTTGGGGTGTGTCGTGGGGAACGGTACAGAACTGGTTACGTGCCGGTCATGTGCCTGTGCTAGACCGCGCGCCAAGGGGCAAGCGGGGCAAGAAAGTGGTGGCTTTGAAGGACGTTTTGGAATTTGAGAAGAGAAACACGAAAAGGATTCGCTGACGGGAAGCGGGGGCCGATATGCTCAACATCTGCAAACGCGGGCAACTTTATCACGCTACCTTTCACGCGGGTGCGACCCGCGTTCGCGGGGCATTGGGCACACGCAACGGTGAGGCCGCAAGGCGATTGGCCACGCGGCTCGAAACGGCACTCAGCGAAGGCCCTGGGTCGCGCC
>Ga0187784_10001518_pt1 | contig 18469 bp, 10 predicted proteins | sample 1015_SJ02_MP15_2_FD_132964 | JGI IMG/M metagenome (GOLD analysis project Ga0187784, IMG submission 132964) | Tropical peat soil microbial communities from peatlands in Department of Meta, Colombia - 1015_SJ02_MP15_20_MG | ecosystem: Environmental > Terrestrial > Soil > Wetlands > Peat | place...
ACCGTGGCTCCTGCAGGACAACGAACGACGCAAGCCGATTTTCTAAACACTACCCTCGCCGACATCTCGCCCGAGTACTTCGACACCATGGGCATGCACATTCTCGCCGGACGCGATTTCACCACCGGTGATGTCGCTCCTCCGAACGCGACGGGTGCCATAAAGACCGTGGTCAATGAGGCCTTTGTGCAGCGGTTCTTCCCCAACGTGCCACCACTTGGGAAATTCTACGGCGGCGATATGTCTGGCGAAGGGGCAGGAGAACAGTACGAAATCATTGGGGTCGTGAGCGACACGAAGTACCGGTCGCTCCGAGCGCCGGTCGTCCCGATCTTCTACACCTGCCAAACCACCTTCGACAATTTTGTGTTGAACGTTCGCACCCGCATGCGGCCGGAGGCCATGATTGCCCCGGTACGGAAAACCTTGGCTTCCCTTGATCCCGGTCTACCCATCCTCGAAGCGCATACGATGGAGGAGGAAATCGACATCAGCACGGGCAGCGAACGCGTCTCGGCCGAACTTGCCTCCCTATTCGGTGGCGCTGCAACGCTAATCGTAGGCGTTGGAATCTACGGCCTGCTCGCATATGCCGTGACCCAGAGGTTTCGCGAGATTGGCATCCGCATGGCGCTGGGGGCAATGCGCGACGACGTCCTGAAGCTGATTGTCGGCCGGGGGCTCATGCTGACGCTAGCAGGCGTCGCAATTGGCATTGTCGGCTCGCTTGTGGCGACGCGGTTCTTCGCAAGTCTGCTTTACGGTGTCAAACCCACCGATCCGCTCACCTTTGTAACAGTGTCGCTGCTGCTCGTTGGGCTGGCACTCCTTGCCAGTTACATCCCCGCCCGCCGCGCAACGAAGGTCGACCCCATGGTCGCGTTGAGATATGAGTGAGGGAGCTTCACCATGAAGAGCTGGGTTCGCCCGTCAAACCGCCGCAAGCGCATGATGGAGGACCTTGACCAGGACATCCGCGACTACATCGAGCGCGAGATGCAAGACAACATCGAGCGCGGCATGGCCCCCGAAGAAGCGCGCTATGCTGCCCTGCGCAAGTTTGGCAATGTAACGCGAGTCAAGGAGGATACGCGGGTGGCGCATACGTCACGACGGGTTTTGTCGTGATGTATGGGCCCCTCTGAGTGTAAAGGGAGTGGCGCAGACACGCCAAAGGAGGGCACTTCTGCGCCACCCAACGACAAAGGGCGCAGACGTAAAAAGCAATGTCTGCGCCACCCACGACAAAGGGCGCATACATAAAAAGCAATGTACGGAGGTGGCGCATACGCGGGTGGCGCACACGTCACGACGGGTTTTGTCGTGATGTATGCGCCCCTCTGAGTGTAAAGGGAAGGGCGCAGACATGCCAAAGGAGGGCACGTCTGCGCCAGCCAACGACAAAGGGCGCATACATAAAAAGCAATGTATGCGCCACCCTCGGTGCGCCTCGTCGAACGGCGAGAGAAACTCACCGAGCCTGACTTCGCCCTGCTGGCGTGCGCTTTCAACTGTCCGCGCCGGCGCCGCGCCGCCCAGTCGGGTATAACGATGCATCGCGGAAGAGTCGCGCAGTGGCATTTTGGGAGTTCACTGTGGCAGGCGGAGTCTGGATTCCCTCAAGTGCGGAGTAGTTGCCGTGGCGTTCCGCGCCGGCTGAGAGGAAAGGGGATTTCGGAGCAGGAGGTGCCTTTCGCGGAAATGGCGGCGCGCTCGTCGTCCCCAGCCGCGTACGAAGTAGTAGTTGAGCGTGCCGCTCATGACCGATCCCAGCACCGGCACTACGCGGGCGAGTCCGCTCTCCGCAATCTCGCCACCGGCTTGAATCGCGATGCGTCCGACGATACGCGGCACGAACCGCTCGAGAAGCTCTTTGCGCACCAAGTCCTTCCCCATATCGACGCCTGCGGCGCTGGCTGCCGCCAGCCACAGATCCGCCATATCCTCTTCGCTTGCATATTCGAAGCCATGTATTAAACTCAGCTTCTGAATCAGGCGCCAAGTGATGCCGCCCAAAAAGCCAACATCGGGAAGAACCGAAAGCACCCCACCAAAGCCTGTCCCCGCTCCCTCCAGCATCGCTATCTTCATTGAGGCGCGAATGGTCTTGTCGGCAAGATAGTCTATGACCGGCAGGGGCACGGTGTTCATGGCGCGGAAGGACGTGATGTGCAAGCCGTAAGCGCCGCGGAGATGCTGCAGGTATTTGTCGGGGTTCACGCCGAGGCCGCGATAGGCGCGGAGCAGGCCCACCTTCATTCCCTGCTCGACCCCACGCCGGACCCAGGATTTACTTTCAGGCGCCATGTTGATTTCGATGCCTCACGGGTTGGATAGGATGCTGAAGGGACGGTGACGCATTCGACTTCTGTAAACACCGTTGGCTCTTTGCGGCAGTCGGCTGATCAAACGTTCGGTTTTACGCAAAGGCGCAAGCTGCGCTGACATTTCCAAGGAACTAACTGTAGGGTCCTTACTCGCCGTGCTGGAGGGCCAGCACAGCGTAGGCTGTGGCCGCATCGCTCATGAAACGGCCGGTATAGGAGGAGAGGTCGCGCTGCTTGTTCAGCGAATAAGCGAGCCATCTGCCGTCGGTCTTATCCTGGTTCAGCATTAGCCAGTCGAGGCCTCGTTTCAACTGGGGTTGGTCGCGTTTCACACCCGCTTCCTGGAGCGCCAGCGCGACGACTGCGGTGGCATAGCCGTCGCTCTTGGTCTCGAGGGGCGTGTTGTCGTGACGCTTCCAGTCTCCCACAAAAGCAGAAAGGGTGAAGCCGCCGTCCCCCTGCTGTTTACTCAAAGCCTCATCCATGATGGACTTCTGTTGTTCAGGCGTCAGGAGCCCAGGCACCTTTGTCGATGCCCAGACCAGAATGACGCGGTCGATCAGCTTCTGCGATTCGTATTCATTAACAAGATACTCACGGAGCAATTGCACTTTGTCTTGAATCTGTGGGTAAGATTGATAGCCGCCGGGTGCGCTTCCCACGGCAATCGCGGCCAGCGCGGCTCCGTAGTATTGAGAATCGCCCTCCCAGGGCGAGTTATGAAACTGCAACCAGGGCCAGGCGCCCTTGCCTTCACCCGTCTTCAATTGCTCTGCCCACATGTTGTCGAGCGCCAGCCGCGCGTCGGCGCTCAACTTGCCCGCGGGCGCGTCATAGCCGACCAGAATCAGAGCGTTGAGAACGGATTCAGTTCCGCGCGATTCGGAGGTTTTGGGAAACCCTCGCTTGGCGTCGGGATAAAAGGGCTCAACTTGCTTCCACATTCGAACCCGCTTCGCAACGTTATCCAGAAGCCGGCGCTCCACCAGTGAGGGCCCCTGCTCAGCAAGTGCCGCCCGCAGGGCGGGCCGCGCCATCGCATAAGGCACCACCGTGTGGCAGGAGACGCAGAACGTTCCATGGTCGCGGGCCGCCACATCCCAACCCATCCACCAGGTCATGCGCCCATCAAGATACGTCGCCGCCGCTTTACTGCTCCAGATGGCGGAGGCGGCCGTCGAGGCAGGGCCATCCGCCGCAAGCTTGCTCACTGCGAGACAGATGACGAAGAGGCAGATTGCGAATATAGCTGCTTTCATCAGACTTATCCTCCCAAAAGCGGTTGCCCCTAGCGCTAGTATAATACCATTGGGCTTGGATCACAATTCACCCGCGGCGCTGATCGTCAGTTCGGCTAGACTCGGAGGCTCAAAGTGAACGAACTACCCTAGCACGAACGAGGAATAGCCCGCACCCTGGGGGAGGCCGTCTTAAATCACCGGTGTCCGCGACGCCAGGGAAATTTGCTGTACACTCGTAAGCATGAGCATCAAAACGCTGAGTAGCCGCGAAGTCTACCGCAATCCATGGCTGCGCTTGCGCGAAGACCAGGTGGAGCGCAGCAATGGCGTCCACGGCATCTATGGTGTGGTCGACAAGGAGGACTGCGCCATCATACTGCCCATTCAAGGCGAAACCATCTACCTCATCGAGCAGTTCCGCTACACCGTGCAGGAACGCTGCCTGGAATTGCCCCAAGGAGGTTGGGAAATGGCCGGTGTTGACCCCGAGGAACTGGCGCGGGGAGAGCTACGGGAAGAAACGGGACTGACCGCCCAGAGTATCACCTGCCTCGGGGCCCTTTGGATTGCTTACGGCTTCACCCATCAGAAACAGCATGTCTTCCTAGCCACCGGCCTCGCTCCGGCCGAGGCCGATCCTGACCCCGAAGAGCACGATCTGGTTCTGCGCGCCGTCTCGATTCGTCAGTTTGAGCAAATGATGCTCAACGGAACGATCCGCGACTGCAGTACCCTCGCCGCCTGGGGCCTTTACAAAATCTGGCTCGAGCGGCAGAAGAGTTCATAGCCTCGTCCGACGGGAATTCAAACAGAATCTGCAAGAGTTACGAGTGTCATCCTGAGCGAAGCGAAGGATCACCATAGTTGGTTTCTCAGGTGAACAACTTAAGAATAACTGCAGAGATTCTTCGCTGCACTCTCTCGAAGGTCCTGCGGAAGGGCGGGGCTTCAGAGTCTGTGTGAAAACCTCAGTTAGGGTGTCATTCCGAGCCCTTCGCTGTCATCCTGAGCGCAGCGAAGGATCTCGCTCTGAGCGCTCAGGGTGAACTCCGCGAGGAATCTTGCCCTGAGTGCTTTCAAGCCAGTGCGAGATTCCTCGTCGCCTGCGGCTCCTCGGAATGACAAACTAATCGAGTTCTCACACAGACTCTTCAACCCCGCCGCCTTGGGATCGGGTAAGCTGTGGGCCTTTAGGCCCTGAAGCCGACTCCCTTCAGGGGCTCAAGCCCCCTCTCCCTCGCGCGCGTTGCGCGGCCGGGCTGAAGCCCGGCCCTTCACTTTGACGTTCATGCCTCTGGGTGGGCCGCAGGCCCATGTTCCCTCAGGAGGACAGCGTTGAACGCAGCCACAATGGCTGTTCGTACAACGGGCGCGCCGAAAGAGTTTTTTCGGAACCCGCGTTCGTGCTTCGGCGTATCAATCTTCAGGGCGCTCGCGTCCGGGACAAAGCAGCTCGTTTGGGGCGGGCGTCTCACCCGTGAGCCCGATCACCCAGAGCCGCGTCTAACGCGCACAGGAGGTAAGTCTATGGGGACATTGACTGCTCAGCTCAGACAGGTGCTCCGGAGGCTGCGGCGCACGCCCTTCTTCACCGCCGTCACGCTGTTGACCTTGGCAGTGGGCATTGGCGCGAACACGGCGATCTTCAGCGTGCTAGAAGGCGTTTTGCTGAAGCCCTTGCCGTACTCTCACCCTGAGCAATTGGTTGCTGTCTGGCTGACCGCTCCGGGCATAAACCTCAAGGAGATAAATCTATCACCTTCATCGTACTTCATTTTTCGCGAGCAGAGCCGCACTTTCCAGGATATCGGCGTCACGACGGGCTACTCTCTGAACGTCACCAGCCTTGGCGAACCGGAGCATGTGTCGGGCCTCGGCGTCACCGACGGGATCCTTCCAATTCTGGGGGTCTCGCCTCTGCTCGGCCGCTTGTTCAGCCGTGCGGATGATTCTCCAGGCAGCGCGGACACGGTGATCCTGACTTACGGTTACTGGTGCCGTAAGTTCGGCGGTGACCGCTCGGTGATCGGAAAGACCTTGACTGTGGACGGAAAGCTGCGCCAAATCATTGGAGTCCTCCCGCAGAATTTTCGTTTTCAAGACTGGAGTGACCTCGCGCTTCTCATTCCCATACAGTTTGACCGTGCCAAGACCACATTAGGCCAATACAGCTTTGACGGCATCGCGAGGCTCAAGCCGGGAGTCACTCTCGCGCAGGCCAGTGCCGACGTGGCGCGGATGCTCCCCATCGTCGACCGGAGTTTTCCGCCTCCGCCAGGCTTCAGCGTGCAGATGTTTCAAAGCGCGCGAATCGGACCGAACCTCCGCACCCTGAAGCAATATGTGGTAGGCGACGTCGGCAAGGTCCTGTGGGTATTGATGGGCGGCCTCGGTTTGGTGCTGCTAATTGCCTGCGCTAACGTGGCCAACCTGCTTCTGGTCCGCGCCGAAAGGCGCGAGCAGGAACTTTCCATCCGCGCCGCGCTGGGCGCCAGCCGCCTGCGCATCGCGGCGGAGTTGTTTCTCGATAGCCTCATTCTTGCGCTGTCAGCGAGCGGCATCGGCCTGGCGCTCGCTTACGGCGCCTTGCGGCTCCTGATCGCCTTGGCGCCGGCGGGCTTGCCTCGCCTCGCGGAAATCGGCATTGACGGCACGGTGGTCCTCTTCACCCTCGCACTTTCATTTCTCGCCAGCTTGCTTTTTGGCTCCATCCCCGTCTTGAAATATTCGGGCGCGCGCCTGGGAACCGGACTGCGCGAAGGCGGGCGTTCGATGAGCCAAAGCCGGCAGCGCCACCGCGCGCGCAGCGGCCTGGTGATTGCCCAAGTGGCGCTGGCGCTGGTTTTGCTGATCAGTTCCGGATTGATGATCCGCACATTCCGCGCGTTGACCAGCGTTGACCCGGGCTTCGTTGCGCCTTCGCAGCTCCAAACGTTTCGAGCCAACATTCCGGATATACAGGTCAAGGAACCCGAGCGGGTGACCCGGCTTCAGGAGGAGATCCTGCGTAAGATCGAGGCCATTCCGGGCGTTTCCTCCGTCGGCCTCTCCTTGAGCGTTCCCTTGGATGGCAATGAGTGGGGCGACATGCTCTTCGCCCGTGATCGCACTTATTCCCAAAGTGACGTCCCACTTGTGCGATACAGGTTCATTGCGCCGGGTTATTTCAAAACTCTTGGTACACCCCTCCTGGCGGGCCGCGACATCAATTGGAGTGACATCTACAATAAGTTGCCTGTGGCTATCGTATCCGAGAAAGTGGCGCGCGGATACTGGCACGACCCCTCGAGTGCGGTGGGCAAACAAATCCGTGGTAACAGCAAGGACGACTGGCGAGAGATCGTCGGGGTTGTCGGCAACACTCACGATGACGGAGTGGAAAAGGTGCCGCCGAGTTCGGTGTATTGGCCGGTTCTCGCGTTTCACTTCGAGGGCAACGACGTAGATGTGCGCCGCTATGTGACGTATTCGATTCGCAGTGCCCGTGCCGGCTCGCCAAGCTTCATGAGCGAGGTGCAGCGGGCCGTGTGGTCTGTGGACCCCGATCTTCCGCTGTCCGATGTCCACACGCTGGACTACCTCTACCGGCGTTCCATGGCGCGGACTTCCTTCACGCTGGTGATGCTGGGCCTCGCAGGCGGAATGGCGCTGCTGCTGGGCGTCGTGGGCCTCTATGGTGTGATCGCCTATTCCGTGTCGCAGCGCCGGCGGGAAATCGGCATTCGCCTGGCGTTGGGCGCGCAGGACAGGGAAGTGACTAGAATGTTTGTGCGCCATGCGTTGCTGTTAACAGGCGCCGGTGTGGTCTGCGGGTTGGCCGCTGCGCCCGCGCTGACGCGCCTGATGTCATCACTGCTGTTTGGAGTAAAGTCCGTCGACCCGACAACCTACGTCGCGGTGTCGCTGGGGTTGGTCGCGACGGCTGCGCTCGCAGCTTATCTTCCGGCTCGCCGTGCCGCCGCTGTGAACCCTGGAGAGTCCCTGCGGGCAGAGTGACGGGCTGCAGGGGCAGCCCTTGTGGCTGCCCCTTCAACCCTCGCCATACCTGGATTTTTCCCTTCCACGAAGAGCCCCATCGGCAGTATTCTCATCTGCTCTGAAAATCTGTGTGCCGAAGGCACCTTGGAGTGCGGCGGCTTGACGCCGCCTTAGGATTAGCGTAGGGCGCGGAGTTACACAACGCGCCGGTCTTACCCTTAAGAGTTCTTCCGGCGAGGAATTCCGATGGCCAAAGTGCAAAGGCGGCGTCAAGCCGCCGCACTCCAAGGCACTTCGCGCATTTTCATCGTTTCCGGGTGCTACACTGGTCGCATGCGCGACTGCTTTGCACAATTTCTGAGAATGGATTGAAGGGGGTGAACAATGGCAAGTGGTTTTAATCGAAGGGATTTTCTGAAGACGGGTAGTGTAATAACTGCTGGAACCTTCATCGTGGATGGTCTGAAGACGCATATGCTCGCGGCCGAATCTGAGCCTGCGGCGCCGCGCTCTCCAAACGATCAGATTAACCTGGCTCTTATTGGCGCGGGCGGCCAGGGCATGGGAGACACCAAGACGGCTCTACTTGTGCCGGGTGTAAAACTGGTGGCCGTGGCGGATTGTTACGACGGCCGCCTGGCGCACGCCAAGGAGTTGTGGGGCAACGATATCTTCACGACGCGTGACTACAAGGAGATTCTCTCCCGCTCGGACGTGGATGCCGTGCTGATTGGTACTCCCGATCACTGGCACAAACAGGCGGCGGTCGATTCGATGAACGCGGGCAAGGACGTGTATTGCGAAAAGCCCATGATCCACGCTTACCCGGATGGTCCGGAGATCATTGCCACAGCGAAGAAGACGCAGCGCATTATTCAGATTGGCAGCCAGCGCGTCAGTTCGTTGATTTATAAGAAGGCGCAGGAGATCATGCAGTCTGGAAGCATTGGGCATATCACCGCCATCAGCGCCTGGTGGGACCGGAACTCGACCATCGGCGCCTGGACTTATTCCATCGCTCCCGACGCTTCCGAGCAGACCATCGACTGGCCGCGCTTCCTCGGAACGGCGCCCAAGATACCGTTCAATGCCGAGCACTTTTTCCAATGGCGAAAGTGGAAGGCCTATGGAACCGGCGTGGCGGGCGACCTCTTCGTTCACCTCTTCAGCGGAACCAATTTCGTTAGTCAAACCACAGGCCCCAACCGCGCCGTGGCCACGGGCGGCCTGCGCTTCTGGAACGATGGCCGCGATGTTCCCGACGTGCTTCTCGGCTTGTTCGATTATCCCCAGGGATTCAACCTGGCCCTGCGAGTCAACTTTGCCTGCGGTGGCAGCGAGAGCGAAGGGTTCATATTTAACGGCACGGAAGGCTCAATGACCATCGGCGACGGCGTCACACTGTATCGAGTGCCGCGCGAGACTGAGCCCGGTTACAACATCGATACGTTCACCCAGGCCATGCAGGATAAATTCCTCGAGGAGTATCGCAAGAAGTATCCGCTGACGCAGCCCTCGGCCGGGTACTCTGCCGTGGAGAAATTCTCCGTGCCGGATGGGTATAGCGACAGCTACGATCACTTCAAGAACTTCTTTGCGGCGGTCCGGTCGCGCCAACCCGTGGTGGAAGACGCGGTCTTCGGATTCCGTGCGGCCGGCGCCGCGGTGCTGAGCAATCTGAGCTACGAGCGCGGCGCGGTGGTCCGCTGGGATCCGGACAGCATGAAGCTACTGTGATTGTTGATGGACGATTGGGGATTTGCCGCGACTGGCGGCCGGATTCGGAAAAACAGCCCCCTCAAACCTCAGAATGGCTGCCCTCTCCCCGAGGGAGAGGGCAGTTGGCGTTATAACGCTGCCTACTGTGGGTCGCCGGTTGTTACGCCCTGACTGAGGGGCGTGTTCTGCGAGTTCCCACCCACAACTATCTTGTACTCTCCCGGAGCCAGTTCCCATTTTTCCTTAGCGGTATTGAAGATCGAAAGATACTTGGGATCGACTCTCAAACTAATCGCCTTGGATTGGCCGGGCGCCAGAACGACCTTCTCCCACCCGACTAGTCGCTTGAACGGCTCGCCGGCGCTGGACGGCAAGGTCGCGTAGACCTGAGCAATCTCCGCCCCGGCGCGTGAGCCCGTGTTGGCGACGCGAAAGCTCACATGCAATTCCTTTCCCGGCATCACTTCCAGCGAGGAGTAGGCAAAGGAAGTGTAGGAAAAGCCGAACCCAAACGGGAAGAGTGGCTCCTTGCTCTCGGCCTCGAACCACTTGTAGCCAACCTTCAAGCCTTCGGTGTAATTGATATCAAAGGGAGTCTTCTGCTGGATTGGCTCGCCGCCTCCCTCCGCCGGCAGCATCCCGGCCACATTCGCGTGGGGAAGGTCTGCTTCACTCTTCGGGAAGGTCACCGGCAGCTTGGCTGAGGGGTTCACGTCGCCGAACAGAGCGCGGGCAATGGCCTCGCCGCCGCGAATCCCCGGATACCACGCTTCCAGGACAGCATCGACTTTATCGAGCCAGGGCATGGTTACGGGGCCGCCGGTTTCCAGCACGACTATCGTGTGCGGGTTCGCAGCCGCCACGTGACTCACCAGTTCGTCCTGGTTCGCGGGCAGGGAAAGATTCGGCACGTCGCGGCCTTCGGAGGTATGTTGCCAGACGAAGACAATCGCGATCTCAGAAGCGCCCGCCAGTTTCGCTGCCGCTGCCGGATCAGTTCCGGGGTCATAAGTCACTTGCGTGTTGGGTGCGCGGGCCCTGAGCGCCCGCAAGGGAGAAGAGGGATGCCAGACGAACCTGTCGTTGCCGGGAACTGCGTTGCCGCCCGCTGCATCGACCTGATCGGAACCGGCACCCGAGAGCACGGCAATATCCGCATGCGCACCAATCACTGCAATTGACTTAACTTCCGAAGCCTCGAGGGGCAACTGTCCGTTGCGGTTCTTCAGCAACACGATGGCGCGCTCCTCCACGCGTTGCGCAACATCCGCTCCGCTGAAGGGGTTAACTGGCTTCGGTGCGGGCGGATTATCGATGACCCCGAAAGCGAATTCTGTGCGCAGAATGCGATGCACCATGTCGTCCAGACGCGACAAGGGCACCTGTCCTTTCTGTACTGCCTCCTTGAGCGGGTCGCCGAAATACCGTCCGCTGGGCATTTCCTGATCCATGCCGGCCAGGGCCGATTGGACCGCACTGTGCGCGGCCCCCCAGTCCGTCATGACCCAGCCTTTGTAGTCCCAAGCATTTTTCAAAACGTCGGCCAGCAGGTAGGGATTCTCGCAGGCGTAGACGCTGTTGACCCGGTTATAAGCGCACATCACGGTGCCCACATTCGATTCCTTGATGGCAATTTCGAAGGCTAGCAAGTCGGTTTCCTGCATGGCGCGCCGAGCGATGACCGCGCTGCCGATGAAGCGGCCGGTTTCCTGGTCGTTCACGGCATAGCGGTTGATGTTGCCGATCACCTGCTGGTCCTGAGTACCCTTAAGTTCGCGGCCGAGCATCTTGCCCACTAGAAGAGGGTCCTCACCTAGGCATTCGAAGTTGCGGCCATTGCGCGGCTCGCGAATGATGTTGGAGGTTCCGCCCAGAGAAACGTTGAAGCCGATGTCGCGGACTTCCTTTCCGAGTTGAGCACCGTATTCGTACGAGCCCTCGAGGTCCCAACTGGCGGCGTTGGCCAGCGCGCAGGGCAATGCGGTCGCGTAAATTCCGCGCGACCCAATATTCGCTACGCCTGATCTTCCATCGGTCATCTGGAGCGCGGGGATCCCCAGTCGCGGGATACCCGGAACGTAGCCGGCGCCGCCCAGCGAATGTTGCTGGGCCGCCGCTCCCTCTACGCCGTGAACCAGCGTGATCTTCTCATCCAGCGACATCTGCTGGATGACCAGATCGGCCCGCTTGTCGGGCGACAGATTCTTGTCCAGCCACGGGCCTTTAACTGCTTGTTTGGGCGCGTCCTTCCCATTCTGCGCGGAAGCAGCCGACAACAGGGCACTCACTATCAACAGGGTCAAAATCCCCAGCATTCTCGCTACTCTTAAGAGACTATCCGATGCCAGACTTTTGTCCATTGCCGCTATTCTCCGTATCATCCAGGTTTGCGGCGCGGGGCGCTGCGCTTCCGTCCCGCGACGGCGAAGAGTATAGCAGCAGGCGGTTGCCTCGGTGCAACAACTTGTTGGGGTCGCATACACGTTAAAGGGGAAGGGAAAAGGTTGGGAATTAATTCGGGGAAAAGCCGGTTTCACGCCAAGGCGCAAAGGCTGCAAAGCAGAGTGCGCCGTTAGGATGAGTTGCCGAAACCGACCATGCGCGGCCGCACGGTGAACCCTCGCGTCGCCAACGCAAGGTAGATTATCCCAATCAGAAACCAGATGCCTCCGACGACTCTTGCGACGTTGTCCAGATTCCACCACATGATTCCGCAGAAGACAGCGCCGAACAGCGAGAGGCCGGAATCTACGAATGTCCGCAGCCTGCTCCGATGAGGCCGCACGAAGGCGAATTGCCAAAAGGCAGCCAGATTCACGTTCGTAAAAGCGAAGAAGGCGCCATAGTTCTGGAGTTCGCCGGCATGCTCGAAGGCGTTGCCGACGTGCTGAAGGGCGACGGCCCCGACAAAAACGATCGCACCGACGATCAGGATATTGTAGGTCGGAGTGCTGGAGCCGGGGCTGAGGTGTGCGAAGACTCGTCGCGGCAGAACATTGTCGCGTCCCATGCCAAACAAAAGGCGGGCGGCGCCCAGAATGCCGGCCAGGCCGCCCCCGATATCGGCCAGCAGGATGCAAAAGCCCATGGCGTGGAACAAGCCCGGCCCGCCCACGCGCGCGCAGACGTCCATGAAGGCCGTTTCCAGGTTCGGCATAGTCTGCCAATCGGGCCAGACGCGCTGGCCAAGATAGGCCAGGAATCCGCCAAACACGCCCGTGAACAAGCAAACCAGCACGATGGCCAAGAGCACGTTGCGCTTCGGGTTATGCGCATCCTCGGCGAGGGTGGTAACGCCCTCGAAGCCGAAGTAGGTGAGCACCGAATAGGAAGTCGCAGTCCAGACCGTACGGACAGCGAAGGTCCCGGGATTGTAGAAGGGCTGAGTCGAAAAGAGGCCGCTCCAACTTTGGTTGTTAAACAGGAACCGAATCGCAAGCCCGATGAAGATCACCGCTACGAAGGACATCGCCGCCAACAGAATCTTGTCCGAAAGTGCCGAGGTCTTGATCCCTCGCAGATTCGGAGCGACCATGATGAACACTACCAGGAACATCCCAACCACAAAGGGTAGCTGGGGCAGGTAACGCGCATGGACGACGATGGCCACCCAGATGCCGTTGACCAGCGGCGTTACACCGTAATCGAGAAGCACCGCCCACCCCACCAGGAATCCCAGATACGTGTTCAACCCCTTGCCCACATAGGTGTAGGCGGAGCCGGCAGAAGGGTAGATGGCCGCCATGCGGCCGTAACTGAAAGCCGTGATCAGCATGGGAAGCATTGCCAGGAGGAGGGTGGTTACGTAGTGGCCATTGGAGAGTTTCTGGGCCACTCCAAAGAGCGGCACCGAGGCGATGGGTTGCGTGAGCACGATGCCGTAGAACACGAGATCCCACAGCGTGAGAACGCGCCGCAAGCGGGGCGCCTCCGCTTCGCGCGTTGGTACTTGTGATAAGAGTTGTTCCATGGCACTCTGAAACAACGAGGGTCCCGATTTAGGTGTAGCGCCATGACTCGCCAGGGTACATGCCCCGACAGGTCGGGGCGCGACGAGCTGGCAATTGCTGTCCGAAAGTCAGCCGCTTCACCCAGGATTAGGACTCTACCCTTAAAGAATGGCGTGATCTGGCAGTATACCATCAATACATAAGGAGGGACGATGCCAGGCCCAGGTATGGAGTTGATCGGGGAAGAGGAAAAGAAGGAAATACTGGAGGTCTTGGAGGCAGGTTACCTGTACCGGTACGGCAGCACCGATGATCCGCGGTTCAAGGCCAAGGTGGTCAAACTCGAGCAGGCGGTGGCTCGACGTGTCGGCGTGCCCCACGCCGTGGCGGTGAACTCCGGAACCTCGGCGCTGCTGGTGGCGCTAATCGGCCTGGGGGTAGGTCCTGGCGATGAAGTGATTGTGCCGGGATACACCTTCATTGCCAGCATCTCGTCGATCATCTACGCGCGGGCGGTGCCGATTCTGGCGGAGGTGGATCGCACACTTAATCTCGATCCTGCCGACGTGAAGCGGAAGATCACGCCCCGCACCAAGGCCATCATGGCCGTCCATATGCTGGGCAATCCGGCGCGGCTGGACGAGTTGAAGGCCATTGCGAAGGAGCACGAACTGCTGCTCATCGAAGACTGCGCGCAGGCGTTTGGGGCGCGCTACAAAGGCCGCGCCGTCGGCTCGATCGGGGATGCGGGCACCTACAGCTTCAACGTCTACAAGACCATTACGGCTGGCGATGGGGGCATGGTGGTCACCCACGACGAGACGGCCTACCGGCGTTTCTTCGGCCTTCACGATCAAGGGCACTCGCCCCTGCGCGCGGGCGTGGAGATAGGACGGCGGCCTTTCGTAGGGCTGGATTTCCGCATGACGGAATTGACAGCCGCCGTGCTGCTGGCCCAGTTGAGCAAGCTGGGAAATATCCTGGAGCGCTTGCATGCCAACAAGCGGCGCTTCAAACAGGCGATCAGCGAATTGCCGGGTTTGGAGTTCCGCGAGATCACTGACGCCGAGGGCGAATGCGCCACCCTGCTGACGGTGTTCCTTCCAGGCGAGGAGATTGCGCGCGGACTGGCCAAGGACCTCGGCACGCGCGTGGTGGCGGACTCGGGCTGGCATGTCTACTCGAACATGGAGCAGATCCTGGAGAAGCGCACGCCCATCGAAACCGGCTGCCCTTTCCACTGCCCGCTCTATACGGGGCCGGAGCAAAAATACTGGAAGGGCATGCTGCCGCAAACTGACGCTCTGCTGGCGCGTGCTATCAACATCGGCATCGGCGTGCGTGATCCGGGCTTGGGCTCGGAGTTCGGCGTGACGGTGCGCGACGGGTTCGATGAGGTGGACGCGCGCGCGGAGCTGTTCCTGCGCGCGGCGAGGAAGTACTTGTAGCGGGAACTGAAGCCTCAACCGTAAGGGTGGCGCATACGTCCCGACGCTTGTTGTCGGGATGTATGCGCCTCTTTAGCACCAGAAGGGCCCAGACATGCCGAAGAACGGCATGTCTGCGCCACCCTTGCAATGTGCGCCGTTGTCAAGAATTGCGCGGGACACCACACTAGAGCTGAGGAGTCACTCAGCGCGTTTGGAAGTGACCCCTCACCCGGCCCGCGACGGCGGATGAAGGCGCCGTCGCGAGCCACCCTCTCCCCAGGGGAGAGGGCAGCCCATGCAGTGCGGGCGGCGACGCGGGCTGTGCTCACTTCTTGGTTTTGAGGATTGCCACTGCGCCTGCGGGTAGTTGCAGGGTGGCGAGTGTTCTTCCTTGTGTATGCGTTACCTGAACAGGCTTTCCCGCCAGCGCCTCGGAGACTGTATAGCTCCCACGAAAGCTCACCGTAACCGTCTCCGCACCACCCCAGTTCGAGAGGATAGCTACCGGCCCCGCAGGATGGATGAGGCCTCGGAAGCAGACCTTGTCTGAGCCTTTGGCGAGTTGCACCAGCGAATCACGTTGCGTTTCGAGCGCCGGCTTGGCGATGAGCTCTTGAACAAACGGATTGGCGCGCTTGAAGTAGGCGAGGGTAAGCGCCGACTCGAAGTAAAGCGCCTGCCCCTTGCCGAGCCGATGGCGGGTGGCAAACGGCTTGCCTTCGCGATCGCGCCATACAACCTCCGCGCCCTTTAGCTCGAGCGCAAGCTTCCACAATTCCCCGGCGCGCTCGTTCTGGCTGGTAATGGAGTAAGGCTCGTCAGCTTTTACGGGATAGATATCGGAAGCCTCGACTCCGAATACGTCGCCCAACCCCCCAGGAATCGTGGGCCGGATATCGCCCACCTCGGTTTTCCAGGCCGTCAGCCCATCCGCCCAGAGCGTGCCGCCGCGGCTTACGAAATCACGCAGCGCGGCGACGCCCTGGTCATCGAGGGCGTAGCAATAGGGAGCGTACAGCACTGAGATATTGTCGTTAAGAGTATGCTTGCATTGATCAATATCCACAAACTGAATAGGAATGTGGGCGCGGTGCAGCGCCAGGTAACATCCCATCAGGGATTCTTCCACTTCGTCGCCGCGATGCTGGGTCCTTTCATCCAGGCTGTTAAGGATAGCGGATTCCCGGTTGTAGAGGATGGCCACCTTGGCCGGCTGAGGCGTGGCTTCTGCCAGGTACGCATTCCGCTTCAAGCCGTCGATGACGGATTCGACGGCGGGAAGCCTTATGGACGGTTTTCCGTCGAGACTCACCAGCCCCCATTCGCCGGCCTCCGTGCCTCCCACGCGGGGGTGCCAGAGCCAGAAGATGACCGCCTTGCTCCCGGCGCCGAACGAGTCCCAGAGCCAGCGGGTGATGTCCTCCGGAGTGGGATTGAAGGGAAAACCGCCGGTGAAGACGGTGGGACCACTTTGCAGTTCCGTGACCCACCATGGCTGGCCGCCCGCGGGAGTTCCGATCAGGTCAAGCCGATAAGCGTAGCGTTCACCATATTCAGAGTGGGCGGCAGTGCGGGGGAAAATCCAGGCGGGATGAATCGAGGCGCCAAGGATATCAACGATGCGTTTTTCCTTCCAAACGTCCTGCCCGTCGGCGCCGCCGGTGGGCGCTGTGACGTTGATATGCGTGGGGTGGGCAGGATCCACTGCTTCGATTTGACCTTTAATCCAAAGGAGTTGATCCACCAGGTTGTCGATATTAAACTCGCGCCAGTCGACCACCCGGTGATAGTCGGTCCAATACTCGGAAAGCTGATCGGGAGTGATCTCCGCGCCGGGGAACGCCTCCAAGGGTCGAAACCAGTGCCGGTTCAGCTCCGCAACGGATCCGTACTTCGCCTGAAGCCACTTGCCGAAGGCCTCGATGGTCGGGAATTCCGTGTCGTACTTCTCAGGCTCGTTCATCAGCAGCCACACGCCCCGCGCCGTGTGGCCCCGGTACCGGTTAACGACTTTCGAAATATAGGCTACCGCATGCCGGCGAATGTCCGGATCATTCAGGTTGGTGCGATTGTGATAGAAGGGCGTCTTCCTGACCCATCCGGGCGGGTCTTCGGCGCAGAGCGTGGCGACGATCTTGATTCCCGACCGGGCCGCGGCGTCGTAGATCCAGTCGTACCGGCTGAAGTCCCATTTACCCGGGGCTCGTTCGACATCGTCCCAAATAATGAATATGCGGGCCAGCGTCATCCCGTTCTGCCGCATCAGGTCAAAATGGCGGTGAACGCTCTCCTCGGTTTCGGTTGGGTTCAGGAAGAATTCGGCTCCGACCCGAAGCTGACGGTTTAGCTCAGCCAGTTGGGCGTCTGGAGTTTGCCCACATCGTACAATCGGGGAGGGGAAGAGGATTGAGCAAATCAGTGCCGCGAGTACAAGCCGATCCTTTGTTTTCATAGACATTCTCGGTTTGTTCCCTGAATTCCAGACTCGAGAGGTTGAGGAGTTGAATAGTTGAGAGTCGACAACCACGGCTCCGGCTGCCGCCTGACCGTTGAAGTTGGTTCTTGCCTTCCACAGTCCGGTTTTTGGACTCCTCGATTTGTCGACATCTTGACCTTGTGCTTTGTTTTCACGGACATTCCCGGTTTTTTCCCACCAACTCTTCTAGAGCCGACCTTCAGGTCGGCAGTTTCGTCGCGGTCTTCCAGATGCTGACCTAAAGGTCAGCGCTACGCGACAATCGTCCCCGCCGGCCCTCTATTGTTTTCATAGATATTCTCGGTTTGTTCCGGCAATTCTCGATAGTGGTCCGATCCTACCATCGGCCGAGCTGCGCAGCGGCATTCTGACCCACCGGCCGGTTATAGGCTATGCCAGTGGGCACAGCTTGTCAAGCTTTTTTTGAGATCGGCGACCCTCGTCGGGTGTTTGAAATCCGGAATCTGAGATCGCGGATTTCTCGTGCGGGCAAAAGTGCTGCAACCAAGGTCTGGCGGGCGCAGACGCCTAAAGTGCGCCGGCATTCAGGCATCGCAGCAGGAAATCCAGCAGTCGCTGGGAGTGAAAAAACTCGGGAACTTCCTCATGGCCCTTGCCCGGGACAACGTCGACTTCCGCGTTGCCCCCCAGGGCCTTGTAGCGGCGCGCCAGTTCCAGCGTATTCGGCTCGAGAGGGACAACCTTATCAGCATCGCCGTGGATGTGGAAGATCGGGACTCGGGCTCGCGCCAGCGGCGCCAGGCGATCGATGGGATTATTCTTGCGAAGTTGCTTTCGCAGTTGCGTTTCACTCATGCCGTAGGCCTTCAGGATTGGGTCTCCTCCCAAGTTGGGCCAAGCCGCAAGATTGGTAACAGGATAGATTCCTGCGATGCATCCCACATCACGCGCGTGCTCGACGGCCCAGTTATAGACCATTATCCCTCCGCGGCTTTGCCCCAGGAGACAGGGCCGCGGCGACAAGGCATATTCTTTCCGGACGTACTTATAAAACTGCGTATAGGCTTTTCGCCCTTGAGAGTTCCCCCACGATTCTCCCACGTCGACGCCGGCGATCCAGACGCCCTTGTCAAGCAGTCGAGTAAACAACCAATCGAGGGACTTATTGGGATACCGCCCCATCTCGGGCGTCGCCTGAACAAACGTGGGCGCATACCAAACCCAGGGTTTCGGCCCTGCCGGTTCAGATCCATTGGGCTTAATGACGAACCCGCTGCCCCCAGGCACGGCGAAGTCGACGCGCGTGGCGCCATACTCCTTCGACTCGGCCTGCGCCAAGGCGCTTTGCAGCGGCAGAATCAGTAAGGCGAGGGACATTGCCATGGCC
>Ga0187784_10001519_pt1 | contig 18465 bp, 18 predicted proteins | sample 1015_SJ02_MP15_2_FD_132964 | JGI IMG/M metagenome (GOLD analysis project Ga0187784, IMG submission 132964) | Tropical peat soil microbial communities from peatlands in Department of Meta, Colombia - 1015_SJ02_MP15_20_MG | ecosystem: Environmental > Terrestrial > Soil > Wetlands > Peat | place...
ATTGATGGCGAGCAAAGGGAACGTGGTGTCAGGTTCGTTATTGTCGGCTTTGTCGGCCGAAAGACCGAGCAATCGTTGCGCCGTGTGCCACTCCCGGCGGCTGTGCTGCCCTATCTGCCCAAGGTAATCGAGGGGCCGTTGTTTGCCAGTAAAGACGCCGACCCCGCTGACGCGGCATCAAAGCGGCTCAATCGATTTCTCCGCGAAATAGGCATCGCGGATCCCCGGAAGGTTATTCATAGCTTGCGCCATCGCGCAGCCGACCGGCTGCGGGCCGCCGAATGCCCGCAAGATATTCGATGGGCCTTGCTCGGTCACGAGGTCGAGACCATCGCCGAAGATTACGGCAAGGGCTTTTCAGTGCCACAGTTGAAGCGGTGGATCGACAAGATCGGCTTTTGAAAGCCGGTCGCGGTGGTGCCCAGGAGCGGCGCTGAACATCTTTTGATTTTCAACGCCTTAGCGGATCCCACCATCGCTAAACGTAACATTGAGTCTCAATGGGTATTTTGAACATTGTCCCACCAGTTTAACGGCGGGGCCGACCTTGCCACGATACGCGCGAGCACCTGTCGTGCGCTTTTTGCTTGGATGAACGAGCGATAGTTCCATTGCACCGCAAGCAAGCGTGGCTGAACGACGACATGTTCAAATCAGGACCGGCTTGGTATTATTTATCCCCGTCAGCAGACGCCGCCGGCGTTGCGACGAGCTCATTTGAGTGCGCTTCGAACCAGGCGAATACGCGATTGATCGACCTGATTTCGGGATTGCCGCTCACGACTGCTAATGCCGAGCAAAGCCCTGCGTCGAACGGGATGCAATCAATGAATTGCTCGGCTTGCAGGAGGTCCGTTGCATCGAAGAGCAGCATGAACTGCATTTCTTCACCAATACGAGCTATCGCAACCCAGACGTACCGTGGATACGATTTCTCCAACTTTGAAATCCTCAGTGCGGTCGGCAACTCTTCCGATTGGAACAGGCGGGTTCGCAAGCGCGCAATATCGTTTAGATAGACGTCCCAGATTAGCCGTCTCTCAAGAGGGAGCAGCCGCGCCGCTCTCAATGTCTCGATGGTATCGTCCAGCGCGGCGACTTTTTCTATGATTGTACTGACCGGAATCCGTATCTTATGATACAGGGGAACGATCAAATTCTCAGGAAGTATTTCGACCTTCGAAGCTTTATCGAAGCCAGCGCTGATCGAGCCATTGGCATCGAATTCCAGCGCGGCATATGGCCCAATTTGATCGTCGTGACAGTACAGACGATCGATCGTGGCGGCACGGAATACGGTTGCATTTTTAGTCCACGATTTCGGCTTCAAATTTCCGAGACTATATCCATTGACAGCTACTGCGTGACGCCCGATTTCGACGTTGCTTGCGGCGTCGTGAAGCCTCGAAAGAAGGATGCAAGGTATACCGGCGCGTAAGTATGCCGCCGCGGCGAGACGCACCATCGTGGTATCACTACCGCGAATTGCAAGAGGCTCGAGCCCCACGCTTCTGATCGCGTCGGCGATCTGAAAGGCATTGAGACCGTTCCGGTTCGGAAAAGAGCGATCGTCTACTCTCGAGTGCGCCGACGCAGCCTTCGTTATCTCAACGGGTGATGGGATCTGATGCTGAAAAAGCCTGCCGGTTCCATGTAGCGCAGACCAAAGGGCACTCGTGGCGCATGCGGCGACGTCAGTGTCCTGCTCCTGAAAGGGCAACGAACGCACCGATAGATTAATGCCGAATAGGTTGACAGGTACGTCGCAGACGATCGGAAAGACACGCTTTCGGTCGGCCGTGTCTTTCCATGGACGTAAGCACGTTCGCCCGATGACGGTATCCGGCAGCGGTTTTAAGACAATAAATCCGAGATAGTTGGCATTTTCGACCGGATGATCGGCAGCATGTTCCAAAGCAGACCTGAACTCACTTTCACTGAATTCCTCGGAAAAGAAGTGCAGTCGGGTACACGTTTTCGGATAGTCTGCGAAGCACCTGACATAGTAAGCAGCAAAATCTTCGAGATAATCCTTATCGATGTAGGTGTGCTCGACCACTATCGTCTTGGTTTCTACCTTGCTGAGGTAGGAGCCCAAATACTCCACGTTCTTCTTCCGTCCGACGGAGGGAGAAGCCCCAAAACTCTTTTCAGTGACGATTTCGGAGAGCGCTGCCGGGGAGAATGGCACTACTCGAAAGGCATCCACCGATTATCAGAGCGTGACCGGATTACTGAGCGTCTGCTGGTCAACGCGCAATACTGCGCGGACCGCCTCGCGTGCCTTTTCCGCAGACCTGATGGTGCGGTCAAGTTCCTTCCGGCCCTTCCCTTCCACCCAAGCATCCACTCGCGCGCGGAGCTCCGCCGGTGCAAATTCGTCGTGAGACGTGAGTTCAGCCATAGGCCCGTGTCCTTAAGCTTTCGCGCCCGCGGCACCGCGCGCGCGACCTCCCCAGAATAAGCCGGAGATTGTTACGATTGTTCCAACAGCAATGCAACTGTTCATAGGTGCGTGGAGTTTGGAGCTACCGGACGTTAACGCCGGTTCTCGCTTTCATGCCTTCGATGACCGCCTTGAGCACCTCTCGATCGCCCTTCGGCAGCCGTCGGATCGACCGATAGAAAACCAAAGCCTCGTCGTCGGCCGATTCCGGGGTTTCGCCGATCAGAGCCGAGACACTCAGACCAAAGTGGCCCGCCAATCGGCTCAAAAGGTCGATGGAAGGATTTCGGCTCTTCCCGTTCTCGATCTCCCAAATGTGGGCCTTAGAAGCCTGAACGGCATCCGCAACATCTTGTAAAGACTGGCGTTTTTTGAGCCGAAGTTGCTTGAGGCGACGAGAGAAATCCAACATAGGAACCTCAGAGCGCGCCGATGCCGCCGACGCAGTTGTGCGTATATCTATACACGATTTCGTTTTGTCAACCGAACGAAATCGTATGCTGCGGTTGACAACTTAGGATTCTTCGTTCTATCCATCAAACATTTATGTTCATATTATCGAACGAGCAGTCCTTGACGTCTGCGGTCGCGAAAACTGATCTTCTGCGGAAATTGGCTGCGTTCTTCGGCCAGCGTCCGCTTCTCCCGAGCATTCCGGTGTGGGAAAATAATCCTGTTCCCACCTATCGGACCGCCGTTACGCGCCCCCCCAAACCGCCGCTCCTACCCGAGGGCACAGTACCGGTTGAAACTCCCCTCGACGTCCTCATTGATCGCGCAGAGAAGCTTGAGGCTGAGTTCAGCTTCGGCACCGACATAGACGATGTGCATCAAAAGCTGTTCAACCCTGGAAGAGGCCGCGAAGAAAAGCATCACCTCCTTAGGGAATGGCTTTCGCGTTATCAGCCTTGCCTGTTCGGCCGCCTCGCGTCGAAAGGTCTAAAAGGATTCAACTTCGATATATGCTGGCTGGAAGAATCCGACATCGCAGCGGGCGAGGCACTGATGTCGGCAAAAATCCAGCGCGCACGGAAGCAATGGAAAGACCGTGCCGCTCTCGGTTTCTCGCATGGCTTTCTGATTATCCTCCACTCGAAGCGCCTTACATGGTGCAAGCCGAGCGAGTCGTTGATCCGGATATGCCAGCGCTTCTCGGATCTTTATCTGATTGAGGCCGCTCCCGTGGAGCTCGACACGATCTATACGGAAGCCATGCCTCTTCGCGCGGCCGGTCGATGGAAGCTATTCAAGGCCGGTGTCAACATCTTCTATTCCGGGGCTCATCGGACGTTGAACCACGATCGTAGAGTACCAGGAGGGATCTTGATCTCGGTCAACTCGCCTGGGCACTTGGCAAACTCTTTGGTGATGCGGGGACTAGCGACCGATTTCGAGAGCGCCGTCAAGACGATGTTCGATCTTGCCCTGCGCTCGATCGGAAACGGAGGCATCGGTCACCAGCGCGGTTTCTCAACAAGCTGGCATAGCGCATCGAAGCCGGGCGGGCGCTGCCCATTCCACGTTGTTGGCAAACCGACAAGTGACGTCAGGAGATATTCCGCCGCCTACCACACCGACGTCCTCATTCCTGCTTCTGTAACTAGCGACCCGGACCTGGACTCCACTGAGAACCTGGAGGTATGGCCCCACCTCATTCTGGACTACATTAGTTCAGACAAGTTTCAAACATCCCATGTGAACTATGGATTGTTTCACGGCCATCCGATTCCAGAGGAGGCCAAGTACTTCAATCCGTGGACACCGCGTCGCGCTGTTAATGAAAAGCTTTTGGAGCTGAACGATGCGTCTCAAGCTTGATAATAATCACACGATAGAACCGTTGACCTCAGAGAATTGGGAAAAGTTCGAAGCGCTGTTCGGCCGCCGTCAAGGTGCGAATGGCGGATGCTGGTGCATGTGGTGGCGATTGCCGCGTCCGGCATGGCAGACCTTGACCAAGGACGAACGTCGCGCAGCATTTAAAAACCTAGTCAAACGCGGCGAACGGGTAGGCGTCCTCTTATTTGAGGACAAACTTGCCATCGGATGGTGCGCCGTGACCCCGCCAGGTGCACTTCCCACCTTCGAGCGTTCTCATATTTCCAAACCAATCGACGAGACCAAGGCATGGCGGGCTTCATGTTTCTTCATCAAAGCGGGATATAGAGGTAAGGGATACATGCAGCAGCTTTTGCGAGGCGCTATCTGGTTTGCGAAAAGATGTAACGCGCCTGCACTGGATGCCTTTCCCCAAGTGATCGGAAGCAGAACTGGCTACATCGATGCTTTTATGGGTGTAGATACTTCATTTCACGCCTGCGGCTTCAAGAAGATCGAGCCTAGAGGAAAGTTTCGGTGCGCTATGCGCATCGAGTTGTAATTCCGTCGTTGCTGATTTTTTCTTGTCTGTTTCCAGTTTCAGGTGACGTGCGGCGCGATTATATGGTTGTTCTTCGTCGAACGTCAGGAGGCTCGGTACGCGGCGAGCAAAGGTCGCTTCAGGGGTTGTTGCTGAGGACAGCAGGCCGGCACGGCAAACCCAGATTGACGCCAAGCATCATAATGTTTCTTGTGGTCATGAGCCGAAATAGCCTGACGGCCGCCCACGTCCGGGCTACTCCTCCTGAGCGGACGTGCGACCGCAGTGATACGCCAGAGATAAGGGGGGTGTGATTCTATTGTCGTTGGGTGGGACTTATTCAAGAAAACCAAACAGACCAAAAACAGAATCTTTTAGTTGGTGCCCAGGGGCGGCATCGAACTTTTCTGATCCTTCAGCATCTTACGTTGCCCCACCAATACGAAACGCACCATTGAATCGCAATCAGTATTTTCGAGATTGTCCCACCGAATTTTGGGTCGCTTGCGCCTTCCACCGGAAGGACGCGCAACAAAAACGGAGATAGGATGCGAACTTAAATTCGGATAGAGGTTATCCCCCATCGAGGAGAATCAGTCCGTGGTCGAAGTCGAACTGCGCGCCGACAGGGACAAAATCCTCCATCGCAATAACGCTCAGGCAATTTTACAGGCCCTGGCGACGCTGGAGGAACGGCGGACTGAATTCACCACGCGTTGGATGTGGGAGTTGATCCAGAACGCACGGGATTTTCCTGATCCCTCGCGTCAGATGACGATCCGGATCAGTCTGACGCCGGACCGAATTACTTTCGCGCACAACGGCCGCGACTTCACGCGGGCTGAGATACTGAGCCTGATCTACCATGGTTCCACAAAGCAAGCCAACGAGGAGCAACTCGGAAAATTCGGAACCGGTTTCCTCTCGACACACCTGCTGTCCAGGCAGGTTCGCGTCAAAGGAACGCTTTGTGACGATAAACGCGGCCGGAGGGCTTTTGAATTCGAACTGGACCGTTCGGGTGACGACGCTGACCAGGTCGGCGAAGCCATGCAAAGATCGTTCGACGCGCTGGAGGCATCGTTGGGCGGGGATGGCTTGGTGCCGACAGATTGGACTGAGTATGTCTACGCAACGGATGAGACGCTGGATACCGAGGAGCTTGAATCGGATTTTCCCTTCGATGTTCTTCCGTATGTGCTTGTCTTCGACCGTCACGTCGAAAGAATTGAGATTCAACTGCCAGGACACCGCGCTACCTACGCACGGGGCGGGGGCGAAGAGCTCGATGGTGGCGCATGCCTTACGGTTATCGACGGCATCGACGCGGTAAGTTGCTTTGCCACGCGGGAAGAAAACCGCATTCATGCAGCCGTCCCTGTCGTGAGGCGGGCCGACGGAAGCTATGAGGTCTTGTCGCCAGGGGACGTACCACGCCTTTTCAAATACCTGCCCCTCGTCAACTCAGCCGAGCTCGGGCTGCCGGCCGTCTTTCATTGTCGATTGTTCTCGACCACCGAAAATCGAGACGGCCTGCAGTTTGGCGTTGGCGGGGTTCAAAGCGATTTTAATAAGCGGCTCCTGACCGGGGCGGCGAGCTGCTTTCTCAAACTGGCGCAGAACTGTGCTGTCAGCAGGTTAGACCAATTGCAGCGGCTGTTAGACGTAAGCGCGGTCCAGGGTTTGCCGCCGTGGTTGGCTGACCGGCCGTGGTACGCGGAGTTCCAGCGCTCGCTGATCCGCGGGCTTGCGGCAATTCCCTTGGTCAAGCTGGACGGCGAGACCATTGCGGCAGCGTCGGGAGTAGACCTTCCTTCTGGCGATGAAGCGATGCCATGGAATGACGTTTATCGCCTCGGGTCCGACCTCGCGCCGGATCGGACACCTGACGCCTCGATCGCTGAAGACTGCTCGGCAGTGGCCGAAGCATGGACGGAAGCGCTTGGCGACCATGATGATCTGATTCAATCGTGCGTTCTGACGCCGTACCGACTCGTCGAACGAGTAAAAGAGACGGCAAGCCTGAATGGACTTGGCAAACTTCTTGGACTCGAACCGGCGGACACCGTTGCATGGTTAAACAGCTTGGCCGAATGCGTGTCCGGAACCCACAGAGCTGCGCTTCTCGACGGTTTAATTCCCGATCAAGCACCGGAAGGCACATTTCGGTCCAGCGTCGAATTGAGCCGTGATCTCGATATCGACGATGATCTCAAGAATGTGCTCGAAGCATTGGACAACCCAATCCGCAGTCGGCTCATGCATGAAGGCATCGCTGGAGCAGAGGCAATCGTTAGGCGTATCCAGGAGCGTGCCCCGCTCGTCGCTACCGCAAAGGACCTGCTCAAGAAGCGCGCGGTGACGCCGCCGCACGGGCTGGGATTTCGCACGGCATGCCTGACGATGTTTCAATGGCTCGCGAGCGAGGGACTCTGGGACGACCTCAAGGATGCAATCCCTGTATACACTCTGGATAGCGCAGATACGGAAATCCTCAGCAAGACATCGGCCCGTTCAGCCACGCTGCTGGCGCCTCGCGAGCTCTGGCCGGAAGAAGCGCGCGGTTACTGGGATGCGTTTCCGAGGGGGGCTGTGCTCTGTGACGACTATGCCAGCTTGCTGGATAGCAGCTCATGGAGTGAAGCGGCCGCCAACAAAGTTGTCATCACCGAATTGCTCTGGTCAGAAAAAGAAGAATTGGCTGACCTCGGCAAATACACCCGCGAAGGCGAACTTGAAGGGGATGGGCACAGCGCGACCTCGGCTACGGTAATTGGCAAGTTAGCCTTCGTCAGCAGCGAACTTTATGAGGCTCTTCGGAGCAGCCGCGAACGAGCTGCGCGATTCTTTCAGTTCATTCTGGATTACGCGGCCGCTGCGGATGACTCGTGGACGCAATGCACAAAGGTGAGCTGCGATTGCGGGGAGGAACATGAGATCATTCCTTGCGAATGGCTTGCGTGGATTCGCGAACGTGAATGGGTGCCGCGACCGAAGGGGCAGGAACGGCTGACCGACGCAAGCCTTGCTCGCTTGGCCCGACAAGACGTACGCCTTGCGGATATGGTAACGCGCGAGGAGCACACGGAATTCCTTAATCTCGTCGGCATCAACGTTTTGGAACAAGCTTTGCTCGCGGCGGGGCCGTCGCAGAGTTCCGAGCTTCGGCGCCGGCTCGCGCAACTGGCGCGATTGGCGGTGCAGCATCCGGGGGCGGTGACTCAACTGATTGAGGACATCGAGGCGCACAACGAAGCCGACCAGCGCTGGCGGGAAAATCAGAAGCTGGGAAAGATGGTCGAGGCTATGATCCAAGACCGGCTGAAGGCGCGGCTGTCGCTCTACCGCATCCGAGTGAAGACGCAGTTCAAGGGTTACGATCTCGGTGCGTATGTCGGTGACCCCTTGTTTACCGATGTGGGATCGATCGATGTGGAGGCGACTGGCACACTCCTCGCGAAAATTGAGATCAAAGCGACCCGCGGCAAGACGGTCAGCATGAGCAATCGCCAGGGCGAAGAGGCGAGTAACGATCAGTCGAGGTTCTGGTTGTGCGTTGTTCCGCTCGATCCCGCCGAAGACATTGAAGGTCTCGCACCCGAACGGGTCGAGGCGTTGGCTCGCTTCGTGTCGGGGATTGGTAACCGATTGGCCCCCGCACGCGACGGCATTGAGGACGCGATTGAAAGTGCTGATGCGAGCGGTTTCGACCTCGAACATGTGGATGAAATTCGTTACGGCATCCGCGCGGACCTCTGGAACGAGGCCATCCCGCTTAAGGACTTCGCTGAGGTGCTTGCTAAGCAGGCTTCCGGGAAGCGCTAGCGAATCTTCAAGTCGCGACGCCTGCGGGCGGAATGGCAAAGGCGCCCTCCGGCGCCCATTTATATGCTGGGCGAGGAGTTTCTAAATGACGGGTTTTCTTAAACGGATTGGCGATAAGTTCACTGTCGAATACGGCGATAGCGGCGTCTATGTGCGGTGGCGGCCTGGCGATGCCTCGAATGCAGAAAAGCCGGCGCAATGGGTCAACGATGCTTTCCCTCGGCAGGAACAGGTGCCCGAAAATATGCTGCGGAGCTTGATCGGGACCGAGGCACGATTCGAGGACAGCGTGAGATTCGAGGAGCGGAAGGCTGAATTGCGGGGGAAGCTCGACGACGGCGGCACGATTACCATCGGATATGTGAAGGGAATTCCGCCGCAAATCCTCTCGGAGTCGGATCGCACCGATGCCGCCGAAACGCTCCGGCAGCGGGCGCATTCCTACCTTCGTTCGGATATCTGGCCAGCGCCGATCGCGAGCAGTTAGGGCGATGCAGCCTTCGCTTTCTTGGCAGCATCCTGAAAGCGCTTGATCGCGCGAAGTCGTTCGATGTGCGGCAGCATGTGTCGCATCACGCGGCGCACCGATTCCTCGCCAATCCAATAAGGTCCGAACTTCGCTCCGGCGCGCCGCGCCCTCTCATTGAAGAGCGCGAGCTCCGGCGCCGACGGCGGATGCCCGAGCATGGCCGTGGCGATTTCGATGCGGCTACTGGAAAATCCGCCATAGGCGTAGACCTGAGCAACATCGAGCCTATCGAGTTCAATGACCGCCTCCGACTGACTCGCACCGTATCGGCCGATGCCGGCGCTGAAGCCGTCAATGTCCTGACGATACCGCTCTACGGCTTCTTGGAAGTCCCCATCGGCAAACAGGACGCCAAGGTTGACGATGACGGAGCCCGCGCCGGGCGGAAGCATGAAGATGACGCCCTGATAGCCTTGGCCCTGGGGCGGCACGCCGCCCTTGAACTCCTTGGCGACGGCGGGATCGGTCGTCCATGCCGAGATCGTTTCGGACAGCCGGTTCTCCGCGAGGAGATCCCACAAGCTGCCCTTCGTCAGCGTGATCTGGCGGAATAGGCAGAGACCGCATGTTCGGAACTTGGGATCGAGTCCGGCGGCGGCCGCTTTGAGGTGCTCGCCGCGGCGCTGCTTCTGGCTGGGGCTGCCGCCGCGCTGCCAGTCGTTGATGGCCTGCAGGAGTTCAAGCGATATGGGGTCCGGCGCCTTGCGGACCGGCTCGATCATGGAGAGCCTTCGGTGTCGTCCGTGTCCACGCGGACCGGGATTTCGATGACGGGCCTCAGAGCCTCAAGCTGGGTGCGGTAGCGGCGCACGACGCGATCGTAGAGATCGGGCACGCGCTTCGCCGTGACAGATACGACCAACGCGTATTTGAGCTTCTGCGACCGCGAGTCGTTGTGGCCCTCGGCGCGCGCATTGTAGTGGATGTCGAAGACCGGCGCGTTGAGCGAACGCCCGCGGTACCGGTTCTCCGCATGCTGGCAATTCTCCCATTTCCAGGAATCATGCCGCAGCTCGCCTTCGGCCATGCGCGGGCGGCTCTTGCCGAAGAAGCTCTTGGTCGAGGCGTGCTCCGCATCGTCGTCCCTGAACACGTCTTCGTTGGGCCGGAAATACACGTCAAGCCCTGCGCGCGTGTAGTTGCCGGGATGATGCGGATCGACCTTGGTCGCGTAGCAGAGCGTCGCCTTGACCGTCACCATGCCCTTGAAGGGGATGTCGGGCACCGGAATTGGGGCGCGGATGTATTTCGAAGCGCTGACGATGCCCTGATAAACCACGCGGATGGTGTCGTCGGGGCAGACCACAATGTCCTCAAGATCGGCGGCGAGGCGGCCCCAGCCGATTTCGGCATGGGGAATATCGGCGGCTTCGACGCAGTGAATGAGAAGGGCGCGAAGCGCGAGCGGATTGAGCCTGTCGCCGAAATGCGCGCGCACGCCGGTGCCCATGCGGATCACGGAGGGCGCGGAAAAGCTGGTGCCGCCGGTCGGCTCCAACCTCGGCGCATTGTCATGGCTGAGGACAAGAAAGGGCCTCGGCGTTGAGCCCCCGAACGCCACGAGATCGGGCTTAATGAGTCCAGGGCTGCGGCCCGGCCCTACTGAGCTGTAGCTGGCCCGCGCCCATCCGGCGCCGGGCGTGTCGGCGGCGCCGACCGCGAGCGCGTTCACGCAGTCGGCCGGGACCTGCACGCGGTTAGCGGCGATCGCCACGTCGCCTTCGCCGCCATTGCCGACGGCGACGGCGGCCAGACTTTCCCCGTTGGAGAAATGCTCGTCGAGCACCGCGGTCCACGCATGCACTTCGTCGTCGTCGATCGGAAGCTCGGGGCCAAGGCTCAGATTGACGAAATCGTATTTCGAGGTCGTCAACACGCTCTCGATGCGATCGAGAACTTCATAAAGCTCATAAGGATTCTGGCCCGGAACCGTGTCGATCACTCGGTAGTGATGCACGGGACCAAACGGCCGCGGCGCGTCCTTGTTGGCCCGCAAATGGCCGAAAAGAAAAGCCGAAGTCACGCCGACGCCGTGGCGCAGAAGCTCGTCGTTGGCAGGGCCGACGCCCGGCGCGTCGACCGGCGTCGCCCATTTGGTCAGCGGGTGACCTTTGGGAAGCCCGCCGTCGAAAATAACGGATCGGAGTTTGGGATCGACCGGCTTCGCTGTCGGGAGGATGGCAATGTCCTTGCTGACGCCTGCGGTGCGGATCGGCGGGCGCAGCATGCGCAGGGCCGGCATCGGCCGGATGGCGCGAACGAGGCTGAAGGCCGCCACGTCCTCGATGCGATCGCGCGGCACTTCGAGCTCAAGAAAGCAAAGTCCTCCCGCGTAAAAGCGCCGCTGCAGCGGCGGCGCGAGTCCGAGAGATTCGCAATACTCTTTGAACTTCGGCACGAAAAAATCTTCGCCGCGTTGCTCGCCGGTGTGCAGCACGACCTCGAAGACGGCCTTGTCCTCGTCGGCGCGCTCGACATGGATCAGCTTTTCTGACGGAGCCGGCGCGGTGACCGTTTCGATGGTCGGAAGCTGGCTTGCGCCCGCGTGCGTCGGCCGCCATTGCCCGATGTCCTCGGACCAGTCGCGGAAGGCGGCGCGCGTCCCCATCAAGAACATCTCGGTGGTGAGGGTCTCTTCGGGCTCGCGACCGCGGCTGCGCTTCGCGGGCTTGACGCGTTTCGGACGGCTGCCGACCGAGGTCAGGCCGACCGAATGAAGCAGGTCGGAAGGGAAATAAGACTTCGCGATGTACTCGGGATTGAGCGTGACGCTCGCGACGGCGCTGTCGTCGGGGCAGGCCGCCGCCGGCAGGCTGTCGAGCCGGCGCGCGACATTGGCCAGCATGGGCTTAAGGCGGTCACGCGCCTCGGCGAACGTATAGGGCGGTTCCTTCGGTTGGCCGCCGCCCTTGACGACGATATCCTTGGCGAGGCGCTCCCCCTTCGCGAGCAGAAAGTTACGCTTGCTCATGCCACCTCCTCGCGGGGAACGGATTCGGGCTTCGACTTGTCGGGCTTGCGGATGGTGTCGCGCGCGACGCCGGTGATCTCGCGCGCTTCGCGCTGCGACGTGATCGCGGAATGATAGAGGATGCGGGCAAGTTCGACTTTCTCCGCATGCGTGAGCCCGGCGTTGGCACGAACGAGCGCCCGGAGCTGATCGCGCAGCGGCGATCCCGACGTGACGGCGGCGCGCCGGGCCTGCATGATCTCGCGCTCGATGTCATTGTGAGAGTGGCCCTTGAGCGCGTAAGCGAGGACCTTGCTCCAGGTCTCGGCATCGTCGATGTGCGGCGCGAGCAGCGCAAGGGCGAGGCGCTCGATCTGCGGAATGTCCGGCAACGCGAACTCGACGGACATTTCAAAGCGCCGCCAGACGGCAGGATCGAGCAGCTCCGCATGGTTGGTGGCGGCGACCAGGATGCCGCTCGCCGGCCAGTCGTCCACCTCCTGGAGCAGGACCGTAACGAGGCGCTTGAGTTCGCCGACCTCGCCGCGATCGTCGCGGCGCTTCGCAAGGGCATCGAGCTCGTCAAGAAGCAGCACGCATTCGATACTCTTGGCGTAATCGAGGACATGGCGCAAATTGCTGCCGGTCCGGCCCAAAAAGCTGCTCATCACCGCGGCAAGATCGAGGACGAGCAACGGACGCTTAAGCTCGCGGGCCAGCCATCGCGCCGCCATTGTCTTGCCGACGCCGGGCGGGCCGGTAAACAGCAGCGTGCGCGTCGGATGCAACCCGACCTTCAGCAACGCCTGCGGATCGCGGCGCTCGATCAGGACTTGCTTGAGATTCTGCTCGATCGCGGGCGCGACGATGAGCTCATGATCGAACACGACATCGTTCTCGACCCGCAGGAGATGCAGGCGGGAGTCGGTATCGACGGGCAGCGGCACCTCCGATTGCCGGCGGAGCGGCGACGCCCGCGTCGGCGACTCGCGCATGAGCTCGGTCAGGCTCTCGGCCATGTCGGGGAAGTCGGCGCGGTAACGCTTGATGGCGCGGTGCACGAGAAGCTGCACGTCCTGCGGGCGGCCGGTCATGGCGAGCCGCGCCAGGTGGACGAAATCCTTTGCGATGTTCTGCGAGTTGTCCGCCATGGTCGTTTTGCCCCCGGAATCCCAGGGGAAATGGATACACCAAAGTGGACGAAAATTCAATAACAAATCGGCAGATCGTCCGGATGGTGGATAAGCGATGATTTATCAATGGCTTAAGAATATGAAGTGTGGACGAAATAGCTAAGGCTAAAATAAGCTTGGTGCGCCCTCAGCTACCGGGCTACCGGCGTCCGAAACTGGGCTTCCAGCCCTCGTCCAGTTCCGTCTCGCCGTCGGGATCATCTTCGTCCGGCAATTCATCAACCGTGGTCAGGACAGTCAGCGTGCGGCCATAGCTTCCAAGCCCGATGGCCTCCTCAAAAAGGTCCATGTCGGGGAAATCGACGAACCAGTTGGCGCCGTCGGCGGACCGTCGGCGCGTTCGGCCTTGGCGATCTTGGCCGGGTCAGCATTGAGCCGGAAGGTGGCGGAGCCTTTCGGAAGGGCATCGCCCTTGCGCGGCCAGCGGCCGGGCTTCAGGCCGAGCATGCGATCCGAGAGGAAACAAAATTCGATACGGTTGCCCTTGGACTGGATAACGGCAATAGCTTCGGAGGAGAGTTGCTGATAACGGATTGCCGTCGCGGTAAGCGAGGTGATGCATCGTCCGGCAAGAATGTCGATGGCGTCGAGTCCTTCACCCGCGTTGCGCATTGCGGCGGTGAAGAGCGCGCTCGGCATCAAAAGGCCCGCGGCAAAATGATCGGCTTCGAGCTCGAAGCGATCGTCGGAAACGAAGCCGCTGTTCGAGCTGTGATGCGTGGCGCCCGCGGGCAGCACCGCATCGACGTGCCCCGGCAAAAAATAATGGCCAAGCTCATGCCCGACGCTGAACCGCTGAAAGCCTGGGCTTTTGATGTGCGTCGCGTAGCCGATGGCAAAGTCGTTGTTGAGCCGTATCAGCATGCCGGAGACGCCGTTACTCGTGGACGGCATTGGCTCGACCATGATGCCTCGATCGCGGGCGATGGCGATGGGATCGACCGGCAGGGAGGTGATCTTCAACTCGTCACGCAGAAGACGTTCGGCGTGGACGGTGGCGAAGTCATAGGAGCCGGTCTTCCGCATTATCCTCCGCCGCGCTGTTTCGACGCCGCAAGCCGCGCAATCATCTCGCGCGCGAACTCGCGGTTGGACGGGTTGAGGCGTTGCAGGTCGCGGTAAAGCGGATCGTCCGGTACCGCCTGCCCCTCCGGCTCGTCGGTGCGCCCCAACAGGTAGTCGGTCGAGACGCGCAGCGCGTCGGCGAGGCGCTTTAGGTTGTCGAAGGATGGTTTGCGGTTGCCGGTTTCGAAATGAGAGATCGCGGAGGATTGGAGCCGCGAGCGTTCGGCGACCTGGTCCTGGCTGAGGCCGCGAAGCTCGCGGGCGGCCTTGAGGCGCTTGGGGAAGATGTCGGCGGAGGGGGCGGGTCTTGACTCGGGCATGACGATTTCGTATATATTTAAGTTGACGAACTAGTCATGGCCCACGGCCTTTTTCTTTGGCCGAGGACTTGACGGAATCGTCGCTAATTTAGGCGACGGAAACGACAAGATCAAGGAGAATCGACGATGGAACAGTCATTTACGGTAATCATCGAGGGAGCGGGCCAGGCCTGGGACAAAGGCACTGCGACCGGCGAAGAGATCGCCCGCCTCGGGGCGTGGGATATCGAGGAAGGGGTGATGGCCCTCGGCCACGACGGCGTCGAGCGCGTGATTGCCGCGGGCGAGATCGCGGAGTTGGCCCAGCACAAGAGCTTCTGCCGCATGCCCTTCGCGGTCACGGTCGAGGGCAAGACCAGGGGCTGGCACCGCGAGACGATCTCAGTCGAGGAAATCGCCCGGCTCGGCGGCTGGGATGTTTCGGTCGGCGTTATCGAAGTGGAGGAAGAGACCAACGCCGAGCGGACCTTGAGCGTGACCGAGGTGATCACGCTGGTTCGGCGGGACCATCACCACCAGCCGGAACACGAGCACCACCACCATCATCACCATCACAAGAGCTACGGCAAAAAGCATCGTTGGCGGCGGGGCTGACGCCGATGCAGGCTCGCATCCAGCAAGAACTCGATTTGCTGCGGCGCTACTACCCGGACCTCGAATTCCGGGACGCAGGACAATGGGTCCTGCTCCTGCATTACACCATGCCGTCGCCGTGGAGCCCCAGTGATATTCCGGTCTGTTTTCAGATCCCGGTCGGCTACGCCGGCACGCCGCCTTACGGTTTCTATGTGCCGACGGCGCTGGTCTTTGAGGGCCGTGCACCCAACAACGCGCAGAACCCGCCGAACCCGCCCCCCTTTCCCGGCTCGTGGCGCATCCTGTCATGGACGCCGGAGGACTGGCGCCCGACGGACGATGTGATGACGGGCTCGAACCTGTGGGGTTGGTGCCGCGGCCTTGCCGAGCGTTTCAGGAGCGGTCAATGAAACATTTTCTGCGCCTCGAACCGGCGCTTTATTCCAATCTACGTCAGCACCTCTTTCCTCCTGGCGGCGAATGCGAAGAAGCGGCCTTCCTTTGCGTGATGCCGGAGAGCGGCGCTGAAGGAACGGTCTTCGACGTGGTCGATCACCACTTCGCGGGGCCGGACGACTTCGTCTCACGCGAATCCGACTATCTGGAATTGACCGACGAAGCGCGCGCGAGCTTGATCCAGCGCGCGCATCGCTATGGCGCGTCATTGGTCGAAATTCATTCGCACCTCGGGCCGTATGCCGCGGCTTTTTCCCCAAGCGATCGCATGGGATTGTGTGAGACGGTGCCGCACATATGCTGGCGTCTCAAGAACAGGCCCTACATCGCCTTAGTGTTCGCCGAGTCGAGCTTCGACGCCCTGGTCTGGACGGTCGATCCCGGAAGGCCGATGCCGCTCAGCGCGCTTTTGGTCGGCGATCGGATGTTGACGCCGACGCTCCTGACTTACCGAGGCTGGCATGGCCGACTTTGACGATCGCTTCGCGCGCAACATCGCGCTGTTCGGCAAGAAGGGGCAGCAGCGCCTGCGCGCCGCCTCGGCCGCCGTAGTTGGCGCCGGCGGGCTCGGCAGCTTCGTGCTCATGGAGCTCGCGCTGCTCGGCGTCGGCAGGTTGTCCCCGATCGACGACGAAGACTTATCGAACAGCAACCGCAACCGGTTTGCGGGAGCATGGCATGATGATCCGGTGCCCGGAAGCGCGAAGGTCGATCTTGCGGAGCGTCACATTCACCTGATCGATCCGTCCATCAACGTCGGGAAGGTCAAGGCCAGCCTCTTCACCGAAGAGGCCTTCGCCGCCGTGCGCGCGGCCGACTACGTGATCGGTTGCTTCGATGACGATGGCCCCCGCCTCGTGTTGAATGAGCTGTGCGCCGCCTATGCGAAGCCGCTTTTCGATCTGGCGTCGGACGTGCCGGAGCCGGGCGTCTATGGCGGCCGCGTCTGCGTGGCCTGGGACGGCACGGCTTGTCCCTATTGCCTCGGCGAAGTCGACGTCAAGGCTGCGCAACGTTACCTCGCAAGCGACGCGGAGCGCGAGAATGAAGACGCGATTTACGGCGTGAAGCGCAGCGTCCTCGGCGAGACCGGCCCTTCGGTTGTCTCGATCAACGGCGTGGTGGCTTCGTTGGCGGTGACGGAATTCATGGCGGCGGTGACCGGCATGCGCAAACCGGCAATGCTCGTGACTTACAGAGGCCATGAGTCGATCGTGACGAAGCGACGGGAGGCTCCTTCGCCGGATTGCTATTACTGCAAGGGACTGCGCGGGCGCGGCTCCGAAGCGGATGTTGAGCGCTATTTGCGCATGCCGCATTTGCGGGGCAAGCGCGGTTCATGAGGGGCGGCAAAATATACGGACCTACATGTCGCATTGGCGCTTGGGTACTGGGCTCGCCGTAAGTGCGTGGAGTCCGATCTGCTGCGATGCCCGCCAGTGAGCTTTGGTGCAATCTCGCCGAGGTCGGCTCCTGGTACTATAGGGGTGCTGAGAGAGGCAATTTTCCGAGCGGGACATTTCGGGCCGAAGAGGGCCGAAATGAGTGAAAATTTACCGATCGGGAAATTTCTGGTTGTTTTCGGCCTAAATCGCGCTATATTTCCCGATCGGGAAATTTTGGCCCGTTTTGCCTTCTAAAGGCTAAAAATTTCCCGCTCGGGAAATATTATGGCCACGACCATCGTTTCAGACCCTCCGGCCTTGGGACGCCTCGTCCGTGAGACGCGGCGAGCGCTCGGCCTTACCCAGCCCAGCTTGGCACTCTCCGCCGGGGTCGGCGTGCGCTTCCTCGTCGACATCGAGAAGGGCAAGCCGACGGCCCAGATCGGCAAGATCATGCGGGTGCTCGCTGCGCTCGGCATCGAGCTGCAGCTATTACCACCGAACACCGTGAAGGCGACCGATGCCCGATCGAAGCCTCGACGTTTGGCTGCTGGGTGAGCTTGTCGGTCGGCTCGACCAGACCGCAGGCCGACTGGCCTTCACCTACAATGCCGGCTGGCGAGGACGGCCGCATGCCGTTTCCCTGTCTGCGTCGTTGCCGCTGCAGGAGAAGCCGTTCGACGATCGAGCCGCGCGGCCGTTCTTTGCCGGCCTTCTCCCCGAGCAGGACAAGCGCGACCAGGTCGCTCGCGCGATCGGCGTCTCGGAACGCAATGACTTTGCGCTGCTCGATGCGCTCGGCGGCGACTGCGCCGGCGCGGTCAGCTTCACCCATCCCGGCGAAAAGCCGATCGAGCAGGGGACCGACCTCGATTACCGCATGCTCGACGACCACGAGCTGGCAACGATCATCGACGAGCTTCCCGAGCGACCGCTGCTGGCCGGCGAGGACGGCATCCGGCTCAGCCTCGCCGGCGCCCAAGACAAGCTGCCCGTGCTCGTCGTTGATGGTCGCATCGCCTTGCCGCTGCACGGCGCGCCAAGCTCGCACATCCTCAAGCCGGCGATCCGCCGCCGCGTCGCGGATAGCGTCCACAATGAAGGTTTCTGCCTGGCGCTCGCCAAGGCGATCGATCTCAACGCCGCCCCAGCCGAGATCCGCGACGCTCAGGGGTGGCCCTATCTGCTGGTCGAGCGCTACGATCGGGTCCGCGGTCCCGACAACCGGCCGCGTCGCGTGCATCAAGAGGATTTCTGCCAGGCGCTCGGCGTCGCGCCCGAATACAAGTACCAGAACGAGGGCGGCCCCTCGGTTGCGGATTGCTTCGCGCTGGTGCGCAAGGCGACAAGGCCGGCAGCGC
>Ga0187784_10001521_pt1 | contig 18452 bp, 14 predicted proteins | sample 1015_SJ02_MP15_2_FD_132964 | JGI IMG/M metagenome (GOLD analysis project Ga0187784, IMG submission 132964) | Tropical peat soil microbial communities from peatlands in Department of Meta, Colombia - 1015_SJ02_MP15_20_MG | ecosystem: Environmental > Terrestrial > Soil > Wetlands > Peat | place...
CGGTGGGGTACGTCGGGGCGAGTGACGCGTGGACGGATCTCTCGCAGCATCGGGCGCTCACCTGGGAGTTTGACCAGGCTCCGAATGGGAACGTCGCCCTCGTCGGGGAGTTACCCGTCCACCGCCGGACCCAGTTTACCCTCGGACTCGCGTTCGGCGAATCGGTCGCCGCGGCGGTGACCTCGTTGTTCCAATCGTTGAGCACCCCGTTCGAGAACCACCGCCGGCGCTTCGTCGACCAGTGGAACCGCCCTGTGACGAGCGAGCTCCCGCTCGGCGCGAACTCGCACGACGGCGGTCGGCTCTACCGCGGCAGCCGGTCGATCCTCCTCGCCCACGAGGACAAGATCTTTCCGGGCGCGTTCATCGCCTCGCTCTCGATCCCGTGGGGGGCGGCGAAGTCGGACGAGGAACGCGGAGGATACCATCTCGTCTGGACCCGGGACATGGTCCATTCGGCTCTCGCCCTCTTGGCCTCGGGGCACCCGGACCCAGCGCGACGCGCCCTGGTCTACCTCGCGACCCGTCAGCGCGCGGACGGGGGATTTCCTCAGAACTTCTGGGTCGACGGTACGCCGTACTGGCAGGGGGTCCAACTGGACGAGGTGGCATTGCCGATCCTGCTCTCCTGGCACCTGTGGCATGCCGGCGCGCTCGATGGGTTCGACCCGTTTCCCATGGTGCGGCGTGCGGCGCGATTCCTCATCGAGCGCGGACCCGTGACCCAGGAGGACCGCTGGGAGGAGGTCGGAGGGTTCTCGCCCTCCACGCTCGCGGCCAGCATCGCGGCGCTCACGGCGGCGGCCCACATTACGCGACTTCATTCCGATTCGCGTACTGCGAACTTCATCCAGGAGTACGCGGACTTCCTCGAGTCGCACGTCGAGCGTTGGACCGTGACCGAGCGGGGAACCCTCGTTCCGGGAACCACCCGCCATTACGTCCGGGTCCGACCGGCGGCGGTGGACGATCCGACCCCGGACGAGGGGCCGGACCTCGGCTGGGTCCGGCTACCGAACGTCCCTCCCGGCGCCTCGGCGACCTTCCCTGCTTCCGAAATCGTGGATAGCGGGTTTCTCGACCTCGTTCGATTCGGGATCCGTCGTCCGAACGACACGGTCATCGTCGACTCCGTCGACGTGGTCGATCGGGTCCTGCGCGTCGACACGCCGTTCGGCCCCGCCTGGTACCGCTACAATCACGATGGCTACGGCGAGCGCGAGGACGGCGGGCCGTATGCGGACTGGGGGATCGGCCGGCTCTGGCCGCTCCTCACCGGCGAGCGGGGCCACTACGAGCTCGCGCTCGGGAACGACCCGGGCCCGTATCTGCGGGCGATGGAGCGGTTCGCGACCTCGACGGGACTCCTGTCCGAGCAGGTCTGGGACTCCCTCGACCGGCCGTCCATCCACCTCGAGATCGGTCGGCCGACCGAGGCCGCCATGCCCCTCCTCTGGGCCCACGCCGAGTACGTTTCTCTCCTGAGATCGGCTGCGGACCGAAAGGTCTTCGACCTGATCCCAGAGGTCGCTGAGCGCTACCGGGAAAGCCGGATCCACCGGCCGGCTCGGGAGGTCTGGACGTTCGCCCGACAACCCAGCGTGGTCGATCCGGAGGCGGCCCTGCGCGTGATTGCGAGCCAGCCGTTCCGACTCCACGCGAGCGACGACGCGTGGGGGACGACGTCCGATCTCGATTCGATCGAGACCGGGATCGGGCTCCACTACGCGGACCTGGCCCCCCTCGGCTCGGTCGACCGCAGCTGGACGTTCACCTTCTACTGGCCGTTCGCGGGCCGGTGGGAAGGACGGGATTACCGAGTGGACGCCGCCTCCCCCGTCACTCCACCTTGAGCCACCGGGCGGAGACGAAGTACCCGATCGTGATCATCACGACCGCGAAGATCACGAGGTATCCGAGGTACGACCAGTCGACCACGCGCCCGAGCACGAAACTGCGGCCGAGGAGGGCCGTGAAGGAGACCGGATTGACTTTCGCGATCGCCTGCATCCACGACGGGAACTGGGACGAGGAGAAGAGGGCGCTGCTCGCGAACATCAAGGGCATCGTGATGAAGTTCGAGATGACCCCCGGAGTCTGCCAGTCCGTCGACGAGGCGGTCACCGCGAGAAAGACGCTTGAGAACCCGATGGCGAGGCAGAGGAGTGCGAGGAGCCATGCGGCCCACTCGAGCGGACTGAGCCCGAACCGCACGCCAAACACGAGCGCGGCCGCAACCATGACCGGGATCTGGACGAGTCCCCGCGTGGCCGAGCCGAGCGCCTTCGACAGGAAGATCACCTCCTTCGAGGTCGGGGTGATCAAGATGCGCTTCATGAATCCGAATCGCTTGTCCTGAATCGTGCTCATCGCCCCGAACATCCCGACGGTGAGCATCGACGTCGAGAGCACGCCCGGGAGCAGGAACTGGACGTAGTTGCTCGTGCCGAACAGAGCCTCCAGCTCCTGCTTCGGCACGGCGCCAAAGCTCGATCCGAAGAATGCGAGCCACATGAACGGTTGCACGACCGTGATCAAGAGGACGAGCGGGTTGCGGAACGTCCGGAGAACTTCCCGCACGTAGAGGCCCCAAAACTGACTCCTCATTGCCGTGCCCTCCGCATCTGCATGTAGAACTTCCGGATGTCCCGCATCGGCTCCTCCTCCTGGCCGATCCGTCGCCCGGTCAGGTCCAGGAAGACCATCTCGAGGCTTGGCTTTTCAACGCTGATCCGCCGGATGTGCTCCGTCGGAATCGTGCGAAGGAGTCGGGGGAGGAACTCTTCCGAGGATCCCACGCGGATCACCCAGTCGTTCCCTTGGGCGCGGACCTCCTGGACCCCGGCAATCGCCTGGAGGGTCTTGACATCGAATGCGTCGGAGGTTTCGAGCTGCACGAGGTCGGCTTTGACACGAGCTTTGAGCTCGGAGGGGGTTCCCTCGGCAATGATCCGACCCTGGTCGATGATGGCCACCCGGTCGCAGAGTGCGTCGGCCTCTTCGATGTAGTGCGTCGTGAGGAGCACCGTGACCCCGAACTCCTTGTGGACGCCGGTGACGATGTCCCAGAGCATGCGGCGCGTCCCGACGTCGAGCCCGATCGTCGGTTCGTCCATGAAGATCACCTCGGGCTGGTGAAGCAGGGCGAGCGCGATCTCGAGCTTCTTCCGCATGCCGGTCGAGTACTGGTTGACGCGCTCGTCCTTCCGGTCGAGCAGCGAGAAGTACTGAAGGAGCTGCCGCGCTCGGTCCTCCCATTCGGTGAGGTTCTGGAGTTTGGCCTGGAGCCAGAGGTTCTCCCAAGCGCTGAAGTCGTCGTCGAGGATGACCTCCGCCGCGACCCATCCGATTCGTGCGCGTACCTTGAGCGACTCGCGGCGCACGTCAAACCCCGCCACCTTAGCATTCCCGGAGGTGATGTCGCTGATCCCGGTCAGGACTTTGATCAGCGTGGTCTTCCCGGCTCCGTTTGGTCCGAGTAGGCCGAAGACGCTGCCCTTCGTGATGGAGAGATTCACCCGGTCGAGGGCGAGAACACCATTCGTCGTCGAACCGTACCGTTTCGAGAGGTCCTGAGTCTCGATCGCCACCCCATCGTTCACGCTCCCACCCCCCTGCGGTTCCGCCCGCCGCGAGGACGGGGGCGAGCTGTCTCCCCGGCCCGAAGCCGAATCTCAGCGAGTCGGAGCTCTTCGCGGAACTGCTCGCGCAACGCTCGGGTCTCCCGGTTCATGCGGTCGTTCCGGGCGAAGTAGCTCACCACCGAGTCGAGACGGTGTCGCACGTTGTCGATGAGGAACCGCCCCGGGTCCCCGAGGCCGGCAATCTCGGACCACAATCGACTCAAGTCCAGTCCCCCGCGGAATCTCCACGCCATGTTCCTGCGGACTTCTCGGAGGACCGACCGACCCTCCGGGGTAATGCGATAGACACGTCGACGACCTTCCGAGGTCGACCGAGCCAGTTTTCGTCGTGTCAGCGCTTCGAGGGCCGGGTAAATGGCTCCAGCTCCGGGGCGCCATGCCCCGTCGGTCCGATCCGCGACTCGCTCGGCGAGCATGTAGCCGTAGAGTGGTCCCTCTGCGTCCATCACGGAGAGCGCGTAGAATCCGAGAATCCGCCCGGGCATCGGCCCGGGTCGCCCGCGTTCGACCATTGTAACGGTACATGAATAGAATTCGATATAACGACTGCCCCCGAACGTTCCCGTGAATCGGCACGAGCGGCGGCTCTTTTCGCACCTGCGCCGCGAGCACGAATCCGAAGGCCGCGAATCGTACGTGGAGATCGACGCTCCCTTCGAACTCTACGCACTCGTTCGACTTCTGCGACCCGCCCACCTGATCGAGGTGGGCGTTTCCTCCGGAGTATCGTCGGCGTACCTCCTGCAGGCCCTTGAACGCAACAATCGCAGGACGCTCCATTCCATCGACCTTCCCAAGCTCGAACGGCCGAGCCGGTCGAAGCATCGCCAACCGCAAGCGTCCTGGTCCCTCCCTCCAGGTCGGGCGTCGGGGTGGGCGGTCCCCGCCCCGTTGCGACGGCGATGGGACCTGCGGATCGGGAACAAGCGAAACGTACTTCCGCTTCTCACCGAGGAACTTGAACGGATCGATCTCCTCGTGTACGATGTTCCCCACGACGACGATGAGACGCGCGGGGAGTTCCGTCGGCTCGATCCCCGCCTTCCGCCGGGGGGAGTCGCGATCGCCGATCACGGTCCCGGTGGGGGACTGTGCGCGGCCCTTCGGTGGTGGGCCCGCCGAAGGGGCACCGCTCCGGTCCGCCGTGCGGAACTCGGACTGTACGGGTTCCGAGCGTGACGACGGACTCGCCCGTTGCTTGGGAACGGGGCGAGTCCAGAAGACTACGCATCCCTGGCGTCCGACGGAGGGTGAAACCCGCCGATTCTCTGAAGACCGGGAACTACCACGTACGCCCTTCGACCGACCTCCTGGAATCCGAGCTTCCGCGCGACTCCCAAGGATGCGGGATTATCCTCCCCGGCACTCCACACCGGGTCGAGGCCCCGGAGCTGCGCCTCGCGGGCCACGAGGTAGGTCGCGGCGGTACCGATGCCCTGGCGCCTCCAGGGCTCGAGGGTATGGGCAGCGAGGTTCGCGTATGTCTCCGACGAAGCGGTCATCGAGACGATCCCCCGGAGTTTCTTGTCCGCCACCGCCCCGGCCACGATGCCTCCGGAGAGAGCAGCGAGAGTGGAGGAGTACCCCAGGGGCCGGAGAGGTTCGGGGGCGCCGTCAAACAGTTCCACGTCGTCCTCCGAGAGCCGTCGCACCCAAGGATGTTCGTACCGCACCGGCGGTCCTTCGAGCACGAGATAGACGTCCGCGACCCGTTTGGTCGGGAGTGAGATCTCGCGACCGAGTACGTCGGCCAATGGACCTGCGAGCTCGGTCGGGCAATTCACACAATCCCAGCCCTGGATCCCGCGGAGAATGGACCAGATCTCGAGAGGATCCACTCCAAATGCGCGAGGTTCTCGGGGCTGGGAACGATCCCGGATGATCGCTGCCCGGAAGGAGGGAACCGGACCCGCGACCCACGCGTCTCCGAGTCCGCGAAGGAGAAGGCAGCGAGAGTCGAAGGTCAGAGGCCCATCCGGCAGGGTTTCCCCAAGTTCCCGCGCAGTGGCGTCGTCCACCGGCTCCATGGCCGGCGGTCGAGAGCCGCCCGCCCCCATACGGGTGTCGTCCGAGGCCCGCCCGGCTCGCCCGACGTCCAAAGAGCGACTCGCTTCCGCAGGTCGGTAGATTCCGATTGACGTATCCCAGATAGCTCGAGAGGACGTGGTTTGTTGAGAATCCGCACCACCGGCTGGCTGAGGTCTGGGAGAAGCGATCCGAATGAGACTCTGGAGCGCGTTGTACGGCGCAATCTGGGTCGTTGTTCTCGAAATCCTCCTGGGGCTCTGGCCGAACCCGCCGTTCATCGTGCCCTACGTGCACCTCGTCCTGGGACTCTTGATCGTCGGGATTGCGTATTCCAACCGAACACATCTCGTCGTGACCCGAGTTCCTGGACGTGTCAAACGGATCGCAGGAGTCACCCTCGCGTTTTCGATCCTGATGGTGTTCCTCGGACTGCTGCTGGAGTTCAACGTCGGTTCGACCTTTACGATCCTTGGACTCTCGATTTTCCAAGTGATCCTGTTCTTCCACGTGGTGTTCGCCCTGGCCATCATCACCCAGATGGCCGCGGTGGCGATCGCCTACGACATGTGGGAGGAGCACGAGTTCGAGAAGGAAACCAACCCGGGGGAAATCCCCCCTCCCCCCTCTCCGGCATCCCGTTCCGGATAGAGGAGAGCCCACGCGACCGGACGGAGTGTGGGCGGTTGTACCGGAGGAAACTCACCGGCGCAGGCGACTCCGATGGGCGCGCGAGCGACGAGCCTTTCCTAGGAGACCCATGCGGCGTGCGAGTCGGCGGTGGTCCTTGTCGTCGATCCACTCTACCTTGAGGTAGTCGATCAGCTGCCGGTCCGTCATAGCGATTCGCCGACCTTCCCGGACCGTGAACCGGTACGCCTCGATCTCGGACGGAGCGTCCACGTAGTTCAAGCGCGGGTAGAATAGCGGTTTCCCCTTGCGGAACTGGGCCACGTGACAGAGTTCGTGGACCACGTCCAGGTAGAGGGTCCGAAAGTCGCTGTCGTGCAGATGGTGGGTGCTCACGAGCAGGTGACCATCGACGTCACTCGTCCCCATGTATCCGAATCGAGCCGAAAAAAACTCCACCTTGAGGTTTCGCAGAACATGGTCCACCTCCCGACCGAACAATTTCCGGATCGCGGGCACGTCGCGGAATCCTCGGAAGAATCTCTCAAAGGGAAGAAGTCGGGTGGGAGCGTCGCGTTCGATTCGCACCCCGAGTTTCGATTCGACCGCCACCGGATCGGTCCCCCGTCACCCGTCGGACAGCCGCTCGGGCTCTTAATGCGGCGGGAGAAAGGGAGGAGCCGGCCCCCCAGCCTTGGGGTGGCTCAATGGGTTGGGCTCAAGGTGGATCCAGTCGGTAGGAGGGGTGGTCCAAGCCGGTCGGAGGATAGAACTTGAGGCCGACGCGGCGAAACCCGAGCTTCTCCAGCACTCGGCCGGAGGCAGCGTTCTCTGGGTGGTGGCCCGCGACGAGTCCTCTCGCCTGGAGCCGTTCAAACGCGTATCGAATCACGGCCCCGCCGGCCTCCGCGGCCAATCCCTGGCCCCAAAAGGCGGGCCGGAGGTGGACTCCAAGCTCGTAGATTCGTGGTTCGCCATCGTCGGGCCGCAGTCCGGCTGCGCCAACAAATTCTCCGGTCGGGAGGAAGAAGAGCGGCCAGTACTGGACCCCGTGCAGACGCATCGTCTCGATCTCGCGCCCGAGTCGGTCCTGGATCGCTTCTGGGGAGAACGGGCCTCCAATGAGTCGCGTCACTCGAGCGTCTCCCCAGAGAGACCGCGCGAGGGGGAGATCGGCGAGCGACCAACAGCGGAAGCCAAGTCGCTCCGTGAGGAGAAAATACGGATCGGAATCGGAGTGCTTGGCGAATCCCATACGAGCGTCACACTCACCGATGCCATACCCTTGACGAGCTCCCACGCCTCATATCCCCCCCGTTATGTCGGACCCCCGATGGATCGGGATACTGTGCTCGCCAGCTTTGACCTGGAGATGCGACGAAATCCTCCCCCCGTGGAGGGGTATCGGGTGGAGAACGTGGGTTCGCTGGTCCGATTCGTTGGCCCCGCCGAACGTACGATCCTCTACTCGCGTCCCGGTCCTTCCGAAATCGTGCACGTGATCATTGCGGAGGTCCACGAGATGACCGAAGGCGGACCACCGTTGGAGTGGAAGATCTATTCCCACGATGGGCTCGACGAGCTGTCCCGACGCCTTGCCGCGAGCGGATTTCGACCCAACCCGCACGAGACGCTCATGGTCTTCGACCTGAGCTTCACGATCCCATCGGGACCCGGGATCCCGGGGCTCGAGGTGCGCCAGGTCCGGGATGAGGCTGGGCTCGAGGACCTCGAGGCCGTCGACCGATCGGCCTTCGGTCGTGAACATCCCGCGGCGTTCGCGTCGATCCGGAGTCGAATCCTGGATCCGTACTTCGGCGTGTTCGTCGCGTACGTGGACGGGTCACCGGCGGCCGGAGGCCGGGTGGAATGCGACGCCGGCCGATCGTTCGCCGGGCTGTTCGGTGGCGGCACCGCGCCAAAGTTCCAACGCCGGGGGATCTACCACGAACTCGTGCGCGTCCGTGCCGAGTTCGCCCGGAGGGCCGGGGCTCGATACCTCACGGTCGAGGCAGTCGACACGACAAGCCGGCCGATCCTCGAGAAGGTGGGGTTCGTTCCCCTTGCGGGCGTCGAGGGTTGGGTGCTAGACTCCGCCCGCGACTTTCGCCCCCCGGATGAGGACCTTTCCGCATCGAGGACAGATCGACCGACCCACTGAACCGGACCAGCCACATCCGGTGCAGAGGCTGGGACCGATTCCCGTCGGACCCGGTGTGGTCCCCTCCCGTCGGGACCAGCTCGGAGTCCGTGCGCTCCGTATCGTAAGACCTGCCGACCACACGAGCACGGCGACTTCGACCCCGATTCCCAGGACGATCAGCGCGAGCCCGATCACGAGACCCGCTCGGGAGCCGACGGAGATTCCCCAGCCAACGAGGAACGCACCACCCAGAATCAGAACGTGATACGCCAGAAGGGGTCCGAACGCCTTCCGAAGGATGGCCGAAGGTCCCGCCCGGGACCTTCCCTCCGCGATCCCGTGCCTCGCTGTCTCTTCCGGACCCCTCGAACCCGCGTCCATGGGCGCTCGATCTACCCGAGGAGGACAGTTCGCGAAGGATGTAGGCTGTGCGCTTCGGATCCGCCCCGTGCACCGCACGAATCCGGGTCGCCGCGCATGGATGGGATCCTCGGAAGGGGCGTCGGTATCGGCCCGACGGGTTGGTTCTACGGTGACGCAACCGTGGGAATCACTTGAGGGTCTCGCGCTTACCCCTGCCTAGGTCCCGGGAAGGACTCAGCAAGTCGAAGATCTCGGGGTCGATGCACGGCCTTCCGTGCACGATGAGCGACGCGAGGCTCCTTCCGACCCCGGGTCCGAGCATGAACCCCTGACCGCACATGCCGATCGCGAGATACAACCCCTCGAGTCCGGGGGCCCTACCGACGATCGGGATTCCGTCCGGGGTCATCGGGTAGAGCCCGCGCCAGATTCGGCGGATCGTGAGGTTCTTGAATCGCGGGATGACCTCCACGAGACGGGCCGCGATCGTCGGCATGAATTCGGAGGTCGAGATCCGGTTCTCGCCCAGGATGGGAGTCCGGGGAGTGTAGCAGAAGATGATCTGGCCCTCCGAATTCTGACCGAAGTAGAAGTTGCTCGATTTACCTTCGGCTCCGGGCCGGAGATCGACGACCAACGGATCCAGGAACGGGGCCACCGGGGCCGAAATTCCTGCCTCGTGGCTGTCGGGGGTCACCGGAAGGTCGAGGCCGACGGTGGCACAGATCGGACTCGCGTGGGCGCCCGCGGCAATGACGACCACCTTCGCTCGGTACTCCTCTTTCGGGGTACGGACCCCAACGACCGTATGATTCTCGCGGATCAACGACGTCACAGGCTCCCGGTAATGGTACGTCGCCCCAAGACGAACTGCCTCGTGCGTGAACGACTCCGAGACAAGGAGTGGGTTCGCCTGCCCATCATCTGGCGAGTAGGTCCCGCCCCGCAAGCCCCGAGGGTTGATCCCCGGAACGACCCGTTGGATCGAGCTCGAGTCGACCCAATCGATGTTGAGCCGGAACCGCTTCTGAATCGGAAGGAGGCCTTGGATCGTCGATTCAACCTTCTCGTCGAACGCTGGAAAACAGTACCCTCCCCGTTTCCACCCGATGCTGGTCCCGGTCGTCTCCTGCCAGGTCGAGAAGATCTCGATGCTCTCTTGGCACAGTCGAATCTTGGCCGGATCCGAATGGGTCGCACGGACCCCTCCGATCGCGGCCTTGTTCTGACCCTGTCCAGAGGAGGACAGTTCGTCGAGGACGAGCGGACGAAGGCCCTCTCGGGCGAGGAAATACGCGGCCGGGTTGCCCACCGAGCCCGCTCCGATGACGATCGCATCATGCTCCGGCTTCATCGGTTCCCTCCTCGAGGAACGATCGGAGCGGTACCTCCTGGGTGAACGGCCGCCGGACCGGGGGCTGGATCTCGGCCCTCGGAATCCCCAACTCGCGGAACACCTGGCCGATCAGATCCCCGCACGTCTTCCCGCCGCACGGGCCCATGCCGCACCGCAGCCCCGCCTTGATCGCGTTGATGTCGCGGGCGCCGGTGGCTTGGATGTACTCCCGGACTGCGTCCTTGGTGATCCGCTCACACCGGCAAACAATCACGTCCGAGTCCGAGGGCTGCGTGAGGAGCCCCACCGGGGCTCCTTCCCCGGGCGTGCGAATCCGGATTCCTGCCACACGGTCCGCCTCGGCCGTCGGGACGTCGACCACCAGCATCCGCCGACGATTCAGCGCCTTACCTGAGAGGACCCGAACCACTCGAGCCGATCCAATGGGTTCGCCGTCGGCCCCGGTCGTCGGTACGTCCATTCCAGGTTTCACGAGACCCTCGGGCATCTCCCAAGCCAACGTCACCCTCGCGAAGCGTTCGGATGGGTCGTGGCGCCGGTCGACCAGGGAGATGGCGAGTCCGGGGCACACGGCAAGGCACTTGAGGCATCCGACGCAGTCTCCGACGAGTCGCGGCCGGCCGAGGAGGTTTCCCTCGGGAATCACGATCCCGCCGGTGATGCAGGCCTCGGTACAGGGGTTGCACGGGATCTCCTGGGGACAACGGATGATCGGGTAGACGGGTTTGCCTTCCGGTGGCGGGTACGAGCCGATGATCGGGCCCGGATGGGAACTGAGCATGGCCTGGGTGGATCGCCACTCTTCAGGAACCTCGACGGGAAACCCCATCTCCTTGAGGATCGTCCGAGCGATGATTTTTCCGGAGAACATCGCCGCGGACGCCTCCGCAATCTCGTGCGCGTCCCCTGCGGCGTAGACGCCGATCCCGGCACGTCGACCCTCCTCGAACAGCTCGTTGACCGGAGCGAGCCCCACTGCGATGAGGACCGTGTCGACGTCGAAGACCCGTTCCGTGCCCGGCCGGGGACGCAGTTCCGCGTCGACGGGGGCGACGATCACCCGTTCAACGCGGGCCGTACCTTCAGCACGGACGACCGTGTGGGAGGGGAATACCGGGACACCGAGACGGCGAATCTTGTCGAGATGCACCTTGTAGCCCCCACACTGGGGGAGGACTTCCACCAGCCCGACGACGTCAATACCGGCCTGGAGGGCTTGGTATGCAACGATCAGGCCGACGTTCCCGCCCCCCACGATGAAGAGCCGCTGGGAGGGGCGGATCAGATCCCGATTCACGAGCGTCTGGAACGCCCCGGCACCGTACACTCCGGGGAGGTCCGCCCCCGGAAAGGCGAGCATCTTCTCTCGCGCCCCCGCGGCGATCAGCATTCGCTTCGGTCTCACGAGCGTGAACCGGCCCTGCCGCACCACGCCCACGTATCCGTCGCAAAACACGCCGACCACCGGGGAATCGAGCCAGACGTCGAGCGACTCCGCCGCCCGCGCATCGTGCTCGAGCCGACGGCCGATTTCGAGACCGCGCTGACCGGCGTAACAGTCCCGAACGGAGCCGAAGAAGTTGTGGGTTTGCAGGCCGAGCTTTCCCCCGAGCGTCGCCTTGTCATCGCAGAGGATCGTCGGCACCCGATGCTGGCCGAGCTCGATCGCCGCGGTCAGTCCCGCTGGCCCACCGCCGATGATCAGCACGTCGGTCTCGACCTTCGGCGTGTCTCCTCGCCCGCGGACGGGCTGGTCGTCCGCCTTCAACGTGGGCAACGCGCTGAGAGGAAGGACGTCCATATCCGGCCGGAGGGCCGTCACGCACGCTTTGACGGGAATCCCGTCGGCCAAGACGAGACATTGAGAGCATTGACCGTTCGCGCAGAAGATTCCCTGAGGGGAGCCGTCCCGAGGGTGCTGCCCGAAACACTGGATCCCGTTGGCGAAGAGCGCCGAGGAGATCATCTCCGCGTCCCGGCCACGGAGTCGTCGGCCCTCGAACGTGAACTCGACCATCGCGGGATGGTCCGGTATATCGAGAACCGGATGCGAGGTGATCCGATGCTGCCCGCCCGCCGACTCGGCTTCCATCGTCAACCATACGAGACGGGGCTCGGGGATTAACCCGCCATCAAGAAGATTCGACGGGACCGCCCTCGGAACTGCCTTAGAGGTCCGGGAGCAATGCGTTCGCCGATGCCGCTCCCGTTTCCTTTCACTGCGAAGTGATATCGGCTCGCAGGGAGTCCGTAACATTTAGCACATTTCGACGACTCATGGGCTGCATGGCGTGGAACGTGGAACGGCCCCTGAACGACGTCAATACCATTCGATCCTACGCGCCGAACTCTCCGGATCGGGAGCGATTGCTGAGCGAGCTGGATCGGATGCGCACGGAGACCGTCGAGATTCCGCTCGTCATCGGCGGGAACCCGGTCCGGTCGGGGAACCTGGTCGACGTTCACTGCCCGCACGATACGCACACGATCCTCGCACGGGCCCACATCGCCGGTGAGAAGGAGATCCGTGCGGCGATCAACAGCGCTCTGGCCGCTCAAGCGAAGTGGGCCGAGATGGACTGGTACTACCGGGTCTCGGTCTTCCAGAAGGCTGCGACCCTGCTCGCGGGACCCCGCCGGACCCGGAATATCGCGGCGATCATGCTCAATCATTCGAAGAATCCGTACGAAGCGGAGATCGACCTCGCGGAGCTGGTGGACTTCTGGAATTTCAACGCGTACTTCACCCGGCAGATCTACGAGATGCAGCCGTACCAGTACCCGGGAGAGACGAACCGCTTCGATTGGCGACCCCTCGAAGGATTCGTCCTCGCCGTCCCGCCGTTCAACTTCTACTCCATCGCCGGCAATCTCCCCACCGCCCCGGCGATGGTCGGGAACGTCGCTCTGTGGAAGCCGGCCCGATCGGTGATCTTCTCGAATTTCGAGATTTTCCGTACTCTGGTCGATGCGGGTCTCCCGCCCGGGGTGATCAACTTCGTTCCGTTCCAGAGCCGAGACGCGGACGTGGTGCTCGATCACCCGGCCCTCGCCGGGGTCCATTTCACCGGGAGTTACGATACGCTCGTGAGCATCTGGAAGCGTGTCGGACAAAATCTCGAAAAGTACCGCAATTTTCCTCGGATCGTCGGCGAGACGGGAGGGAAGGACTTCATCTTCATGCATCCCTCGGCGGAGACGCGAGGCACGGCGATGAACCTCATCCGTGGTGCGTTCGAGTACCAGGGACAGAAGTGCTCGGCGTGCTCTCGCGCCTACATCCCCGAAAGTCGCTGGCCGGAGATGGAGCGCATCCTGCAGGTCGAAGTCCCCAAGGTGACGATGGGACCGACCGAGGAACTCTCGAACCTCCTGGGCGCGGCCATCGACGAACCCGCGTACCGCAACATCGTGTATTACCTCGACTTCGCGACGGCGCACCCGAACGAGTATCAGTTTGTGGTCGGGGGTGAGCACGACTCCTCCAAAGGATGGTTCGTCCGACCGACGGTGATCCGTTCCCTCGACCCGGGAGGGAGGTTGATGTCCGAAGAGATCTTTGGACCCGTCCTTACCGTATATGTCTATCCCGACGCGAAGTACGGGGAGACCCTTGAGCTCTGCAATTCGACCTCGCCGTACGCTCTGACCGGAGCGGTCTTCGGACGGGACACGGCCGCTGTTGCGGAAGCCGAGAGGGTCCTTCGATGGAGTGCCGGCAACTTCTACATCAACGACAAGCCGACGGGCGCGATCGTCTCCCGACAGCCGTTCGGGGGGGCCCGGAGATCCGGGACGAACGACAAAGCCGGCTCGATGCTGAACCTCCTCCGGTGGCTCTCTCCGCGAAACATCAAGGAGAGCGCGATTCTCCCCGACGATTGGCGTCGCCCGTTCATGGGCTAGCGGAGGGCCCGGATCCTCCCGGACGGGGGGCTCCCATCGCCCTCCGTCCCACGATCCCGGCTTCCGTTCTGCTCCCTGGAAGGCGATCGGGCTGAAAACGTAAGTTAGATATGCTCCTTCCACGAAGTCAACAGTGGATGGCTTCTCGTCACTGGCGCCGTCGCCGACACCACAAAGGAGTCGCGGAGATCATCGGCGCAATCCTGTTGATCGGCCTCACGATCGTGGCCGGGGCGATCCTCTGGAGCTTCCGCATCTACACCCCGCCCTCGACACCCATTGTGAATTTCTTGGTCCGTTCGGGGAGCAGTAGCCCGGCGTGGGGGGATCCTACCGACTGTCAGCCGACGGGATACACCCTTGCAGACTATCCTCTCTCGTCCGACGAGTACCAAACGTGGAGCGATGATTGGTACGCGGAATGCTACGAGACCGCGACGGGGAACTTCTCGGTGATGAATGCGACCGAGATCGTGGTCTCATCGATCTCCTCTGCCGCTCCCCTTTCCCTCGATCAGGTCCAGTTCTCGTTTATCTGCTACAATTCCACGTCGGCCGGGGGCACCACAGCCCTCGTCAGCGGGACCCTCGCGTCGATGACGTGGTTCCCGGGTCTCTCGACCCAACCCGCTCCGGACGCGCCCAGCCTCGGGTACTGCGGGAACTTTGATGCCGGGGGTTGGTCGTTCGTGAGAGGTCTCACTCCCGCGAACGGAACGCTCTACAACCGGCTGGGGTTCTTCGATCCGCTGAGATCGGGCGAGTCGTCCCTCACCGTTGGCGACACGTTCTACCTCTACCTCCACTACGGTGGGTACCCCGTCACGTTCCTGTGCGTCGCGGCGGACCTCGGGGGTTACAGCTGGTACCCTACCTCCTACTGTCCCGCGCCGTTCTCGCTCGGCCACCCTCAGCTCGATTACGACGATTATCATGGCGCGCCGCCCTGGTGCTTCTCCAACGACGCCATCTGCAAGATTATCGTCTCCTACACCGGTAGTCCGTCCGCGGTGCTGGCGGAGATCCCGGTCGCTACGCTCGCTCCCCTGTAGTCGAGTCGCGGGTGAACGAGGGAGGCCCAAGTACGGTGGGCGATTCCGGTCCCGGGTCCGGAGCCGGCCAACCCCCCCGTCGGCGAGGGTGGCGAAGTCGAGTCGGCCTCCTGCGCATCGGGATCGTCATCATGGCGGCGTTCGTCATCCTGCTGCTGGTCCTGATCGGCCTCGGTACGCTGGTCCTGCCAACACCCGGGAAGCCGACCGTCACCATCACCGAGGTCCGGTGGACGATCGAGCAAGGAACGGATTCCAACGGCCACGGCTGGTTCGGGAACAGCACGATCAATGAGACCGACGAGGACGGGCTACCGGCCCAGGTCCCTTCCGGGGGCGTCTTCACCGTTCAGGTCACGCTCCTTGCGACCTCGAACAAGACGATCTTCACTGCGACTGCCGACTCTCCATTCTCGATCGCGTACACCGTCCCGACACTTCCCACCACTCCGGTCGGCGTCGACGACTTCGTGTTTCACGTCGCCGTGGACGCCCCCAGCGTTTCGAACGACGCTTCCTATGTCCTCCTGATCACCCTCGACGCCCTGAACGCGCCTCCTCCGTAGTCGGGGTTCCCGACCCCAGGTCCGGCCGCCCGAGGCGGGCGGTCCCTCGCTCTGCTTGGAGACCGCGCGAGGTCGCCCTCGCACGACTCGTTAGTCGCCGGGGCCGAGAGCGAGTCGAGTTCACGGTGGTCTCTCAGCGCGCGGTCCCGGCCGTCGGTGACGAAGCTCTTCCGCGTCACGGCCCGGCAAGGAAGGGGTTCACGTCGCGAGTTGGGCCGTGAGATGGTTCGGTGGCACTCCGGCACGTCGCCTCGTCCGGAGGGAATCGGACCCCGGCTCACGGGGTGGAAGGAAGGGGTTTCGCCCTCGTCGAGGGCGGGAGTCGATGACCAGCTTCCCGACCTAGCTGACTCCGTTCCCCTGAACGGTGTACCAGACCTCCTCGCCGCCCGGGTACCCGTTGAGGGAGCTCGCGTCCAGCGTGGAGAGGTTGATCCACGGGCCGACGAACTGGAACGTGTTCATCTGGTCCGTGTCCACCGCGAGGTTCAGTAGGTTGTAGACCGCCGAGATCCGGTTCCACTGGAGCGCCCCCTGCGCCAGGTTCAGGTTCGAGTTCGCCACGGTCGCCCAGTACTGGAGGACGAGATACGCCACCCCTTGGCAGTCCTGTGGGATGTACGGCTGGCTCGCCCAGTACGTGAGGTTCGACCAACTCGAGACGCCGCTGTGTCCACAGACCGCCGCGTTGTCGAACTGCGCCTCGGTGAACGTCAGGTAGAACGTGTTCGGGGCCGAATACGTCCCCGAGGCCGCGCCGAACGCCGCCCAGTAGTCGTACGGCTGTGCGTAGTCCGCTTCCCACGCATCGAAGTAGAGCGCCCACGGAGTCCCGCCGTCCGGCAGGAGCTCCGAGAAGACCAGAGCCGAGGCCACGGGGAAGATGTCGAAGACGATCGCTCCGCCCGTGAGGCTCTGGACCTCGGTGCTCCACTGCTGCAGCACCGATTGGTGGGTCGGATCCCCCAGGAAGTACAGTGCCGGGACGTGGAGCGGGTTCGCCGAACTGTAGCCTCCCGATCCGAATTGCGGGTCATAGAATTGCGACCCGGAGGACGTCACCTGTGCCCACCACCACGCGGCCGACCCGACCTGCGACGGGTTCGTCGAAGGGTTACCGAACTGACCCGAGGTCACGTTGTAGTTTGGCCACGTGATGTTCGTGGGATAGTAGTCTCCCATGTACTCGGGGATGAACCCTCCGTACGTGAACCCGTACTCGATTCCCTGGATTTGATTGAACTCCGACTGGATCGTGGCGTCCGGGTACGCCGCGTCGAGGAAGGCGCGTAGCCCCAGGTAGCTGAACGTGTCCGACTGGATGTTGATGGGGTACGGGTCGTACGTCTTGAGGGCCGACAGGTCGATCGCGGTGTTGTAGGCAAAGTTGTTGACGCCCGTGCTCGGAGCCTGGGTCATCTTCAGATCTTCCCGTTGGATGAGCGCTAGCAACGTGGCCGTGTCCGCCGGCGCGATGTTGACCAGATCCGCCTGGCCGGCCTCGGCCGCCTCGATTCCGGCGGTGTCCGTATCGTCCCAATAGACCGTGACGGTCTTCGCGTAGGTTCCCGGGAGTGGTTGACACCACGGCTCGCCGGCACATCCCTGGGGCTGCAGGAAGTCTGGGTTCGCCTGAAGGGTGTACCCGATCGCGGGATTTGCGGTCCCTTTGAGGAAGTACGGTCCGCTCCCCACTTCGGTGAATGCGACGTTCGGCTCTAGCGTCGGGTAATCGGTGATCGCGAGCTCCTCGTACGTGTCCCACCCGGTCGGAGTCTGCGCCGTGACATACGACTGATACGCGGTCGTGTTGGTCGAGTTCACACTGCCCGGAAGTAGGACCGGGGTGTCAGGCCCCGTCGTCGAGAAGCCGGGGACCGTCGCACCCTCGGTGATGTACCAGCCGGCAGGGACGATGTTCCCCGCAGCCCCGTTCGTGATGTACGACAGGAACGCCGGCCAGGTGACGCCCGCGCCGTTCACAACGAACGTGATACACCCGTTGCCGCTCACACCGTTCATCGCCGACGCAGGGCAATACGGGGTGTCGTTGACCATCATGGAATTGAGGATATTCTGAGGTGTGTTGTTGTACGGCGAGTGAATTCCGCCGTCCCACGACGGGTTGCCGGCGGGGAGCAACGCCTGAGCGACCATCCAGCCAGGGTAAATCGCCACTGCCGGAAGATCTGCGAACGCGAGCTGTCGGATGAAGGAAAACAGTACATCCGAAGGATAGACGTTCCATGAGGCCCCGGTCGTCGGGTCGTAGAATTTCGCCGTCTTCGCGATGACGAACGTGTAATGGTCTCCGACGACGAGGTCGTCGCCGCCGTAGAGCTTCGCGCACTGCGGGCTTCCTGCCACGCACGTCGCGATCTCGGGGACGTAGTTCGGGTAGCTCGGACCGACGTCCGTCCCGTTGTAGTTGATCAGGTTCTGGAACACATTCAGCGCGACTTCGTAGCCGACCGTGTAGTAGTCACCTGCTGGGTCGATGGTCACCGCTCCGCCCGGCGCGACCTCATACGCCACGATCGAGTTCGAGTGGGGGCTCTTTACGGTCGAAGCGGGCGGGGCGCAGTACTTGCATCCGATCCCCGTCGCGCTCGGCGCCACATACACCGCCCACGTGTACGTGAACGGCAGTGTCGTCCCTCCGTTCACCGAGCTCCCGTGCAGCGTGATGTTGTCGATCCCTACCGTGTTCAACGTGTACGAGCCGCTCGCCGAGGTCGCTCCCGGCGTGTAGCTCACCTTCGTCAC
>Ga0187784_10001522_pt1 | contig 18450 bp, 16 predicted proteins | sample 1015_SJ02_MP15_2_FD_132964 | JGI IMG/M metagenome (GOLD analysis project Ga0187784, IMG submission 132964) | Tropical peat soil microbial communities from peatlands in Department of Meta, Colombia - 1015_SJ02_MP15_20_MG | ecosystem: Environmental > Terrestrial > Soil > Wetlands > Peat | place...
CTTACTGTGACTGACAATAGCCCGCAAAGAGCGGCCGCCATGACGCAAGCCTACGTCGAAGAATTGAACCGGTTGGTCGCGGAGCTCAGCACCTCTTCGGCGCGCCGCGAACGCATCTTCCTTGAGGAACGATTGAAATCTGTGAGCACGGATTTGGAAGCCGCGGAGAAGAATTTCAGCCAGTTCGCCAGCAAGAACGCCGCGATTGACGTCAAGGAACAAGGCAAGGCGATGGTGGAAGCCGCGGCGACGCTGCAAGGCCAGCTCATCGCCGCCGAATCCGAACTCCAGGGCCTCAAACAGATTTATACCGACAATAACGTGCGAGTGCGATCCGTAACTGCCCGCATCGACGAGTTAAAGCACCAACTCGATAAGCTGGGCGGAAAGGGCGAGAGCATGACGGAGGTCTCCGCACTGCCGGGTGACTCTCTCTATCCTTCCATCCGGAAACTCCCCCTGCTTGGCGTCACCTATGCCGATCTCTACCGCAATACAAGGATCCAAGAAGCCGTTCTCGAAACCCTCACCAAAGAGTACGAAATGGCGAAGGTTCAGGAAGCGAAAGAGATTCCGACGGTGAAAGTGCTGGACGCCGCCAACGTGCCGGACAAGAAGTCTTTCCCTCCCAGAATGTTGATCATGCTTTTGGGAACGGCGCTTGCTCTCGCCGCTGCCTCGAGTTGGGTGTTCGGAAAAACAGCGTGGCAACAAACGGGTTCCAGCGATCCGCGAAAAGTGCTGGCTTGGGAAGTATTCACCACGGTGAAGGCGAGCATCTCGCAATTCTCGCGGAATGGTTCTGGAAACCATGCCGGCAGCGAGAGGTCATTGAGTAGCATCCGGCTGCCCTCTGACGAACACGATTTCAGTGAGCTGAAGTAGGCTGGATTTGGCTGTAGGTAGTTGATTTTGAATGGGTTAGGTCACAAAGCCCCTGTGAGTGACGGGGCGAAGCTGTATCGGGCCAACGGTAAACCAATAATGGCCCAAACTACGGTTGGAGTTATGACATCGAGAGAACGTCACCTCGCAATTGAGAATTCCTTTGAGCGCTGGTATGCCGTGTATACGCGCGCGCAGCACGAAAAACGAGTAGCGGAACTCCTTGCCCAACGCGCTGTCGAACATTTCCTGCCGGTCTATGAAACTGTTCATAGGTGGAAAGATCGGAAGAAGCGTTTGCAGCTGCCGCTATTCCCAGGGTACCTATTTGTCCGGATTGCGCTGAACGACCGCTTGGGGGTCCTCCAGGTTCCCAGCATAGTACGTTTGGTCGGGTTCAACTGCGGGCCAAAGGCCCTTGCCGACGAAGAGGTTGAAGGCCTGCGTCGAGCCCTCGCGGAGGGAGTGCGCGCGGAACCCCATCCTTATTTAAAGGTAGGCCGTCGTGTGCGCATCACCGCGGGACCACTGGAGGGCCGCGAAGGCATCCTGAAGCGCTGGAAAGGTGATCTGCGCGTGGTGCTATCGACGGACCTAATCCAAAGGTCAATTCTCGTGGACGTCGACGCCAGTTGTGTCACGCCCATCCCGGAACGCACCCATATCTTATCGGCTTGAGTCGAATCACTGACCACCTGTTCAATTCAACCCCAACCTAAACTTCTTGAAAGGAACAACATGAAGGCCGCCATCGTCGTGCCCACCATCCGGGAAGACAGCATCATCAGTTTTCTGAAGGCCTGGGGAGACCAGTTCGCAGATCACTTGGTGATTGTTGTGGAAGACAATCCCGAGCGAACGTTCGACATCTCCGCTCCAAATCTGAAGCATTTTTGCTGGGCTGACATCGATAGTGAACTCGGTCGTGATTCCTGGATCATTCCTCGCCGCACGGACTGCGTCCGGTCGTTCGGTTATTACAAAGCGTATGCGTCCGAGGTGGACATGATTGTCACCCTGGATGACGATTGCTATCCGGAAAGGCATGAGTTTCTGCTCCAGCATTACGAGAAGCTCAACCACCCTGCCAGGGAAAGCGCCTGGGTTCCTACCGGCCGAGGTCCATTCCCGCGAGGCATGCCGTACCACAATTTGAACCGCGCATCCGAGTGCGTGTTGAATCACGGCTTATGGAACAGAGTGCCGGATTTCGATGCGATCACGCAACTCGCGAACGAACGATTCAGTCAAGCCTTCGAGCCACTTGATCAGGTTGTCCCGAAAGGCGCGTTCTTCCCTATGTGCGGAATGAATCTGGCGTTCAAGCCGGAGTTGACTCCCGCCATGTACTTCCTATTGATGGGCAAGGACCGACCTTTTGACCGATTCGGCGACATCTGGTGCGGCGTTTTCCTGAAAAAGATATGTGATCACCTGGGATTTGCCATCCGCTCGGGCGCCCCTCGCATCGAGCACCAAAGAGCGTCAAACGTCTGGATGAACCTGCGCAAGGAATTCCCCGGCTATGAAGTGAACGAAACGCTGTGGCAAGCGGTGGATTCGATCGTCCTCACTAAGTCGACGGTCCGCGACTGCTACCGGGACCTAGCCGAGAAACTTCCCTTGACGGGCGAGTATTGGGACCGGCTTCGCAACGCGATGAACGTGTGGGCAGACCTCTTTGCAGAATCAAAAAGGGAACCCACAAGAGCATTGGCAGGCTCTAGAGTCAGAGTCAGCACTGCCTAAGATGCCGCGCGAACCGAAAGCATCATGACACGAGTCCCCAACACGACAGAGGGCGGGCCCTTCGGCCGCCGCGCCATCCCGGCCGGTGTCCGATGAAGCTGGGATCGGAATCCTGCTTCTCCCGGTTTCTTGGCCACACCCTCGTCCAGAACGCGGTGTCCCTCTATGGAGTCCAGATTGCCAACTACCTGGTTCCCTTGATTACCGTCCCCTATCTCGCTCGAGTGCTGGGCGCGGCCGGATGGGGCATGGTGGCTTTTGCCCAGGCTTTCGGCTCATACGTGGCTCTTCTTGGTGAGTACGGTTTCGCTTTGTCAGCTACGCGGGAAGTGGCGCGCCATCGCGACAGCATGGAAAGACTCACGGGCATTCTCGCTGGCGTCATGGGAGCCAAAGGACTGCTCGCAGTGATTTCTCTGCTGGCGGCTTGGTTGGCTGGTTGGTTGGTGCCGATTTTCCGGGAGAATCCTGGTCTCCTCTGGACTGGAATGTTCTGGGCATTGACGCGGGCCTTCAGCATGATGTGGTTCTTTCAGGGTTTTGAACGCATGCAAGTAATCGCCGCGGTAGAAATCACATTGCAAGCGCTGGCCACCATTGGAATCTTTGTGCTTGTCCACGACCCCCAAGACGGCTGGCGGGTGCTGGTCTTGCAGGGGCTAGGCTATTTCGTATCTTTCACGATTGGATCGGCAATGGCATATCGCCAACTTCCCTTCCGCCTGCCAACTTGGCGCTCGACCTGGGAGGCGCTACGCATGGGTTGGACCATGTTTCTGTTTCGGGGGTCAGTGAGCCTGTACACCGTCGGGAATGCGTTTATTCTGGGGCTGTTTGTTTCTCCACAGATCGTGGGTTACTACGCGGGCGCCGAAAAGACCAGCAGAGCTTTCCTAGGCCTCCTCAATCCTATCAGCCAAACGCTGTATCCGCGCCTAAGCCATTTGGTGCACACCGCCCGGGACCGCGCAGCCCAACTGGCGCGAATCGGAGTTGCTGTAATGGGTCTTGGCGGCGTGCTCATGGGCGCATTGGTTTTCTTTCTGGCGCCGTTATTGGTGCGGATTGTTTTGGGCGGTGAGTTCGCGGCTGCAGTGCCAATTTTGCGGATTCTGGCCTTGCTTCCGCCCCTGATTGCCTTGAGCAACGTGTTCGGAATTCAATGGATGTTACCGCTGGGACTGGACCGAGCGTTCAACACCATCATCATTCTCGCCGGGCTGATTAATCTGGGCTTGGCGGTAGTGTTCGCGCCTCTCTTTGGCGGGGTGGGGATGGCTTGGGCAGTAGTGACCGCGGAGATTTTCGTCACGGGTGGAATCTATTTACTCCTCCGATTGCGAAAGCTCGACCCCATGAGCTACGCGGCTAATGCGCAGGGGGGCATCGTTTAGCAAAAATCGCGCATGACTCAAGCGGTTCACTTTTGATCAGCGGACATGACCGACCAAAACTTCAAGGAAGTTGTACAGAAGTTAAAGCCCATCGAGCTCGCTCCTCTGCCCGCCTGCCCGTTGGTTTCGGTGCTGATGGCCAACTACAACTATGCCCGCTACATCGGGGAGGCGATCGAGAGTGTTCTTGCGCAAACCTACCAACAGTTCGAGCTCATCGTTTGCGACGACGGGTCGACCGACGACTCGCGCGAGGAAATCGCAAGGTACATTCAGCAGGATCCGCGGGTACGGCTTATTACCAAACAAAACGGCGGCATTGCCTCCGCGCTCAATGCTGCCTACGGTGCGTCACAAGGGGCTATTTTCTGCCTCCTTGATGCCGACGACCTTTTCCACCGGGAAAAAATCGACAAGGTGGTGAGTGCATTTAGAAGTTCTGGAGGAAGCGGAGTGTGCCTTCACCGCATACTCAAAATGTACAGCGATGGCCGAAGTGTCGGTTGTCCTTTGCCCGTCGTGTTCACCGAAGGATGGGTAGGGCCCGAGGCTCTTCGGGGAGGCGGAATTCCGGGGAACCTGCCCAGCAGAACGTTCCCCGAAGCCTCAGGGATGTCCTTTCGCAGGGAGGTGATGGAAGCGCTCTTCCCCCTTCCCACCAGTCTCCGGGCCATGGCCGATGGATATCTGTGCTACGCCGCCCAGTTCATCACGGCATTCTGCACTTTGCGTGAAACACTGGCTCAGTTGAGGATCCATGGCCAGAACACGAACAGTGCTGGGGAGTACAATGCGGAGATAGTTGCTCGAAATGTAACAGGGCTAGCACAGCTTCTCGATGAGGTCCGGCGGTTCCTGGCGAAAGAGTACGGCGATTCTCTGGCCCAGGAGCTGCAAGCCGAGGATAACTCCATGTACTGCAGTGCCCGCTTGGTATTGCACATCCTTAGGGGGGCGAGCGAGTCACCGGACGAGGAAGCAACCTCAGCAAAATGGGTGGCACGTATACACCCACGGAGGCAGAGAATTTTGGCTAGGATTCTCCTTTTCCTGCCCCCTCCCTTATCACGGCGGGCCCTACGATTGTGGAGAGGTCTTTCACCTAGCGAGGCGGCGGCGCTGCGCGTTGCGAGATCACTTCTCCGAATTTGACGCTTATGGCGAGGCACAATGACTGACAGTGAGAAGCTATTGCGAGTAGGGATTATTGGTTGCGGGCAAATTGCCTGGATGCATCTATCTCATTTGCTGCGCTTGAAGCTGGGAACCGTCGTGGCCGTTTGCGATTTCGAGCGCGCCCAGGCTGAAAAAACCGCACAGGTGTTCAAAATACCCGCCTTTTACAGCAACGCACAGGAGATGCTTGCGACCGAGCGGCCGGACGTCGTGCACGTGACCACTCCGCCGGCGACGCACGCAGCCGTGACGATTCAAGCCTTACGGGCCGGTGCCCACGTCCTGGTCGAGAAGCCAATGGCTCTCAACGTTGGGGAAGCCGACCAAATGATCGAAACGGCCCGCGAGGTAGGGAAGCAACTCTGCGTGGATCACAACCGGCTCTTTGGTCCTTCCGCGTTGCAGGCGAGGGCACTTCTGGAGTCGGGCGAATTGGGGCAACTGGTGGGTGCCGATTTCTTCCAGGGATTTGGGCTTCCCCCGGGAATGACTCCATCGGTGGTGAAAAACCAATGGTACGCCAAGTTGCCGGGCGGACTCATTCAGGATTTGGCGCCACACGGACTTTCTTTCTTGCTGGAGTATGTGGGCCCTCCATTGCGGATGCATATTCTGACAAAGAGCACGGGGGTACTGTCCGCGGCCGCTCCCGCGGACGAGGTACGCGTAATGGTGGAAGGAGAACGCATCCTTGGGACATACACCATTTCGCTCGGCACGCAGCCCTTCATGAATTATTTCACTCTCTATGGGACGAAGATGACGGCGCGCGTGAACATCGACAATTTTACGTTGGTGGTGAAGAAAAATCGCGACGTCCATCCCATATTGAACAAGGTCATGGTGGGAATTGACGAAGGACGGCAATTGGCTTCTGGAACGATACGAAACACCATCCGATTTGCGACGAGAAAGTTGCCACGCTATCCCGATATCGCTGAACTGATCCGGCGCTTCTATGCGAGCTTGCAGTCGGGCGGAGTGCCGCCGGTCACCATGGAAAAAGGCAGGGAAGTGGTGCGGCAGATTCAAGAAGTGGTGCAAACAATTGAAAGCCGAAGTCCGCGGCCTCAGAAGCCGCTGGTGGCGGTCGCTGTCCCACCCAAAGCGGATGCACCGCGCATTCTAATTACCGGGGCGACCGGTTTCGTTGGCGGCGCGCTGTTGCGCAGACTGATATCCCAGGGAGTGCGTCCACGGGTGCTGGCGCGACAGAGCCAGCGAGCCCTGGAACTGCAGGAATCAGGAGTGGATATTGCCCGGGGCGACTTGTCGGATGAACACGCACTCGCCGCCGCTCTCGACGGCGTCGAGATTGTCTACCATTGCGCGGCACGCATGGGGCCGTACGGATCGTGGCCAGATTTTTTCCGGGACAACGTCGAGGGTACGGAGCACTTACTGCGCGCTTGCCATGAAGAAGGCGTGAAGCGCTTCTTGTATCTCAGTTCCCTGGCGGTGTACGGACCGCCGCGTAACGGCGCGCCGATCGCGGAGCAGAGTCCCTACGATCCGCATCCGGAAAAACGGGGCAACTATTCGCATTCGAAGATTCTGGCCGAGAAGCGCGTCTTGGAATTGGCTCGTGAAACAGGTTTGCCGGTGACGATTTTCCGCCCAGGCCTTATCTACGGCCCCGGACGGCCGTTGCCCACGGCTCCCTTGGCTTTCCCGTTCGGGGGAAAATTCATGGTGATTGGAAAGAGCCGCTCTCTGCTGCCCTTGAACTACATTGAAAATTTGGTTGATGCTCTTCTAGAGGCCGGCGGGCGCCCAGAGACGATCGGCAAGCAGTACAACATCATCGATGACGAGCAAGTGTCCTACGAGGACTACCACCGTGCTCGAGGCCAGTGCGATGGAACTCGAGCTGTGTTTGTTCCCGGGTGGCCTTTTCGCATCATGGCGCCGGGCATTCAGCTCTTGGTGGCCGTGCGGGGCGGCGGAAAACTCGCTAACTTCTCTTCGCATGCACTGGCGCGCGTGCTAAAGAGCGTTCGATACGATACTCGTGAAGTACGCACAGGGCTGGGATGGCAGCCGCGAGTGCCATTGAAAGACGCCCTGAAGTCGAGCACTTCTTGACCGCAGGTGTGTTCGGCCAATGTTAGATTCCAAACGGCTTCCCCTAAGATGAGCGTGACGACTTCCCATCTGGCGCAGCAGCAGCGAGCTTTCATCGCCGGCATTCCTGTGCTGATTTTCTGGATTGCCGCCGTCTCTTTGCTGCCCGTCGCGGCACTATTGGGCGGAATGGCCATGGTTCTCATCGGCATTGCCGTCTGTCTGGCCGTCCTTGTATACCAGCGGCCAGCGGAAGCTCCTGGGGCCGCTATGTTGTATCTTTTTGGAGCTAGCATTGTACTGCCTTACTCGTCGCGGTTTGACTTCACACTGCAATCTTCTGAAATGTATTACTGGGCCGCCGGGTTGTTGATCATCACCGTCGCTGTAGTCGCGCGGATTGGAATTCGCCGCGTATTGACTGTTCCGCTCTCTGCCAAAGTCTTTCTCGCCGTAGCATTAGCCGCCGCGGTACATGGCGAGACCCACGGCGCGGCAACCAGCTATGTTCTCCGCCAGCTTTACGGCGTTCTTCTGCTGGTTGTCTATTTCGGAATTGCCCGGCAAGCCGGAGACCAGGAGTTGCTTCTGCGTCGAATTCAGACTTTCGGCGTCCTTTGCGCGTGCTGTTTCTTCGCATATTACCTAGCCGTATTTGATAGCTACGGGTTCCATAAGGAGATGGGCTTTAACGGCACGCAAGCCTCTTTGCTCGCGGTCATGCTCTTCATCACTGGTCTGGAGCGGGGGAAATATACGTGGGTATTCGGGGGACTGACACTCTTCTTAGTACCCCTTTTGCTCTTCCAGCGAGGGGATGCGCTGACGTTTTTGATGGCCGCGCCGGCAGCGCTGGCGTTGAAACTTCGATCGATCAAGCTTCGGCTGCTCTGTTACTCCGCGATAGCGTTGGTTGCCTTGACGGCGACCGTGCCTTTCGTGGCTCAGTACGCGGCCGACCAAATGGCGAAGGTCCCCGTGATCGCCGATGTTGTGCCAGAGGGATCACGCGAAGCGGCCACTTTGGCAGACCGCGCGGTGCAGCTGGCCGCCGCGGCCAACACGGTCCAGGCTCATCCATTACTTGGGGCTGGGCTAGGAAGTTTCCTTGGATTTGAAAGCTCCGCTCTGGGGTATGAGGAAACAGGCTATGTGGACAGCGGCTGGGGCTATCTTCTGCAGAAGATGGGAATTCTCGGCCTCGCGGCTTTCGTATGGTTTCTCATGACTATCATGCGAAGGATGTCACGAGGGTCTCTTGCGCTTTCGTCGTGCTTGCTTGCTGCAATACTCGTGAGGATGTTTAGCCAACCCGTCTTTTTGCACTTCACTACCGCTCCGTTCGTTGGAGCTTTGGCCGGGCTGCTACTCGCGAAGAACGGATGGGACCACACACAGGAGGTGAGTACCCTTGTTAGGGGCCAGAGAGTCGCATCCCCTCTTACCGAAAGGATCTAGGTATATGGGCGAGCGCGAGAAACGAGAGCAAGAGTTCTTCGACGACCTGGCGGCCGAGGGCTCGGCCACGCGCAGCTTGTTGGATCGCTTTTCGGAGGGCTTCTATGAAAAAGGAGATAGGGGACGCTTGTGGGCCCCGGTCTGGAAATCGCTGGATCTGCGGGGAGCTGCTGTATTGGATTACGGTTGTGGGGACGGCCATTTCAGCCTGCGCCTAGCCATGCATGGTGCACGCGTGGCCGGAGTGGATATTTCTCCTAAGCTCATCGAACAGGCCCGCGCCTTAGCTGCAAGGGCAGAGTTGAACGGCAACTGTCCTCAGTTCATTGTCGGGGACGCGCACCACACACCATTTGAAGACAATTCGTTCGACTATGTTTTCGGAAATGGCGCGCTCCATCATCTGGATTTGGACCGCGCGTATGCCGAGATCGCCCGGGTCCTCAGGCCAGGCGGAAAAGCCCTGTTCATGGAGCCGATGTACCACCATCCTCTGCTCTGGCTGCTGCGGCGGCTGACGCCCAAAGCACACACGGAGGATGAAAGGCCGCTGTCCCTCGATGACATGGAGAGGGCGAAGAAGTGGTTCCGCACCTGCTCCCACCGGGAACACTTTCTCTTCGCGGTTTGCGCTGCGCCCGTGCACCTTCTCGGCAAAAAGTCAGCCTTGACCGTTATCGGCAAGCTGGATCAGTTTGATCAGCTCATGATGAGAGTGCAGCCTCGTCTGCGTCGATATGCCTGGCTATCAGTACTTGAGATGGAGAAGTAGCCCGAAATCTACGGCCATGCCTCCGGACCCGTCTTGCCAACTGTGCGATCGCCCAATCCCCGATGGGGAAATCTACGCGCGGGGAGATTGCTGGTCCTATCTCGAATGCCCTGGTTGTGGTTTGGTTGTCCTTCACCCGGTTCCAAATGAGGCGGAACTCCGCTCTTACTACAACGACGATTACGAGGTGGATTTCGAAAGGTATGTCAAGAGTACTCGACGTGGATCGGAGAGGATTCTGGGTGATCTCTCAAAACAATTTCCCAACCGCGGGCGGCTATTAGAGGTGGGGTGTTCTTACGGAGGCTTCCTTGCTGAGGCCAAACGCGACGGCTGGGAAGTTACGGGCGTAGAACTTAGTGAAACGGCAGCCCGCTATGCCCGCGAGCAGCTAAGCTTGAGAGTCTTCTCAGGGAGTCTGCAGAGCCATTTAGAGCTGCTGGGGGAACCATACGAAGCTGTCGTCTTGTTCCATGTTATCGAACATCTGCCGAATCCGATTCAGTTCTTGGAGCTTTGCCGGAAACTCATAAAGCCTCGTGGACTTTTGGTGATAAAAACTCCAAACGCCGGGAGCCTGATCGCAAAGCTCACGGGCGGATCCTGGCAGTGGGTGTATCCGCCAGCTCATCTTTTCCTCTATTCTCCGAATACGCTTGTACTGCTCTTGCTCAAGGCAGGATACCAACCGATCGCTTTTCGATCAGCGCAGGGAGACGCCAATAACAATCTGTTCGCTTTCATGTCTGGCATAGCGAAGCGGTCTTTCTTGCGGTCAAGCGGGCAGGCTAAGTCACAGCTGCGAAGGAGCCTGCCGGTCCGAATCGTCGAAAGAACCTGCGAGTCTATTTATTATCCGTTTGGCTTGCTGATTGACCCCTGGCTGGAGCGACGCTTGTGGCAACCCGAATTATATGCGCTTGCCTCGAACGCAAGCGGCCGGTGAAGCCGGCTATGCCTAAGCCCTTGAGATTCAACTCCCGCAAACTTGCTGAAGAGTGAAACGACAAGAGTCGCTGATGCGCATCCTCTACATTGTTCCGTTCGTGCCCTGGCCTTTGCGCGTGCGCTCGCACAACTTGATTCCGCGGTTGGCGAGGCGGCACGAGATCTGCCTCCTATGTCTCTCCGGTTCGGCCGAGGAAGAAGCACGCGCCCATGCGCTGCGGGAATTCTGCCAAGAGATTCGGTTCGTTCGGCACCGCAAGTTGCGGGCTCTGTGGCAGTGCGCACTTGCGCTTGCCACGCCCCTCCCCTTGCGCATGGCCTATTTTGCCTCGCCGGGCATGCGGGCCGCCGTGCGGCAGGCGATCTTCGAGTTTTCCCCCGACGTGGTCTACATCGAGCGCTGGCGGGCGCTGCAGTACGTTCCAGCCGGCGTCCGAGTGCCGATTATCTGCGATCCGACAGACTCCATGCTGCTTTACAACCAGCGCTTGCTGCGGACAGGTGCCTGGTGGGAACGCGTGGTGGGCTTTGAGGAGTACCTTAAGTTTCGCAGGTATGAGGCGAAGCTCGCCTGCCGCCCCAACACGGTCGTTTTTTGCTCGCGCGTGGATCTCGAATGCGTCCGGAAGAACGCCCCGGCTGCCCGCTATGCCGTGGTTCCGAACGGCGTGGATTGCACGGCGTTCTTTTCAAAACGGGCCCAGGAAGAAGAGCCCAACACCATCGTATTTACCGGTAATTTTGGTTACAAGCCCAACCGCCACGCCGTGCGGTTTTTTCTCGATGAGGTTTTTCCGTTGATTCGCAGGGCAATCCCTCCGGCAAGGTTCATGGCCGTCGGAAGCCGTGCGACACGGTACCTAGGTAGCGATTCTCGAAATACCCCAGGAGTGGAAGTGATTGATTTCGTTCCTGAACTGCGCCCCTACATTGCCAGGGCCACTGTTGCGGTTGCGCCGATCACGGTTGGCGCTGGAGTGAGCAATAAATTGGGGGAATCATTCGCCACGGGGACCCCGGTTGTGGCCACGCACCTTGCCTGCGGTGATTTGCCTGTTCGCGACGGCGTGCATTTACTCCTCGCGGACGATCCCAGGATGTTCGCCGGGAAAGTCGTCCAATTGTTTCGCGAGCCGCATTTACGCCGTTTCCTCGCTACGAACGCCCGGCGGTTTGTCCAAGCAACCTATGACTGGGAAATAGTCGCCGGGCAAATGGAGGGGCTGATGAACGAGGCCGTTCAGGGCAGCGTTCAAAGCGATGTACACATGGTTACCGTTGCGTAGCTGCTAGCGGCCAACTCGGGGCTGCCGAAGCTCGCGCCTGTCTGGATCATCCAATGAGAGATCTCTCCCTGTGTCCGGCAATTATTCTGGCGGGTGGTCTAGGAATGCGGTTGCGTGCCGCATTTTCCGACGGCCCCAAGTGCCTGGCTCCTATAGGCAATCACCCGTTCCTGGCATACCTCCTGGTGTGGTTGCGGTCGGCAGGGGTCAGAGAGCTGATCTTGTGCGTCGGTTATAAGAAGTCGCAAATCCGGGACTGGCTGGGCGATGGAAAGAAGTGGGGGTTCCACGTCCAATACTCCCTGGAAGAGAAACCTCTGGGCACCGCTGGAGCGCTGAAGCACGCGGCAAGGCTGGTAACTTCGGATGCATGCCTCGTCTTGAACGGAGATTCGTTCTTGGGCGTGGACCTTCGAGAAATGTACTGGTTTCATCGGATACACCGAGCCCTAGCCACGATCGCGATTGCACGAGTCCGGAACTCTGCACGATATGGCACCGTGCAGTTGGGCCGAAAAGGAAGAATCGTGGCGTTTTGCGAGAAGCATCCGGAAACAGTCAAAAAAGCCGCCTCCCGCCGCGGGGTTCAATCGATTAATGGCGGCGTCTATCTGGTGAAAAGAGAATTGTTCGACGCGATTCCTCCCGCACAGCCGATGTCCCTCGAAAAAGAAGTGTTTCCCACCCTGGTAGGGGCGAATTTGTACGGGTTCGTTACGCGTGGCTACTTCCTTGATATCGGCGTCCCAACAGATTTTGCAAGAGCGCAAAGCGAACTGGCGAAGAGGTGCTGTGCATGATCATTCGAGCCAAGGCGCCGTTGCGGCTCAGTTTTGCGGGTGGTGGAACGGACGTGCCGCCCTTCCCAGATCGGGAGGGTGGTTGTGTGCTCAACGCCACGATCGGTAGCTTCGCCTGGGGGAGCTTGCGAGCGCGCGACGACGATCAAATTAAGATAGAATCTGCGGACCTAGGCGTTTCGCTGCGGTTCACGGTGGGCGGCGAAATGGCGTTTGATGGGCAATTGGATCTTGTCAAAGCGGTCATTCTTCGGCTTGGAGCAAAAAACTCGCATGGTTTCGACATCTTCCTCCACAGCGACGCGCCACCGGGTTCCGGATTGGGATCGTCGTCTGCGCTCATGGTGGGACTTGTCGGTTTGGTAAAAGAATTCAAGAATTTGCCTCTCACTGAATATGAAGTGGCGCACCTCGCCTACGTGATCGAACGGCGGGACTTGGGCATCCAAGGGGGGTTGCAGGACCAGTACGCAGCAAGTTTTGGCGGGTTTAGCTTCATGGAGTTTTGCAAGGATAAGGTAATCGTCAACCCATTGCGCATCAGTCAGCAAATCGTGAACGAATTGGAGCATAACCTCCTGCTTTGTTTCACGGGCACGACGCGGTGCTCGAACCACATCATTGAGGACCAAACGCGGCGGTACGAGGAAAACGAAGAGGGCACAGTGCGTGCTCTTCACCAGCAGAAGCAGCTTGCTCTGGATATGAAGAATGCCCTTATGGAGCACCGCCTGAGCGATTTTGGGGGTCTTCTTCACAGTGCATGGGAGTCCAAGAAATCGCTTTCTCCTCGGATCAGCAATAGTTCTATCGATGAGATATATGAGGAAGCGCGCAAACAAGGCGCGCTGGGTGGGAAGATAACCGGAGCGGGCGGTGGTGGGTACATGCTCTTCTACTGCCCGTTTGAGAAAAAGTACAAAGTCGCTGAGGCTCTGCGGAAGATGGGTGCGGTCCCGACCCCATTCGCCTTCGATAATCACGGGCTGCAGACATGGAGGGCCCATGAAGTCCACGTTGGGGATTGAGGGCCTCGTTGCCGACCGCATCCGGGAGAGCGTGGCCGTCAAGGAAGCGCTTCTGCGGAACGCAAAGTTTTTGACGCTCGTTGCGGAAGTCGCGCGGGCCATGGTGGAATCCTTGCGCAAGAACGGAACGGTATTTTTCTTTGGCAATGGCGGTAGCGCGGGCGATGCGCAGCATCTGGCGGCAGAGTTGGCCGGCCGGTACCTGCGCGAGCGGCAAGGCCTTGCAGGACTGGCGCTGACCACAAACACCTCGTGCCTGACCGCGATCGCGAATGATTACGGGTATGACCATGTTTTTGCCCGTCAACTGCAAGCGATGGGCTCGGCAGGAGATATTGCGATAGGCATCTCGACAAGCGGCAATTCGGCGAGTGTATTGCGAGCCGTGGAAGCGGCCAGGGAAAAAGGAATGATAACCGTGGGAATGACCGGCGAGGACGGCGGAAAACTAAAGTCTTTGGTCGATCACTGCCTGAGCGTCACCGCGGACCAAGCGGCAAGGATTCAGGAAGCTCATATTCTGATCGGACATATCCTGTGCGAAATCGTCGAGGAAGAGATGTGCGATGAGAGCCGTGTTTCTTGACCGGGACGGCGTGATCAATCGAAAAGCCCCGGAGGGTGAATACATTGCCAAATGGGGCGAGATGCGATTTCTTCCCGGTACGTTTGCGTCCGTTTCAGCCCTCTCGCGAGCAGGGTTCCAAATCATTGTCGTGACGAATCAAAGAGGAATCGCCCTTGGCAAAGTTTGTCTTAAAGATCTCCAGGAGATGCACAAACGCATGAAAGCACATTTTTCCCGGCATGGCGCCCTCATCACGGACGTATACTTCTGTCCGCACGACATTTGGGAAGACTGCTCATGCCGTAAGCCCAAGCCGGGCTTGCTGCTGCAGGCTGCGGAAGAACATGCGCTGGATCTTCCCTCTTGCTGGATGATCGGCGACGCAGCGAGTGATATTGAGGCTGGCAGGAACGCCGGTTGCCGAACCGTTTGGATCCTGCCGGCCGAGGCGCAACAGAGGAATAATCCTCAAGCGGACCTGCGGGCTCCGCACCTGCCATCCGCGGTCGGGAAAATCCTGCGAGCGGTGGCCGGGTCGTAAAGTGCGCAGGCAATCTCTGAAAACTATTTCCCCGGACGCCAGTGCGAGTTTCCAATCGACTGAACTAGCTTAACCAGTCCCGCGCTTTGTAGTGACAAAGAACCAGTAGTGCGTTTGTTTCCAGCCGACAGAAAAGGAGAAACTTTTCATGAAAATCTTTGTGGACTCCGCGGATCACCAGCAGATCAACCACTGGCTCCAACAGGGAGTGGTCGATGGGGCAACTACGAATCCATCCATCATGTTCAAGGACGGGGTGACGGACTTGGAAGAGGGCGTGCGAAAGCTGGCGACGCTGCTGGGAGACCGGCCTCTGAGCGTGGAAGTCACCACCAATGACAGGGAAGCGATGTTGAAAGAGGCGCGCGAGTTTGCCACCTGGGCCCGCAATATTGTAGTGAAAATACCGATTGTCAATGAATATGGCGAATCCTGTCTTGGCGTAATCCACCGCTTGACGCAAGAAGGCATCGGAGTGAATGCCACGGCAATTCTCTCGTTCAACCAAGCGATGCTTGCCGCCAAGGCCGGTGCGACCTACGTGAGCATATTCGCGGGACGTGTTGCCGATGAAGGCAACGACCCGGCTATAGTGATCCGCAACCTTCGCAATTGGCTGGACCAGTGGGATTGTCCCGCACAGATCATCGTGGGGAGCATTCGGACGGTGATGGACATCCAGAATGCGGCGTTGGCCGGCGCGAACATCATTACGATCCCGCCGCAGTTCCTACCCAAGATGGTGGATCACCGCTATACCCGGGAAACGGTCCGCCAGTTCGTGCAGGACGCGCAGAGAACACTCGAGCAAATGAACAAGGCGAAAGTGCAAGTGGCGTCTGCGAGCAACAGATAGCCGAGAGCATATTGCGAGGCGAAGCGCGCATGTCAACCAGCGAGACAGTTGCCCCCAGCGAAAGTGAATTTCTGGCGCTGGCGCCGCAAGCGAAACGTTCGCAGCCTGCGTATGCGAGGATTCTGGCGTGGCCTCCGCTCCACATGCTGACCTATCTGTGCAGCGACCTCTTTGCCGTTACATTGGCGCATATGCTGGGCGTCCGACTTACCAGCCATTTTCTGCATGTGCCCCAGAACGCGTTGAACCCTTTCGAGTACCACCGCTTCTACATTCCTTTCTTCGCCGTGGTTTTGTATCTCTTCGAGGGCTACAAGAGCCCCGAACTGCGCCGGCCCGAGCAGGAATTGGAGAAAAGCTGCAAGGCTATGGCGGTGAGTTTCCTCGGCCTGGTGCTGTTCAATTTTGTGGTACTACGATCGGAAAGCTTTTCGAGACATTTGTTGCTTACCTGGTTTGTGCTGGCCTGTTTCCTGGTGGTGACCCTGCGTTTTTCGCTGCGCGCCATTTACGAGAGACTCTGGCGTGCGGGAATTTGCCGGAAGCGCGCGCTCCTTATCGGCTCTCCGGCGGGGCTTCAAGGGTATCAGCAATCGCTGTCCATCCAGCGGCATCACGCCTACGACGTGGTGCGGCATGTTCCTGAATCGGCGGACACGGAGACTTTCCCCGCAAAGAAGCAATCCCGTTCGGGGCGTGTTTCGCTCAAGGATGTGGAGAGGTCTCTCGCCAGTGCCCGCGCGCAGTTGCTGATCGTCGCACCGGGCGACATCCCGGATGGCGAAACCTGGTTGAAAGAAATCGCCGGCCTGTGCAAGCAAATGCGCGTGGACGTGGAATTGTATTCGGAGGTTCTGGCCACCGCTAATCTGAACTACGAGCACGACGATTTCTCCGGATGCTTCCGGTTTTATGCCACGCCCGGATGGTCCCTCGACCTGCAGCGCGCCATAAAACGCGGCTTGGATTTGGCCATTGGGCTTGTTGGCAGTGTGGTGACCCTGCTGCTCACGCCCCTCATGTATGCCTTGGTCAATCTGGAGGATCGTGGCCCTGTTTTTTACCGGCGCGAATTTGTGGGCTGCGATGGCCAGATCCACTATTACCTGAAGTTTCGGACCATGCTTAAAGATGCGGATGAAATCCTGCGCCGCGATTCCAAAATGAAAGCCGAATTCATCCACCAATATAAACTAAAGCGTGATCCCCGAATGCTGCGGGTGGGGCGCTTCATGAGACGCTACAGCTTGGACGAATTCCCGCAGTTTTTCAGCCTGGTCTCCGGAAAGCTGGCCTTTGTCGGCCCCAGGGTGATCTCCGAAGAGGAAAAGCAGCGCTACGGAGCATTGTTGCTGAAACTCCTTTCGTGCAGACCGGGTATGAGCGGTTTTTGGCAGGTCATGGGACGGCAGACGACCACTTATCAGGAGCGGGTTGAGATGGACATGTTCTATGTAGAACGTTGGTCTATCTGGCTGGATCTGGTGATCATCGCCAAGACGTTCTGGATGGTTCTGAAGGCGGAAGGCGCCTACTAAGAAGGGAAAGCGTGGATCATGAAGATTCTTGTGACTGGAGCTGCGGGTTTCATCGCATCACACGTGGCCGACGCGTACGTGGAAGCGGGCCACGAAGTGGTGATTGTGGACGATCTTTCTCGCGGGTCGCTGAGGAACGTGAATTCCACGGCCCGTTTCTATCAGTGCGATATCCGGGATCAGGCAGCCATAGAGAAAATTTTCCGGTCGGAGAAGCCCGCAATTGTGAACCACCATGCCGCGCAAATGGACGTGCGGCGCGGTGTTCGCGAACCTCTCTTCGATGCCGACGTCAATATCCTCGGGTCGCTAAATTTGCTTACGGCCGCGGTTGCCCACAATGTGAAAAGGTTCATCTATATCGCCTCCGCCGGGGCAGGCTATGGAGAGCCTCAAGTAGACCTTGTTGGAGAAGACTGCCCAATCAACCCGATTACACCCTATGGCATAAGCAAGCATACGGTCGAGCACTATCTCTTCACCTTTAATTTTCTCTACGGGTTGCAGTACGTCGTCTTGCGATATGGAAACGTGTACGGACCGCGGCAGAACTCGCAGGGCGAAGCCGGGGTGTTCGCCATCTTTTCCGAGCAGATGCTTGCCGGGGTGCAGCCGGTCATCTATGGGGACGGCAATAAAGTCCGCGATTATGTTTATGTCTCCGACGTTGTTGCCGCCAACGTCGCCGCACTCGAACGAGGCACGAATGAAATTTTCAATATCAGCACAGGCGAAGAGACCACAGACCTCGAAGTATTTCAGACCGTGCGCAGCCTCCTCGGCAAGGAAGTCGAACCAAAGTATGCTCCAAGACGTCCCGGGGAGATTGACAGGATCCGCCTCGATGTATCCAAAGCTGCGCACCTCCTAGGTTGGATTCCCCGGATCTCCCTTGAGGAGGGAGCGCGAGCTACCGTGAAGTACTTCCAGACCAGGGAACGAGAACCCGCCTCGGCGTCTACTGCCGCCTAGTGCCGTTCCAACATGTTCCAACAAATCCCTTCAAGAATTGTCTCTCCGTGTTCGCGTCAGATGCTTGAACCGTCATTTGGCCGAAAGAGTTGGAACGGCACTAGTTCTGCCCAGCTCAATTTGGCAATCTTGATCTTCCTGAACCAAAAATCTTTCCAATCGCGAACGTGGAATTCTCCAACAAGGTCTGTTTGATCGCTGGTGCCTCCGGAGCCATCGGGAGCGCCGTCGCAAAAGCTTTTTACGATCAGGGCGCGCGTGTTGCGCTCACGCACCATGCCCAGAGCTTTAGCTCTGTCTCCATTGGACTGCCAGCGAAGGATACGCGAATTGCGGTGTTCCGGTTGGACGCCCGGACATGGAAAAGCATTCAAACCGTTGTTGCGAAAACAAAAAACAAGTTCGGGCCAATCGA
>Ga0187784_10001523_pt1 | contig 18443 bp, 17 predicted proteins | sample 1015_SJ02_MP15_2_FD_132964 | JGI IMG/M metagenome (GOLD analysis project Ga0187784, IMG submission 132964) | Tropical peat soil microbial communities from peatlands in Department of Meta, Colombia - 1015_SJ02_MP15_20_MG | ecosystem: Environmental > Terrestrial > Soil > Wetlands > Peat | place...
ACGGTCTTCAGCATGCGACGGTCACTGGACGGGAGCGCAGCCCACCGCCAGGGGATGGTCCGTGCCCTCTTTCGGCAGTGCGGGGTCGCACTTGCCCGCCAGCAGGGATTCGATGAGCGGCTGGTCAGGGACAAGCGTCAGGGACTGGAAGTAGAGGAGCCTCGCCTCGGCGACCTGGCCCTGGGCCTGGTCGATGGCCCCGAGGAGATCGAGGGCGGCGGCATTCCAGGGAAGGGTGGTCATCGCCTGGGTGGCGATCTGCTTGCCGGCTCGCATGTGTCCAAGGCTGACCTCCATCGCCGCCAGTTCGAGCAGAGCAATGCTGTTGGAGTCATCTCGTTCCACTGCGAGCCGCTCCCAGTGAGCCGCTCTGGCGATCTCGTTCACCTGTGGTTCTTGGTAGATGCTCGCCCACAATTCCGCAGACGGAGGCCAAGGGGAAAGGAATGTCTCGGCCGTGCTGGCGCGCGCCCTGGCAACATTCGACGACACCGGCGCAGCCAGGATCCCCTCCGACAGAGCGACGTCACCGAGGACAAGCAGGACGGCAGCGATGGCTCCAATCGCTGCCAAGGTCCAGGATCCAAAACGCAAGTACCGCGGGCCGGGGATGAGTCGGGCCTGCCGTCCCGATCCGCCGTCGTCCACTGCCGGCGCTTGCTCCTTCCCCTTGGCGACGGCAGCGCCCAATGCCACGAACAGCAGAAGGGTGATCACCGGGTTCAGCGGCTCGGCGAGCTCGGTGGCGAGCAGGATCAAGGCGAAGATCAGCAGCGGGCCCGCCCGCCTCCTGCAACAGAAAACCAGCCATCCGATGAAGAGGGCCAGTCCGACGAAACCGGTGGTGACCGCCAGCTCGACGACAAAGTCGTGGGCGTCGAAATACTCCACTGAGGAGTTGACGCCGAGGACCGACTCCTTTATCAGCGAAGGTGTGTACAGAGCTTGCGTAGCAGCACGGAATTGGTTCGGGCCGTATCCGACTACCGGCCGACTGGTAAAGGCGTGCCATGCGACGTCCCAGATCTGGAAGCGCTCGCCAAACGTCTCCTGCGAGGTGGAGGACTGGATGTGGTTGATGACGCCACCCGGAGCGCTCTGGGTGCCCCCACCCGGCACCGTCGCCGTCTTCGTTCCGGCCGTCACGGACCCGATGGCGATCGAGCCGACCACGATGGCGGAGAACAACAGGGTGGGCAACAGAGCCCGGCCGAGGGTGATCGGACGTCTCTCGCCAGACCGGTGAGCGCCGTAGGCAGCGAAGGCGACCGCTCCCACGACGAACACCACGGCCAGAAGCGCCGGCAGTCGTTCGGCGCTGACGCCGAGGCCCAGTCCGATGAACACGACGACCCACGTCCAGGCGACCGGTGAGCGGAGAAAGCGCGGAATCACCAGGGCGAGCGCGCCGGCCAGAAGTGCACCGACGAAGACCGGGTTGCCCAAGGTCCCCACCGGCTGCAGGGTCACCGGGTAGGGGGGCAGCCCGATTGAGGCCAGATCGACGTGCTGCTCGATGAGTGAGATGACGGCATTGCCGACGGCCACGGCGATGATCGCCAGCTCGAGAACATTACGGTCAGCCGACGAAAGGCGAGTGGCGATGGCCCACCCCCCGGCCAGACATAACAGGAAGAACCAGCCCGTCATCTGCTGATAGAGGCCGAAGAACGCCGACTCCGGCGAGGCGGCAAGAGCAGCCGACAGAGCGGCCCAGGCCAGAAAGGCCAGTGCGAGCCTTGCCCCCCACTTCAGGTTGGAATTCTGTTCGGCGCCGGCGTGACCGAGCGCCATGGCCACCAGGTACGGCAGTCCGAGTGCGCCCAACGGCAGGAGAAACGCTGCCTTTTCGGGGACAAGCGTCTCCTGGGACAGGAAGAAGAGCGACTGGACCAAGACCAGGCCCGACACCACCCATCCAAGGACCGACACTTCGGCCGGCCGAAATGAAGCAGTCCCAACCCGCGCATCATCAAATATGATGGTTTCGGGCCGGGCGTGAGGGGCGGCACGGGGTGATCGGGTGCGCGGCGGCGTCGCCGTCCTGCTCATCCACGTCCCCCCTCGTAGTGGCTTACGCCATGCTACCCAAGGTGGCGGTTATCCGAAATGGGACTTTGTGCCGGTCGTCCTCGGATGACTTTCCCGACCCCGACCCAGAATCCGACGCCGAAGGACCAGTGGCAGATCTCCTGCACGACCGCGGCAAGCATCGGATCGCTGTCGGTGCCCCTGCTCACGCTCACGCCAACCGCTACGCAGCCCAGGCCGTGCACCGCGGGAACGAACAGTCGCCAACGTGGTTTTCTGCCCAAGATCACAGCGCCAAAAGCGAGCGCCACCAAGCCGGCCGGAGCCAGAGGCCGCCACGACGGCAATCTGCGGTGGACAGCAAGCGAAGTCGCCTTGGCCAGTCCGTAGCGATAGTACTGACGCCAAAGGTCCCGTGGCCTCTCTCGAGGAAAGTAGGTCGAGCGGATTCGGGGGTCCACGATCACCCTCCAACCGCTGGTCCGTAGCCGATAGTTGAGCTCGTTGTCCTCCCCCCACCAGGGAAAGTGCTCGGCGTCGAACCCGCCGGCATCGAGGAGGGTCGATCGCTTCCAAGTGCCGAGATAGACGGTGTCGGCCTCGGTTCGTGTGGTGGCGAAGTGGAAACGCCCAGGCATGGCCACCCGTGACGAGGTGACGGCGGCAACAGCCTTGCCGAACCGTCCTTGCCCTTGTGGCCGCATCGGCCCACCGACCACGGCAGCTCCGGTCTCCCCGAGGACCTCGACGCAGCGTGCCACGTAATCCGGCTCGAAGACGGTATGTGCATCCATGCGGCAGACGACCTCGCCGGTGCTTGCCCTGATACCTGTGTTCATGGCGGCCGCCGGACCTCGACCTGGATTATCGATCAGGCGAACGGGCGGCCCATATCGAGAAACAAGCTGGCGGGTTCTATCCGTGGAGCCACCGTCGAGCACGAGGACCTCGTGGATCGGGTAGGTCTGGCCGAGCACAGAGCCCAAACACGCCGAGATGTGCTCCTCTTCGTTCAGGGTGGGAATGAGGATCGAGATCGTGTGCGGGTCGCTCATAATTGAGCTTTGTATCGGGACGGGATACTGAAAGACCAGCCCGGTCCAGCGGAATAGGCTAACCACCCATAAGCCCCCTCGTCGTCACAGCACGCGACGAGGCGGTCGATCTTGTGTTGCATCGGCGGTGTTTGATGGCTGCAGAGCATCGCGAGGGAAGAGTCGTGCATAGAGTCGCCTCAGCGCCCACTTCACTCGTGGCGGCAGAAGCTTCCGTGCCTTAGCTGCTGGACGTGCGAACAACGAAACCCGAGACATCCCACTTGTGGAGTGGACACCTTCGATATGCGCCAGCAAAAAACCCAGAGAGCGCTCCTCATCTGACGGAAAGGGATCACAATTCAGGATCAGTTCGAATTCAGCACCCGCGCGCGCATGCACGGGCACTTCCACCATGAACGGCTCAGCCGGTGCCATCATGATCTCGCGTGTCGGACCGTCGGCAGCCTGGCACCTAAGGCACCGGGCCGACCCGCCGGGTGAGTAACCGGCGATGCGCAACGCTTCGAGGGTTCGCGTGCAGCGGATATGGACCCGTGCTTCATGGGAGGTCCAGCCATCAGTGTAGCAACCCTCGAGAGTGCCCACCTGCTCTAGGTAGCCCCGCATCGCCACACGAAATGCCCCACGGGCGCGTACCAGCTCGGCATGCAGACGGTCTACCTGCGTCGCTAGTCGAAGTTGTTCCTGTTGCAGATAGCGCAGCAGCGCCTCCGTCTCCTCAATTAGGCGTTCTCGGTCCTCCTCGTCGACTGCCTCACGCACTGACGGTGGCACGTAGATCGTTGAATGCTCAGGCCCAGCCGTCGTCGGTGGTTGCTCGGTGTAGTAGTAGACGGAGATCGATCGGCGGGTCGTGCCGGGTGGCGCATCTTCCAGGTGCAGGCGCCCGAAGCCGTGCCATGAATGCTCAGTGGTCTCGAACACCATAGCACGGTTAAAAGCCGGCACGTAGGAAGCGCGCTCAGGTTCATGGGAGCGAGGATCACTCAGAAGGGTAAGGTGCCCGCCCCAGTCCTCATTCCAGGCACGATTGAGGTACACGAGCAGGTTGAGTCGTCGGTACCAGCCTTTCGTCGGATGGTGGTTGAAGTCCACGTGCGGGTGAAGCGCTTGGTTCTCGAGATTCTCGTGGGTACCGCCTCCTACGTAGTCCGGATCAAAGAGCAGCCCGTCGATGCCGGTGATGGCCGACAACCATTCGAGGAAGGCCTGAGACCGGACCACATCATCCAGCCTGGTGTACGTCTCGCCGAGTGACCGGATATCTTCGACGGTGATCTTGCCAATCTTGCGGCCGTACTCTTCGAAGCGCTTGTCGCGATCGGTCTCCGGGAAGTCCCGGCACAATGCCTCACAGAATGCAGGTTCGAAGAAGTCTTCGATGGCAATGTGCGGAAATGGCCTGGCCCTCGCATAACTTGCCCTGAGGGTGTGCGTGTCGTCGATAGCCAGCTTGGAGACGTACTGCGTAAGCGCCACTTCGCCTGCCGTAGCCACGGAGACACCATAGCGGGCGGCGAGGACTCTTGAGTGGCCTGACGACCGGGCTGCGGTCCGGAACTACCCGACCGGGTTAGGAAAGCAGGAGTAGGTAGAAGGAGCGAACCTGTGCCGACAGGTGGCTGACCGTGCAGCCACGGGACCCAACGACGGGCAACGCGAGCGCGTCGCCGCAGGCACCGAGAGTTGGCGTGGTATCTTCGCGAGGTGCCAAAGGATGAGTTGACAATAGCTGGACTGTGTGACGGCGCTTCCTCGTTCGAAAGGGAGCTAAAGAAAGTCAAATCCGATCTCGCGGCAAAGGATCAATGGTACCCATACGACACTCTCGGAAATGTCTTTCACCTCAGATCGCTTCTTCCTGCGCAATATAGCGAGCTGGGAAGCATGACGGCTGGACTTCCGGTCGCAGATTTTGGTGCCGCCGATGGTGATCTCGCCTTCTTCCTAGCATCGCGAGGTCTAAACGTTGACATAGTTGATTGGGGTCCGACGAATTGGAACGGTTTGCGTGGGGCGAGACTTCTCGCACAACGGCTTCAGCTGCCCGTTAGCATCTTCGAAGTAGATCTGGATACGCAGTTCACGTTGCCCCGCGAGCGATACGGATTAGCTTTGTTCTTGGGAATTCTGTATCACCTCCAGAACCCTTTCTATGCCCTACGAACACTGGCTGAACGGACGTCCTATTGCCTTCTCTCTACGCGGGTGGCAAGGGTCGTTGGGCGTAGGTCCACGAGCATTGCCGATCTCCCTCTCGCATATCTGCTCGATCCAGACGAGTCGAATAATGATTCAACGAACTATTGGATATTCTCGCCAGCGGGACTTCGACGTATCTGTGCTCGAGCTGGCTGGACCGTACTGAATGAGTTGTTCGTCGGACGAACTAAGGGCGACTCGAATCCCTCATCGCCGAACCGTGACGAAAGAGCGTATCTCCTATTGTCGAGCAAAGCCCACGTTTCGGGTGAGCACAACGCTTGATACGGTTGCTCGGATCGCGCCCTTACTGTGCGGATTTCAATGCTGCTCTAGATGGTCCAACGAACGAACTGGTCTGCGATGCAATACCTCTTTATGCGATCGGATGAAGGCTTGAAGAGCCATCAGGACGTTATTTGGATCGACGACCGCGATCTCTGGTGTGCCATTCAGCCCGATGGTGACATTTGAATTGGTTGGCACAACCATTAGATCGGCTTCAATTCCTGACAAATCCTTGGCTTTAACGGACTCTGCGTTGGTAGGGTCGACTGGAACTGAAGTGATCTCCGAAGTAAACGGATGGGTGTGACCATCGACATAATCGAACACGATCGGCACGTTCGAATATTGGCGGCGTAGCGCTGGAATCCAACGAGTAGCGGTTTGAAGGCCACTTACGATGATTAGCACGAAGCCCGTGCCCGCATGATGCAACTGATATTTGCGTTCTCCATCAATTACTTCAATACCAAGGCTACGCATACGTGCCACGTCACCCTCGGTCCGAAGAGAGGCTTTTTCGGGAAACAGTGTCACTGAGTATTCCATCTCCTGCATGAGAAGGAGAAGCTTCGCCATCCGACGAGATCGCATATCGCCCTCGGATGAGGGTACGAATTCATCAACAACCAATATCCTCGGCGGCGATCCAAAATTGCGGAGGATATCGATGGGTCCAGTTGGTTCTCCGTGCAAGAGGAGCTCAGCCCTCCACTTTGCTGCGAGAAGCGACTGGTTGCGAACCTGGTAGCGCTTTAATCCTTTTGATGTGTCAGTCCCGTGGCTTGACCCCTCGTAATGCACAACAACGGCGTTTGGTTCGTAAACAACGCGATAACCCAACGAGCGAACGGTGAATGCCAGGTCGGAGTCTTCACAGTACGCTGGCGAGTACCGCTCATCGAACATCCCAACCGAGTCAAACAGATCCTTTCGAATCAGGAGCGCCGCACCGCTTACGTAATCAACGCTCCGACGATGAAGACAGCGCGGGTCGTCACCTGGGAATCCGCGGCCGTAATTCCAACCAGTGCCGTCGTTGAAGATTACTCCACCTGCCTCTTGCAGTACGCCATCTGGATAAAGAAGACGAGCGCCCACGATTCCGATATCGGCGGCACTGTCCGCGACTCGATGGAGCGCATCCAACCACCCATCTCGCACTTCCGTGTCATTATTAAGGAAGACCACGTATGGTGTCTTTGCTTCCGCAGCTGCGATATTGCAGGCACGAGTGAAGCCGACATTGTCGATAAGGCGTATTAGCCTGAGCCCCAGTATTTTCTCGAGCTGAGCCGCGGAGTCATCCGGTGACGCATCGTCGAGAACTAAAATTTCAAAAGGAATCGAGTTTCGCGATCGGGTGAGCGACCAGAGGCAATTACAGGTCATGTCCAACTGACCATGGACCGGAATCACAATAGTAACGACTGGATCGATGGAATGTGGGACCTCAGTGGGCAAGTGCACTTCCCCAGTAGGCCGGGGAGGAGTGCGTCTCAAGTTTGAGGACCTCCAGCGTTGCGTAAATGGAAGTCTACGAGCGCGCTCGACAATGAATCGGCGTCGTCGGGTATCGTAAGGGAGTACACGGTCAGCCACTCGTCGGAATTTCGAGCCTCGGAACTGCTTAGGGGTTTGCATCCTCTTCATGGGGACCGGTCGTAGTTGTGTTGGATCGCGCTATTTCTTGTGGCATTGTCAGCCAACCCTTGGCCCGTCTGAGCGGCAAGGTTGGAGTGGACACTTCCACAGGCGTGCAGGTGCTCCCGACTTTTTGAGGAAAGCGGGTACACGTCGAGGTCTGCGCGGTTCTTCAGTCTGGCCACTGCGTCAATCCCCCTCCCCCCGCCGGCCCGACACGTTGTCACGGAGCTCGCACTTGACAAAAAGGTAGCGCAGCTCCGACCTGAGCGGCGAAACATTGCTCAGTCTCAAACTTAACCGCACCCGAGTTGTAGTCGTCGCTCCAGGCGATGACCGCCCGCGGGTCTTCGGCCCGTGGGGCGAAGCGGTAGCGCCTGAGGGCTCGCTCTTCAACGTCGCCCAGAGGCTCTCGGCGACGGGCGTTGTTCCTGGACGAGCCGATATTGGCTGAAGGCCTCCTCGACTTGTGCATAGCAGGGGCAGTCGTAGGTGCCGCACGGTTGCTGTGTAGCTCCCACACTAATTGAGGCGCGCACTGGACACGACCGATCGAAAAACCAGAGTAGTCTAGCCGTTGGAGTCCAGGTGTTCCTAGCGGACGCTGGGTGCCCTATCGGAGGTTCACCGATGAGTGAGGAATCGACAGCGTCGCCTGAGACGAATGACCGGCTGATTGACTGGACCGGAGAACGCTGCGTCCCTTGGACAGACGACTTCCAAGTCATATATGAGCATTATCACCGGTACGCCCTCGCCGCGAGTCTCGCGAAGGGTAAGAGGGTTGTGGACCTTGCCTGTGGCGAGGGCTACGGAGCGAACATGATCGCGCAACAAGCAAATTCCGTATTGGGTGTTGACATTGACGAAGCTACCATTCGGCACGCACAGGAAAAGTATGTCCACCCGGGTCTCACCTTCGGAGTGGGATCAATGCTCGAATCGGAGACCTTTGCCAATTTGCAATTCGATCTCGTCGTGTGTTTTGAAGCTCTGGAGCATGTTGACGACCACGACACTCTCTTGTCCGTCATCAAACAGATCCTTGCGCCTGACGGACTCTTGGTTATTTCAACACCTGACACCGACGTGTACAGCGGGGAACTCCAGCAAGATAACCCGTTTCATACCCACGAGCTCACTTACAGCGAATTTCAAGAGCTTTTGTCTGCTCGTTTTCAACATGTGAGTATCTCGAAGCAGGTTACGGTCGTCGGTTCCTGGATTCAGCACGAACTCCAACAAACCACGCCCACCCAAGCGAGCGAGCTACGACCTGTGGGAGACGATTGGGCGGTCGACGGTCCCTCCAATGCATCGTGGCCCTATCTCATCGCATATGCGAGCGATCAACGCCTTCCGAGGATGTACGACTCCATTCTCATTGACCCAGAAATGCATATCGTTCGCGCACCGATGAGACGTCTATACGAGCTAGAAGCAAAGAACGACGAACTGAGCCAAGCAAACGCCGAGCTAAAGACCGACCTCTTGGCGATCCAGCAAAGCGAGGTCTATCGCGCGACCCTCCCAATAAGGTGGGCCATAACGAAAATTCGTGAAGCGTCTCGAGGACGAACCTGGCCTGCCAGAGGATGGGATCGAAAACAAGTACGGTCAGGCCCTCGCCGTAAACGACTCGATTCGGAAAACGATTACGCGGGGGTGATCCTCGTTGTCGACGAACAAATCCCCGAACACAATAAGAACGCCGGCGCGCTCACACTGAATCAATATCTCAATCTCTTGAATGATGAGGGTTTCCGCGTCATCTTGTGGCCTGACGATCGTGCCTTTCGTCCGCTCTACACAGAAGCGCTGGAGGGACTCGGAATAGAAGTGGTTCTGGATCGCATTTCATTCAGGGATTGGCTCAACACCCAAGCTCCCGAAATTGATTTTGCCTACCTGGCTCGGCCCGACTTGGCGCTAACCTACATTGAGGCCTTGCGGAACATGACAAAGGCCCGAATTCTTTATTACACACACGACCTTCACTTCCTTAGAGAGCAACGCCGATACGAAGTAGATCGTAAGGCGGCAATCCTACGCCGCAGCCGTGATCTCAAGACGAAGGAAGTGCAAATCTTCAGCAAGGTCGATTGTGTCTGCACGCCAAGCGCCGAAGAGGGCGAGATCATTCGACATCTCGCGCCGTCGGTTGATATCGTCTTGCTTCCCCCGTATTTCTTCTCGGAGCCCGGAGTTGAGTCGAGAAACCCTCACACGAAGACGATAACGTCCTCCAACGTACTATTCGTTGGAGGATATCTCCACACTCCAAACGTTGACGCCGCCAAGACTCTGATTAATGACGTCATGCCTCTTGTATGGAAGGAAATGCCTGATGTACGTGTGACCCTTGCTGGAAGCCATCCTACAGAGGAGATTTTTGCCTTATCCAGCTCACGGGTAGTCGTTCCAGGGTTTGTGCCTAACCTTGGGCCTTACTACGTCGGGGCTCGCATGACCGTAAATCCGCTTCGGTTCGGTGCGGGTGTAAAGGGAAAGATTGTCGAGAGTCTCCGAGAGGGTGTCCCCGTTGTCACAACGCCTATCGGTGTTGAGGGTATCGGTGTCATTCCCGGGCGTGACGCGTTGGTTGGAACAGACTCAAATGAACTCGCCGAACATGTACTACGGCTTCTCCGCGATCCGACTCTCTGTGACTCGTTGGCTGCATCCGGAAGACGGCTTGTGGCACGCAATTTTGGATTCTCGAAAGCCCACGAGGCGTTCATGCGCGCTCTCCGAAGTTGGGTATGTAGTATCTGCGGCGGACGAATTCCCGCGTCAGTGGCGGCGAGCGCAGTTTCAAATTCGGCGATCACCGTCAACGCCTTGACTTGCACGCGTTGTCGGGCTGATTATCGGACCGAAGCTCTGGCTCGTGTGATTATTGCACCATTTCGGAGTCACGAAATATCGTGCCTCAGGAGTGCGCTGCCCGAATTGGAGAAGCTTCGGATTCACGAATACGAGTTTATTCCGCCCATTTTCAGGGAGATGGCAAAGTCAAGAAAGTTCTCCGCATCGACCGTGCTAGGCCAGGCTGAGGCGAGCGAAGATTCGAGCGCGTATGTGCAAACAATGGATCTTCACGATGAGACTTGCGACCTCACCTTTAGCCAGGACCTTCTGGAGAAGATTTACGATGACCAAGATGCTCTCAAGGACATCCTTCGGACGCTTAAGGTGGGCGGAAGGCATGTCTTCACGACCACTGCGACTATTCCGGATGAGAGCAACGACCATGATGGCCTATCCTCGGACTCAAGCGTAAAAGAGACGGATGACCTGGAAGCTTCCCGAGTCCGATTGAGTGCAGAGATCGCCAACTCGCTCATTAGTGCTGGTTTCCGAGTCACCGAACACGAAATATTAAGAGCTGGGGCTCCCCAAGGTGGAACCGTTGTGTTTGAGGCACTAAAGCTGAAGCGAGGGTCGTCAAGCGGTCACAAATGAGGGCGCCTCTTTCCCACCTTGCGGCCGAACGCCCGTGAGGAGTCCCTACCTGACATCGGCCCTTGTCATGGGTCTATTCGAGGGCCTGGGAGCGCACAAGACGATGAACGCGTTTTACTCTGAAGTTAGCCCACTTGCGAGCCCGTGGGTCGGAAGGACAGTTCGCAAGAAGTCCAGAAGATCACCGCCAGGAAAAAGCACTGCGTCGATTCCCGCCGCTCTAGCGGCGGCCAGGTCGGTTGCCTTGTCGCCGATCAGAATGCTTGATGTCGGATCGACGGACCATCTTTTGATCAGCTCGGTAATCATTCCGGGCCGCGGCTTGCGGCAGTTGCACTGGATCGCATACTCCGCCAAAACGCCTTCGACGTAATGAGGACAGTAAGCGTAAGAGTCGATTCGCGCCCCGATCTCTCCGAGTTCAAGGTCCATATGCTCATGGATCGCACGCACGTCAGCTTCTGTAAAGAGGCCGCGCGCCACGCCTGACTGGTTGGTGACGACGAATGTCGTGTAGCCAGAATCGTTCGCGAGCTTCACGGCTTGTCGAGCACCAGGAATCCATATAAACCGTTCAACGGACCCCACATGGCCCAAATCCAAGTTCAAGACGCCGTCGCGGTCAAAAAAAATGCCAGGGCGCCGGACGTTTCTAATCACACTGAGCGATTCCAAGGCGACGCCCTAAACCAGCGGGAGCGACTGCCTTGAAAACAACTCCTTCTCAGTCAAGTGGCAAATGATATGGCCCACAGCGATATGGGCGTGCTGGATAAATGGAGTGTGAGAGCTCGGCACACTGATTAGGTGCTCACACTGCTCCTGCATAGCGCTCGGCTTGTTACCAGTCAGGCCGATCCTGATCATGCCAAGCTCACCAGCAGCTTCGAGACCGGCGAGGATGTTGCGCGATTGTCCAGACGTGGAGATAGCGATGAAGACATCACCTGAACAACCGTGCGCTCGTACCTGGCGCGAAAACAGCTGCTCATATCCATAATCGTTGCCTATTGCGGTGAGAATCGATGTGTCGGTCGTCAAGGCGACAGCGGGAAGTGGTGCGCGATCGAATTCGAACCGGGATACGAGTTCCGCAGCAATGTGCTGGGCATCGGCCGCACTTCCCCCATTACCTGCAACAAGGACCTTGGACCCAGCGCGAAGCGTGTTGCAAACGGACGCAGACGCCGCGGCCACACTCGCGAGAAATGCATCGTCGTTGACGAGTACTTTAAACAAGTCAGCTGTCTCACTTAAGTCTCGTTTCACATCACTTAGATACTTGTCCTCCATGCCTCCACACCTCCCGTACTAAGGACGATCGAATCCGATTTCCCCCCCGCTTCATCAAGGCTGCGCATCAACGTTGGCTTCGACTCCGGATCTGCAAAAAACACAATGAATCCGCCGCCACCAGCACCGGATATCTTTCCGGCGAAGGCACCGTGTTTATGGGCTACCTCCAAAAGATGTTCAATCAGCGGATTACTGACATTGGCAGCTGTTCCCTTCTTGGCCAACCAAGAACGGTCGAGAATCGTTCCAGCCTCGCGAAGGTCACCTCGAAGAAGCGCCATCTTCATCGCAAAGGCGTCGTCCTTGAGCTGATGGAATTTCTGAATAGCGTCGGGATGTTTTTCCGCGAGGGCTGAAACCTGTTCGTTAATAACCTCCTGGGACTTCCGGGCTTGGCCAGAGAAACAGACAACCATCGAGGACTGAAGATCAAGTAGCACTGCATTATTTAGTCGCAGGGGGTTTACTACCACCCGGTCGCCGGGAAGAAATTCGATGAAATTGACCCCACCAAATGCTGAGGCGTACTGGTCTTGCTTACCACCGGGAAGACCAAGATCGAACCTCTCAATCGCATAAGCGAGATGGGCAATGTCGTACCTTCCGAGCGGCAACTCCAAGGCAGCACGGAAGACCTCAACAATTGCCACTGTGAGAGCTGAAGATGCGCCAAGCCCGGATCCTAACGGTGCATCAACAAACGTACGGATGTGAGTGCCGAACGGGACTCCGTCGTTAAAGTCGTGTAGCACTCGCCGGTAAACACCCCAGTGAAGCGGGAGTTGTGTGTTAGGTGGCTCACTACCGAGATCGGACGTCTCAACTATTCCGGCGTCGCATGCCTCCATTACGACCACAGGATTCTCGAGCAGCCTCAGGTGGGCATACGCATAACGACCGATCGTCACATTGATGACCGCTCCACCGAAGGTGTCACTGTACCCTGCAAGATCGCTACCGCCTCCCGCCAGGCTAAGCCGCAGAGGCGCTGCGGACCTCCACGACCGATCTGCATATTCTCGTCGCTCTCGTTCACGAACTGACGCCGGGGGCCCGTCCGCTACGCCAAAGCCCATTATCCGCATTCTCCTTTGACTGGGCGAATCCCTCCCAGAACACTGTCAGTCTCCGAGCCGCGACTCGTGATACTCCTGTGTGTCAAGACCTCGGACCCCATGTGTCTCCGGGTAGCTTTCCTGGCCTCGCGCAGGCACGCGATCATGGCTCACCACTCGACGGTGCCACGCCACGTTTTTCCCCTCAACGTCAGAATCGACACTTTGAAGCCTAGAGCATTCCTCGCGTCAGCGCCATGGTTCCCATCGAAGATGGAGACAATCGCCAAAGATCGATCATTACCTGAATTGGCCTTGTTCGGACGTGCCGCCCAGGGGAGGTTGGGTGTCCAGTCGATACCCAACCTAGTTGTTTGAAGCTATCAACGCGCCTCGGAAGAGAGCGAGGTCCATTGACCGTCGATCCTCATTATGCCCGAGCGAGCGATGTCTGTATCTCGTACGTAGAAGTCGGCCAAGCTCTGGTGAACGTCGAAAGGTTCGCCATCTCCTGCATGGAAGATTCCACCGGAGACAACGTGCTTGCCGCGCAGAAACGGGTGCAGCCGCATGGTGAAATCCGCCGTGTACCTTCCCGGACGGTGATCTAGCAAGGTGCCCTGGGTGGTGACTTGAGCGATCTCGCTTCCATCCTTCACGATTCCGAAGCGCAATTCCACCTGGGTGGGGCGCAGGATCTCATAGGTGAAGACGAGCGTTAATTCACCTGTACTCTCGACCTCATTAGGAGAGAGGGTGCATTGCAACAACTTAGCGGGGGACGACGACGCCGCTGACCCTGCGGAAGCCTGATCTCCACCGTAAGGCGACCGTTCGAATACATCCTGCAGGTAGCTACTGACCACTTCGGCGGTATTGCCCTGGTGTCGAATAACACCCTGGTCGATGTAGACGACTCGGTCACAGTAACGTTGCACCGATTCCATCTCGTGGGAGACAAAGACAATCGTTTGTTTCTTCTGTTTGAGCTCGTAAAAGTAATTAAAGCATTTTTGCTGAAAGGCGGCGTCGCCCACGGCGAGCACTTCGTCGATCAACAATATGTCGGGATCTGCTTTGACGGCGATAGCGAACGCAAGGCGCACCTGCATGCCCGACGAGTAATTCTTCAGTTGGAGATCCATGAACTGCTCCAGTTCGGCGAATGTGACAATCTCGTCGTACATCGCCTCCACTTCCTTGTGGTCGAAGCCAAGGAGCGAACCGTTCAAGAAGACGTTCTCACGACCCGTGAGTTCGGGGCTGAATCCGACACCAAGCTCGATAAAGGGAGTCACCTCTCCATTGACCCCAATGTGCCCTTGATCTGCGTAGTAGATACCAGCCAGAAGCTTAAGCAGCGTGCTCTTGCCGCTTCCATTTCTCCCGATGATTCCGACGAATTCACCCTCGTAAATTTCGAAGCTGACATCTTTGAGGACTAGCCTCTTCTCCACCACGTGCTGCGCACGGACTAGGTTGATGACCCGGGACTTCATGGTTGTCTCTCGTTGGTGTGGGAGTCGGAACGACTTCCACACGTTTTGGACGGAAATCTTGGGCTTTGTTGCGTCGGTCATCAGAGATTCTCGGCGAATGACCCAGCCCGACGCTTAAAGTACCTCATCCCGAGATAGAGAATGACCAGCATAAGAGCGACGGGGATTAGCTGGGCGTAAAAGTGGTGAGTTGTGACCGCAACAGTCGTGACGCCGTCATAGCGGGCATTTTGGATTGCCTGCCCTAATGGGTTCAAGAGGATCGCTTCGCGGATATGAGAACTCGCGATCCTTGTAAGGGGGTAGATGATAGGCGTCAGGTAGAACAGAGCCTGGGCCACGACCTCCCAGGCGTAACGGATGTCGCGGTACTCCACGTAGGCGGCAGCCAAGAACAGCGAAACGCCGAGCCCGGAAAGATATATCTCCGCAAAAGAGAGTGGCAGGAGGAGGATCGCGACCCTCAAGTGCACATCGGTGGCGATCATGAAGATGGCGAGGACCACCAGGTTGAAGAGCAGATTGATGAAGACCGAGATGCTGGCGCTCACCGGAATAATCCAGCGGGGGATGCTGATCTTGCGCAGAATGTCGCCTCGTTGCACGATCGAGTAGAGACTCTGCACGGTCATGTCGGCGAAGAAGTTCCACATTACAAGGCCCATCAAGAGGTAGACGGGATAATGTGGGACTCCGGCGCCCAGCTTGAGGAATTTTGCGAAGACGATGTAGAGGATCACGAAGATCATGAGCGGTCGGAGCAGGCTCCAGGCGTAGCCGATTGCTGACCCCTGGTAGCGCAGTTTGAAATCGGTGACCACTAGCTCCCGGAGCAGCGCTTTGTTGCGCTTGCTCAGAAGGCGCGCAGGGCTTTGGGTGGGTTCCATTTTGAAGCCACGTTTCAGGAGAGGAATGGCGTGTCGCTCCGACGAGACATTAGACCGGGTTGAGGACGCCGTCGAGCCTTTCCACACTTGTGTAGCGCTAGTAGTGGACCGAGTCGTGTCAATTCTGCCCGAAAGATGCGATTATCTGCGCGCCAGGCGCTGCGACGGTATCCGCCTTCCGGAAGTGGACACCGGGTCTGCCTTAGTGATTGCAGAGCAGAAAAGGACTGGGCAGGCGAAGTGCGCCACGGCCGCCCGCTAAGTCGGATCCGGCCTGGTGCGATACTCCTATTACAAGTCTTAGCACGTTATTCAGGAGCCAATCGGTTGCTCTTTCACGCCTCGCCTCACACGTTTTGGTACCGCGATGAGGTCACGCCAAAAACTCCGTGCGTGACGAGGGCGAGCGGCCGAAAGAGTGAGCCATTGCACGGTGGCAGCCCCTAATGCTGCGACCCACTGGCCTGTCGGGTACCAGAGGGCTGTGTACCTCATGCATCCACGCCACCATTGGTGCTCCCGTTCGATGACGTCACCGCTTGACGCTCCCCCGATGTGAACTGCCCAGATCTCAGGAGTGACACACAGTCGCCAACCGGCGCGGCGGAAACGTCTGCACAAGTCCAGATCCTCCCAATAGAGGAAAAAACCGGGATCAAAGCCCCCGACTTCGTCAAAGGCCTCTCTCCGAACGAGGAGAGTGATCGCCGCCAATGCCTCAACTTCGCGTAGTGCTTGCGGCCCGTCCGGGAGCAGATGGCGACGAGACACCCCTAGCGACCGGAGTGGCCGCATCCGAAAGATCGCACCAATGCGAAGGATTCGCATCCAGAGATGTATCGCTCCCACCGATTGCCAATAGCTGCGTTGGATCAGGTCACGGTCCCGCTCACGGACGACACCTTGAACCGCAGCGAGGTCGCGCCGATCTTCCAACATGAGAAGTCCGTCCGCAATGGCATCGGGTCGCACAACAGCATCTGGATTGCACATGAGGACGTAAGGCGCAGATGTGAGCTCGATTCCCGTGTTCTGCCCGACACCGAATCCGGGATTCTCCGGATCGTAGAGAGCCGTGGCCCCAAGGCCTTCGGCGGCGACGCCCGCGCCGTCGTTGCCGTGATCGACGACCACAACATGCCCCAATCCCGGAATCTTCAGCAGTTCGGTCACACATCTCTGTATCGTCGGGCTGCTTTGGTACGCCACCACCACGGCATCGACCCTCGGCTTTTGTGACGCCTCGAATTGCCCACCGCCGGTTGGACTGTCGACCGGATAGTTCAATGTCGCGATCCTACGCACCTCGACCTTCCTGAAAGTCTCGCTACTAGCTTCGTTTCGAGGTTGCGTTGGCGCGGCCCAACGGTGTGGCCGAGCACCTGCCCGCCATGGCGCAACCCAGAGGAGGCCTGGGCCCGGTCAGGGCCTCCGAGCCGAGCCGAGACCAAGGAACCCGACGACATCGCTCCGCCGTTGGCGCCGGCTGGGGAGGTAGCTAGGTCAGGGTGCGCTCAGACGCGTCCTCGAGCCGCTCGGTCAGGTCCCCACTTGGGGCGCCTTCAGACGCACCTAGAGCCAGTAGGGAATGGAGCCCCCCAGCTACCACCGCCCGAGGAGCCAGCGCACTCCACGCTCGACGGCGCGGCCGGCCCGGTGTGTCGTCTGCTGCCCCGCTTGGCGGGTCCGCTCCCACGCCTGGGAGGCCCCCCGCACCGGATGGAGGCGCGTCACGGCCTGGAAGGGATGCACGGTCGGCAGCTGAGGCCGGGGGAGCTCGAGATGCGGCACTCGCACCCGGATCCGCGGGCGGAACCGGCCCGGCTGGGTGTGTGCCAGAGCTGCCAGCAAGCGTCTCGGGGCATCGGTCAGGCCGAGAAGAGCCAAGCCGAGGAGCGCCAGGCCGGCTCCGATCAGTGCCATCCGGCGAGTGCCCGGCCCGGTGCCGGTGAAGGCAAGGGCGCTGGAGCTGGTCGTCACCACCGAACTGGTCGTGCCGCTCGGGGAGGTGGTCGTGGTACTGCCGCTCGCGCTCGTCGTCGTGGTGGTGGGCGGCGTCGAGCTGCCGCCGTTGGCGAAGGCGATCACGGGGTCGATGGGATTCCCCGTCGGCGCCGAGGTCACTATCCCCGTCGGAACCGAGTCGTTGGCGTACGCCGTGCACGTGAGGTTGAGCTGGTTGCCGGAGACGGTGAGCGTCAGGCTGGCGCTGGCGTCCTCCTCGATTGTGATCCCCCCACCGGAGGCAGTGAAGGGCCCGATGGTGCTGGCGGGACTGGGCAGGTCCAAGGTCAGCCCGGAGCTCGGGACCGTACTGGGGATGGGGACGTCGAAGCTGAGCGTGCCGCTGGACATCGTCGTCGGCGTGGCCCCGGCGACGTCGAGCTGTGCGGTGGCCGTGCCCGAAATGTCCGTGTTGCCCAATGCAGCGGCAGCCTCGACGAGGGTCTGCGGCAGGTTCGCCACGGTCTGATAGCCCGTCACGTTGAACTGCTCGCCGGACGTCGGGTTCGACGGCGTGATGGTGGCAGACGTCGTGACGTCGTTGAGCGCGATGTCTCCCACCGGGGTGCCGGGACAGTAGAGCTCGTAGGGACCCGTCAAGGCCACCGTCGGTGTGGTGGTGGTCGTGCTCGTCGAGGTGGTCGAGGTGCTCGTGGCGGGCGCCGTCGTGGTCGTGGAAGTGCTGGTCGTGGGCGTGGTTGTCGTGGTCGTTGTCGTCGTGGTTGTCGTGGTCGTCGACGTGGTGGTGCTCGTCGTGGTGGAGGACGTGGGCGTGGTCGTCGTGGTTGAGGACGTAGGCGTGGTGGTGGTGCTCGTCGTGGTGGAGGACGTCGGCGCCGAGCTCGTCGAGGCGCCGGTCGTCGTAGTCGTCGGCAGTGTCTCGGACCCGAAGAGGACCGTGCCGATGGCACGGTCGCCATCGGTGTCGCCGATCGCCAACACGCAGGTGTCACCGGCAGCCTGCTGCGCCGCCGTGGGCGGACAGGGGAAGTTGGCGGCGTCGGTCTCCGGATTTCC
>Ga0187784_10001525_pt1 | contig 18431 bp, 17 predicted proteins | sample 1015_SJ02_MP15_2_FD_132964 | JGI IMG/M metagenome (GOLD analysis project Ga0187784, IMG submission 132964) | Tropical peat soil microbial communities from peatlands in Department of Meta, Colombia - 1015_SJ02_MP15_20_MG | ecosystem: Environmental > Terrestrial > Soil > Wetlands > Peat | place...
CGTTAGATTGTGACAAAATGGCAAATCACATGGTCGCCGCAGAATCGTTGGCAAGAGACTAAACTAAGCTGAAGATCAATTGGTCTTTTGCTTCAGGATGGCAGCAGAACCTGTTCGGAAATTGGAAAAGAAGTAGGCATTTTAAAAAACGCAGTTTTGAACCGCGACCAGGAATGCGCGCGGCGCTTGTAGGATTCCGCTCTTTGCAATTTTGCTTTAAAATTAGCTCTTAGTGTTAACGGCAATCTATGCACTTTCTCCTTTTTAGGGCGCTTCAAAAAACGCTAAAAGATTTCCTTGCACTTTTTTGCACTTTTTTGAGCTTTCTCGCACTTTTTTGAGCTTTTTTGAGCTTTTTTGAGCTTCTGTGTACGCAACCTGCAAATGATTTAAGCCCTGAAACAAAAAAGCAACCCAAAACAAACTGAACAAAATCAAGAAAAAAAAATTCGGGCTCTGCGCCCTAAAAAGTTTTGATGCATGCGCTTAAGCATTTTCGGGACAAAGCGGTGTCCTGTAACAACTCCAAATGAAATCTAAGCTTTGCGGAAAGCTGGTTGGACAAAATACGACGAACTCACCGTTGCGGGGTTGCGATTCATTTATTCCTCACACAAAACGCTTCGGCGGACTCCAGCAAACATAGGTAGATAAGGTCGAACAAACCTACGATAGGTTTTTATGCTCCGCTTAAATCTCTAAGGAGTCACCAACATATATTAAATGCCAAAACAAAGGATTGATGGACCAAAATGGTAAGAAAAGCACGAATACGCCTCACAAGCACAGATTACAGCAAACTTGAAGAGGTATGCGGAGAACTGAAAAGCATTGCTCAGAAAACAGGCGTCAAAATCAACGGTCCAGTACCATTACCCACAAAACGACTGAAAGTGCCGGTTTTAAAAGCGCCTTCAGGCGAAGGAACCGCCACATGGGACAGGTGGGAAATGCGCATCCACAAACGATTAATCGACATTGACTCGGAAGAGCGGGTCATGCGGAGAATCATGCGTATACGTGTACCAGAAGAAGTCCACGTAACAATCGAACTCATCTAAAAACCATTTAGCTTCTTTCTTGTTTTACTCTTCTTAATCTATTAAAAGGCAAGACAACTTGACTTTTCCTTTTGCATTCAAGAACCCAGCGGATAGTAAAAAGGTAAACTTTGCATTCTGTCAAGGCAAATTCATTGACAAACTAAATTTGTCTTTGGAAAAGAGAAAAAAGATTTTTTTAGATGTACAAGAAAGTGACTATTGCAAGAATCGCGCTGGGAATGAACATTAAAGCCCAAATTTTCTTGTTGAAGCTGAAGATTTTGTAGCCGTCTAAAATTCCGAATGGAATCAGGTTGAAGACCGCCATAAAAGCGTTTATGTAAGCCGCGAAAAACAGCATCAGAGCAAATGGAGTTGGGTATAGAGCGAATGCTAATCCGAGCAGGGCACTTGAGAAAATGAGGTTAGTGAGAGGACCTGCTAATGAAATCTTCACGATTTCGTCTCCGTTAGGTGTACCCGCAATCATCATTGCGCCCGGCGAAATCATTCTGAAGGGCAAAAATATTGAGACAAAAGTCAAAACTACTCCCCACGTTGTTAAGCGGAATTCTGCCCATAAGCCGTTTCTTTGAGCCATAATTTTATGGGCGAATTCATGAAAAAGCATGGAGACTGTAATTAACGCTGCAAAGACAGCCATCAAACTCCAGGTCCAAGTGAAGTTAAAACCACCGAAGTAACGTCCATATAACCCTATGGAAAAACCTATGGCAACAAGCAGTAGTGCTGCCACTGTAATATGCTTAACCTCTTTGGGACTAGAGGAAATATGCCCCTCACGTTTGGGCGCACCAAGATTGTAGCTGTATTGATAGGAACTGTAGGATTGAGGCGTAATAACCTGTTCTTGTCTTTGTGAGCGAGCGAAATCAATTCTTGAGCACTTATGGTTTTCTGGTAAACGGTGAGTACTACAGAATTGTCCACCGCAAAATGGACAGCGGAACGGAAGAAGAGTTTCCTGATTGCAAACTTGGCATTTCATCTAACTAAGACGCCTTCCACACTAACATACACATAATGGTTTAAATTTTTCCCCTAGAAAGGGCAGAAAGCGCCTAAATTTTGAATATGCAATAACGCTTTAAAACAAGAAGGCACTAATCAAAGTGAAAAGGGAACAAGAGGGAGCAGGTAATTTGAAGCCGTTCAACTTTGTCCATGCAGCCGATTTGCATTTAGGATACTCGCAGTATGGACTGGAGGCTAGACGGCAAGACTTCGACAACGCCTTCAAAGAAGTAGTAGACAGAACAATTGATTTGAAACCCGACTTCATGATTATCGCAGGCGACTTGTTCCATCAAGCAAGACCCTCAAACATTACGTTGGAGAACACTATTCGAAGCTTTAAACGGTTAAAAGACGCTGGCATCCCGGTGTTAACGGTTGACGGTTCACATGACTCCGCGCCAAACACCATCACGGGTACAATTCTTTACCCGCTCGACAGCGCCGGGTTAATCCACCATTTGCCAAGACACAGCGGCGCATGCTGGCGCAAACTAGACTGCTGCTACATCTATGGCATACCAAATTTCCACAACAAACTCAAAACACAAGAAGCTCTCCCAAAATTTATGGCTGAAAACCCGCCGGCACCCGACGCTAAAGTTTGTAACATCTTTGTTTTCCACGGTGCCATCAGCTTACCAAACGTTAATCCTCCATACATTGAAGCGGAACTTTCACCAGACCAGATTCCAAGCGGCTTTAACTATTATGCTGCCGGTCACGTCCATGAAAGATACTTGGAGAAATTCAAAGATGGATTGCTATCATACAGCGGCAGCACTGAAACGGCAGATTACAGGGAAGCAAGGAACCCGAAAGGCTTCATACATGTTGAAGTAAACGAGAGAGGCGAAGTGGATCCAGAGCCGATTGAGCTCTCATGTACACGCAGATTTGTTATTTTGGATTTAGATTTAAACTCGATGGCATCCTCTAAAATCACTGAATTAGCCGTGCAAACTGTCAAGGAAAACGACTGCGAAGGAGCTGTAATAATTCCAATCTTAAAGGGCACCTTGCCAGCTGAAGCAAGCCGATCAGAAATCGATTTCGGCAAAATACGAAGTGCAGGGGAGAAAGCTTTGCTTGTGCACCCAATCGTTTTGCTGAAAGAAACCGCTGTATCGGACGAAATCGCACGCTCTATTTTTGAAAGCGAATTCAAAGACTTAAAAACCAAAGCTTTTGAGTACTTTTTGCAGATTTTTTCAGAACGCTACGGCAAAGAAGAAGCCGAAAAAATCGCTCACACAGCCCTCAGTTTAATCGAACCATTAACAAAGAAACAGGATGAGAAAGTCAAGCAAAGCATTGAGGAGTTGGCAAAATAAAAATAGAAATAGTTCAGCTGGAAAACATTCGCAGTCATACAAAATCCACAGTGCCGTTCACACATGGCTTTAACTGCCTTGTGGGCGGTTTAGGTTGCGGAAAATCCAGTGTCTTATACGCGGTTGACTTTGCTTTGTTCGGCGATTCGATTGGGCGAAGTTTTGAATATTTGCTGCGTGAGGGTGCGGATTCAGGCAAGGTCACGGTGCAGTTTATGCAGAACGGAATTTGTTACAAGCTTACGCGAGGATTAAGAAGAAAGGGGAAAAGCATTACCCAAAATTTTGAGGAGCTTAAACTCTATGAGAATGAGAAGCTTGTTGCCAGCATGAAAACTGATGCCATCGCTGAACAGTTTAAAGCCATCACGGGTTTAGACAGGGATCTTTATCGAGAAATAGTTTGGTTTAGGCAGGAACACCTCAAGGAACTCTTGGATGCAGCGCCGCGTGACAGGCAAAGGCGTTTGGATGAATTGTTCGGTTTGTCTGATTATGAGGTTGCGTGGAGTAATATTGCTCAGTACCAACGGGATTATGATACTGAAAAACGGGTTTACGAAAAAGATCCAGACGTTAACGGCTTAGAAAAACTCAGCAACGAATACAACAAGGAAAGTGAAGAATACGCACTTTTAGAAATGGATCTTGAGAGCGCTATGCAAAAGTTGGCGGTTGCTAAGAAAGTATTAGTTGAAGCCGATTCAAAACTGAAAAAGCTGGAAGAGAAAAGGCAAGTTATAGAAGAGCTTAAAAGGAAAGAAGCAAAGCTGCATGCTGACGCTGTTAACATGGTTAACACTTTGGCTTCCTTTACTCAGCGTATTGAAGGCAAAAAAACAATCTTGAATAATTTGCATCAGCGCCAAGACTCGATTGATGCACAAGCTAAAGTGTGCTTAGGTAAACTTGAACAGGCAGGCTTGCCAGTTAATCAGCCTATTGAAACACTGCATTCTTCCTTGTTAACGTTTGATGAAAAAATCAGCAGTTTAAAGGCTGATCAAGAAGCTACATCGAGGAACCTGCAAACAGACAAGAAAAGAGTTGTTTCTTTATCGCAGGAAAATAAATGTCCTTTTTGCGTGCAGACGTTAGATGGGGAATACAAAAACAATCTTCTTTCAAAAATTCAACAAGAAAATTGTGAACGGGAAAAAACCGTTAATCAATTAAAAATTGAAATTGAATGCCTGCTAAAAAAGAGAACTGCCGCCTCTGAAGCTTTCACAAACCTACAAACGTGCATGACGAGAGCTGAAGAGTTAAAAAATCGATTAATTGAAGAAGAAAACAACCTCAACAGTTTATTAAGTGAGTTTGAAGCCAAACAGAAACTTGAAGCTGATTTGCGTTTGCAGCTTGAGTTGGTGCAGTTTGAAACTGGAAAGTTTGATTTAGCAGAACTTGATGAGGCAAGAACCCAGCAAAAAAAGGCTCTTCAGCAATCTTACATGTTAGAGTCTGATTTGCAAACCAAAGAAAATCGCAAAAAGGACCTCTTCAAACAATTAGACGAAATTAAAGAGCGGATTAATCTTGCTCAGGAAAAACTTGAACGCATGGAGAAAATTCGCAGAACTGTTGAAGTTTTAGGCTCCATACGTGACGCTTACCGCAGTATTCAACCTAAGCTGCGAGGTGAGTTTGTGAAGGTTCTGCGCAATTTTGTTCAACAAGTGCTTGATAGCTTAGTCGGCGGAGAAGGCCCAATGCTTAACGTCATTATTGATGAAACTTACACCCCTTACGTGAAAACTGAAACAGGCGTTGACCGCGAAGTTTCCAACCTTTCCGGAGGAGAACGCACACTTTTGGCCTTCGCTTACCGTTTAGGCTTGGGGCAGCTTATTATGCAGTCGCGGACTGGTCACGGCTTAAACATTCTCATACTTGATGAACCAACAGAAAACTTAGGCAGCGAAGACGGGAGCATAGAGCGGTTAGCAGAAGCGATAAGCAGGCTAAAAGCGATAGAACAAATCATCGCCGTTACCCATAGCGAAGCTTTCGCAGCAAAAGGCGAGCACGTGGTAATGGTCGAAAAAGAGGCGGGAGTTAGCAAAATTTCAATCGAACGGTAAGAGACTCTCACCCAAAAAGTACAGCTTCATTAATTGACACGAAAAATCTTTTCGTGATTCTTCTGGAAAAGCGCTACACTCTATACTATAACAGTTAAGGACGCAAATGCACTTTGGGAAAATGAGAATTTTTCAAAAAATTCCTTCCAAGCATTCAAAAGGTTGGTAAAGCTTATATCGAACTTCATTCATATGGAGAAAAACAGTGTTCAACGAGTAAGACATATCAAATAAATATGATAAATATTAAGGAGTAAAGAAAATGTTAAAAACGAAAAGAAATCTTAAAATTTTTGCGATGATTCTGTTAACATCATCACTCTTGCTACTGGCAATAAATGCGAACGTCGCAAGCGTGAAAGCACAAACAACGGATACAGTGATAGCTTACACCACACTAGGCGGAACAATCGCGATAAACGGAACAACGCTTGCTGGGGGAGGTACCTCGACCACATATGCTGCCAACTCTGATCTTACCTTGACCGCAACCGCTAGCTCAGGTTTTAAATTCTTATGCTGGGAATACGCCAGCGTTTCAGGACCGACCACTTCCACTAGTAATCCCCTGCAATACACTATTTCCGTAAGTGAAATCGCCCTAATGGCAATGTTTACACCAACCACCAACGCAACACAATCCTCAACATCTACCAGCGCAGCCACCGTAGACGTCTTTAATTCTATAGGTGGAACAACAACTCCAGCAGGAGGGTTCACAGGACCCGCCTACACCACTTACACCATCGGTACCAGTTACAGTTTCACTCAGACTCCAGGTACTGGCTTTCAATTCTTGTATTGGCTGGTTCAAACATCATCAGGAGCCAACGTCTACACTGCTAGTCCCCTTTCATTAAAAATCACCTCAAGTAGCACTGCTATACAGGCATTCTGGGTCCCAACTAGCAGCACTATAACTCTGCCGACGATCGTAAGTGAGTTTTCATCTGCAATGCTCGCCGTTTTACTTTCGGTACTGGTCCTAATTGCAGCTGGAACATACGTCTACCACAGAAGAGCTAAAAATTAAAAGCTCCTTTTCTTTATTTTTTTTTAAAAAAAATACTCAGGTTTTTTTCAATCATTAAATAAATGAGAATATTAGCACGTGGCCAAACAAACATTAATTTAACCTAAAAGGCCATAGCCGCGAGCAGTAACCATTCTGCCGTTAACAACCTTGGTCGCTGAGTTGCCAACGATTACAGTTGTAACCATGTCGATTTCAGCCGCCAACAGGTCTTTGAGGGTTGTAATAACGACTTCTTCGCCCTCGCGTCCTGCTTGCCTAACAATGCCCACAGGAGTATCAGGACGCATATGCTTGAGCATTATCTCGTAGGCTTTAGCTAATGGCTCAATCCGGCCCTCACTTTTAGGATTATAAAGCACTATTGCAAAGTCAGCCGCCGAGGCAGCCTCCAACCTGCGCTCAATTTTTTCCCAAGGAGTCAACAAATCACTTAAGCTAATCACCGCGAAATCACTCACCAATGGCGCTCCAAGCTTTGATGCGGCAGCCGTAGCAGCCGTGACGCCTGGCACAATCGCAACTGGCACATTTGCTTTTTCCATTGCAACGACTTCAAGAACTACGCCGGCCATGCCGTAAACGCCTGGATCACCGCTACTAACCACCGCGACGCGGTAATTCTCTAAAGCTTTTGACACAGCGATTTGAGCCCGTTCAACCTCTCTGCCCATTGTTCCAGAAACCACTTCCGCACCGGGTTTAATGATGGATTGAATTAATTTAACGTATGTTCCGTAACCGACTATAATATCAGCATTTTCAATTTCGTTTCTAGCTTTAGGAGTTAAATGCTCCAAGCTGCCGGGTCCAATACCGACTACGCTTATTCGCCCTCGGCTATTGCTACAGTTACCCCGTTGAGCTTGGTCTTTTTCAGTATTAACCTCGATTTTTTTCCCGCTACTAGCAGTGCTGCTCGTTCGCATACTCCTCCAACACCAATCTTTACTTGAACCATCTTTGAATCAGGCGAAAGATCCTTGTGATTTAAAGAACGGAGTGCATCGACACTTAAAAACTCAAGCGGCTTACCTAACCGTTCTGCAGCTTTCAGCATGGCCGGGGAATCCCGTTTTATGTCTACTGTGGCGAAACGGTCAACGCTGGCTAAAGGCAAATGAACCTGCTCTAAAGAAGTGTCAACCGCCTCCATTATGCAATCTGCGCTTGAGCCTTTCCTTGCGCCTAACCCGACGATTATAAGTTTAGTTTTAAGTATTGTGAAAGGTTTAACAGTCTTATCAATTGAATAAAGCTCAGTCGATAAGGATTCACTTGTCACTATTACGCCTGCATCATAATTGTTAATTATTTCTAAGGCTTGAGTCGCGTCTTTTGCTCGCTTAATTTCATAGCAGGTAATTTGGTTAGTTGAGATTTCTACGTCTCCGATTAATACTATTACCAAGTGTTCACCATTGACGATGGCGGAATTGACTGCAACAAGGCTCTCAGGATTCTGGATTGATAAATGCAGGTTTCGCGCAAGTTCATCCACGCTCTGTTTGCCAGTAACGTCAGACGCCGTAGTAATCACTGCTGTGCCACCTATACCTTGGGCAATTATTTTTGTTAATTCATTTGCTCCACCATAATGTCCAGACAACAGACTGATAACAAATTTTCCTGTGGCGTCGACACCTATGACTGCTGGGTCGGTTAGTTTGCTTTCAAGATATGGCGCGACCGCACGGATAATTATTCCTGTTGCCATAACCGCAACTAAAGCGTCCACTACACTGTAGATGTCCTTGATGAATCCATCTATTTTTTTGTCCAATGAGACAACGCCGTTTTGATTATACTTTTTAGGTGCGTAAACAATGCTGGATAAGCCAGCATTACTTAATGCTTCTTTAATTTTAAGAGCAGTTTCTACTCCACGCCTCGTAATAGCAACAACAGCAATTCCCTTAGCGTACATTTCTCTACTCGCCCTTACGGAAACCCGTGGTAAACTTAGGGTCGTACAGCTTTGATAAATCATACTCTTGCGGATTAAGAACTTTTCCGACAAAAATCAAGGCTGTTTCAGTTATCCCAGCCGCTTTAACCTTGGCAACTATGTCGTTCAGTGTGCCCTTCACGATTTTTTGTTTTGGCCAAGTCGCCTTATACACCACTGAAGTCGGAGTGTCCTTCGAGTAACCGCCCTTCAATAGCTCCTCGACAACACGAGCTATATGCGGAGTGCCCAAGAATATGACCATCGTTGCTTGATGGGAAGCGAGTTTGCTGATGCTTTCGGCTTCTGGCGCTGGAGTTCTGCCTTCAGGACGCGTTATAATAACGGTTTGGGTAATGTTAGGCAAGGTTAATTCGCGGTTAAGTGCTCCAGCGCCGCCTTGTAAGCAGCTTACTCCTGGAATTCGGAAGTACTCTATTTTTTCTTTGTCTAAAGCGTCCATTTGCTCTTGGATGGCTCCGTAGAAGCTTGGGTCGCCGTCATGTAATCTTGCCACAAGCTTCTCTGCTTTGGCAGCTTCAACCATGACGTTTAAGACTTCTGGCAGGCTCATTTTGGCGCTGTCATAAAGCTGGGCGCTTGGCTTAGCGTATTTGAGGATTTGTGGGTTTAACAGTGAACCAGCGTAAATTACTACGTCAGCTTGCTCTAAGTACCGTTTACCTTTGAGAGTTATAAGTTCTGGATCGCCTGGACCTGCCCCTATGAACACAATTTTGTTCATAATTTGCCACCGTTTCCGTTTTGTTTCCAGTGAATAGGAACCTGACTTTTCTTAACGATAGCTACTGAAAAGTAATCTTCAGTTATGTCCCATTGATTCACTTCGCTTAGTTTCCCAACAAGAACTTTCTCCTCAGGTAAAGTGCACCGTTTGACAAGGGCGACAGTTGAGTTTTCAGTGAAACCTGACTTCAAAAGAATGGGAATAAACTCTTTAATGCGGTGAGCGCATTTCATGAATACTATGTTGTCGGCATGTTTAGCGGTTTTTTCTATTAGTGCGGCGTTTAGATCCGATGGCATAATTGTAACCACTTCCTCTTTCTCCGCTAAAGGCAACTTGGAACTTGCTGCCGCGGCAGAAACAGATGTTACGCCTGGTATAATTTCAAGCTCAATTTCTGGGTAGGTTTCCTTTACACATTCATAGAGGTAGAGGAATGTGCTGTAGAGCATGGGGTCGCCTAAAGTGATAAAGGCGACATTACCTTTTTTGGCTTTTGAAGCCACTATAGCCGCGTTCTCTACCCAGAGTTTTCGGTTGTTCAGTTCATCCTTGGTCATAGGGAAGACGAGTTCTAAAATCTCCGCAGGTTTATGGCGTTCATCAATGATTTTCTTAACCATGCCAAGCGCCATGCTAGGCTTACGGGCGTGCGATTTTGGCACACAGATGATATCCACTGTCTTGAGAGCCTTTAATGCCTTTATCGTGATAAGTTCCGGATCGCCTGGACCGACGCCGATGCCTATAAAAGTTCCAGCCAAATCGATTTTCACCTAAGGTTTCGTCGCTGATACTATTGTTATAGGATTTCTTGCCATCATCATGGTGCCGCTGTTTATCTGCTTTCCTTTCGCAACCGAAATATGCACGACATCGATATCTTTGAGGCCTAACTTTTTCAGTTCATCCACCGCCGTGCAAGCCGTTTCTAAAAGTATCGCATTGATAACTACTCTACCGTTCGGCTTAAGCTTGGCTTTGGCCACAAGAAGAACGTCTCTTAAGAAACCGCTTCCCCCTATCACTATGGCATCTGCCAATGGAAGGCTAGCAAGTGCCTCAGGCGCGTTACCTTGGAAGATTACAGCATTTTCTTGAACGCCAAACTTTTCGACGTTGCTCCTGGTTAAGTCAATTGCTGTTGGGTTTTCGTCAATTGCGTAAACCTTACCTTTTGGCGCCACTTGAAGGGCAGCCTCAACTGTTAACCCACCTGTGCCACAACCGACATCTATAACCGTTGAGCCTTCGCATAAACGCGCTTTGGAGATTGTTAGGACGCGGATTTCCTCTTTTGTTGGTCCAGGTACCGCTTCATTTTGATTAAACAACTCGTCGGGTATTCCAGCAGTTTTGTAAGTCCAAAGTTTAGCCATCACAATCCGCTTCCGCTTTTTACTTCATGTTTCCTTTGATAACCATTATGCATAAAGATCCAAAAGCCTGCTTAGAAACCTCTCCTAAAGTGCCTGAAGTAACTTTCTCGTCATCTAGCGTTAAATTCTCACAAACAAAAACGCACGTTTCCTTGTCAACTCCAGCCTTGGAAAGAAAACTTGCAATCTCACGAGGAGGAAACGCTCGGGAATCTGGAATAAGCATGACACTTTTTCCTTTTTTAACGCATGCGAGTAAGTGGCTTTTGTCTTCAGCTGTAACGTTGCCTTCATGAAAAGTCAATAAGCAAATAGTATCCCAGTTTACGCCTAGCCGGGCAGCGCACGCTTGAATTGAGCTTACGCCTGGAACAACGTTAATTTCTTCTGCCGCGACCAAACCGCTTTCTAAAACACTGTGTAGCAGCCCTGAGAAGCCTGGGTCACCAGTAGACAGTAAAACTACGTTCTTGCCTTTCGCGGCAGATTCAACCGCAAACTTAATGGCATTGTTTAGGTTTTTAGCTGTTAAAACCGTCGTTTCTCCCCTAATTTCCTGAGCGAACAAGTTTAGGCTTCTCTGCGCGCCAATAATAACTTCAGCTTGCCGGACGGTTTTTCTTGCCGCAGGGATCACACAATCAGGTGAACCTGGACCTGCGCCGACTATGTTAAGTTTAGCCAAGGTTTATTGCACCTAGCGTTCTCGTCCATTCCAAGAACTTTGCCATCCATAGAAACAATTACCACGCTTATCTTAATTTTATTTTCCACCCTGTCGCTTACCCGCTGACTGACCCGTCGAGCAATCCTGTCATAAGTAGCTTCCAACAGGTTGGCTTGCTTTAAGATTTCTGAGCCTTCATCAGACGTGTTAGCCTGCAATAAAGCGTTAATAGTCTTTGCGTCGGCTCCAACAGCGCCAGCGTAAGAAGCGATAACTTCGTTTCTTGCGTCTCCTACTTTATGGTGCGTCATAAAAATGTTAGCCGCCAACTTGACCAGTTTTCCTGAATGACCCAGAACAATGATTTCTTTAACATCCTTTTCCACTGCTCTATCAAGCATGTAACCGACAAAGTCGCCAGTTTGAACTATCGCATCCTCAGGCGCATTAAACTGCCCCTTAGCAATTCTTTCCCCAATATTGCCCGGAACAAGGAATAATCGCTTGTAGCCCCTCGCTAAGGCGACATCAATTTGAGCCACAAGCGAGCGTCTGCACGCTTCCAAAGACAACGGTTTTACCACGCCCGTTGTTCCCAAAATGGATACTCCCCCAACAATACCCAGCTTTGCATTCATCGTTTTCTTGGCGATTTTTTCTCCTTCAGGCGCAGTAATTGTTACTTCAACGCCTCTACCGGATGGTAAAACTTCTTTGACAGCTGCAGTTATCATGCTTCTTGGCACTGGGTTAATCGCTGACTCGCCGATTGGAACTTGCAACCCTGGCTTAGTAACTTTTCCAACGCCTACACCGCTTTTAATGGTGACTTTACCATCGCTAGTTAGTTTCACTGCTGCAGTTATCTCCATTTTGTCGGTGACATCAATGTCTTCTCCGGCATTCTTTATTACAATAGCTTCTGCTGTGTCAGCGGCGAGTTTTCTGCTGGATTTCACAGGCACTTCAAAGCGTAGACCAATCGGAGTTGGAATTACCACTCGGTCAACGGGTCTCTCAAGCACGGTTATCAAGGCGGCCTTGGCGGCTGCTGCGGCGGATGCGCCTGTTGTTATGCCATACTTCAAAAACCTCGCCATAAACGATTCCCCAGTTAACCGTAAGCCTTGCCTTCAGCCATAGAAAGCAACGAGTTAAAAACAGCCACTGCAATGGTGCTACCGCCCTTGCGTCCCCTGATAATAATAAATGGCACGGGAAGTTTGGCGACTACTTCTTTTGATTCTGCAGCGCCCACGTAACCGACAGGAACTGCTACTATTAATGCTGGCTTAACGACACCCTTCTTTATCTGTTCGGCAAGTTCAAACGCTGCTGTTGGAGCGTTCCCAATGAGCACGATCGCGCCATCTAAACCGTCTTTAACGGCTAAACGCATGGCAGCCGCCGATCGCGTCAAAGATTCAGAATTAGCCAACTTTACCACGCGTTCATCATTCGTGTACGTTGAGATTTTCCCGCCAAACTTTTTAAGTCGAGCCTCATTGATGCCTGCCTTCACCATCTTCACATCGGTAACTATTTTTGCGCCAGCCTTAATGGCGGCTACACCCGCGTCGACTGCATCGTCGCTTACGACTAAGAGTTTAGCGAATTCAGGGTCAGCCGTGGCGTGAACTACCCGCTCGATTACTGGAACTTGATTCTTAGGCGTCTTAGCCAAGATGTCACCAATGGCTTTACGAATAAGCATCATGCTTTTGTCAACAATCTTGCTTGAAGCAGCAATAGAATAAGCATCAACAATCTCGCTATCGCACTTGATTTCTTGCCCCAACGCCTTCAGGGCTTTTTCTTCAAGAATTTCAGCAATACGTTCATCGCCACCTAAAGGCTCGCCGTAAAAAAGTTCTATGCCTCGCACTTTGAGTTGAGACTCCTTCTCTTTCACACCAATTAATTCTGGAATATCTTGCGTTGTGTGAACGCCAGGAGCAAGGAAAGCGGGAACTAACACAATCTTTGACACACCACTCTTAGCTACTCCATCTATAGCTTCTGCGATTGTGGGCATATCCCTAATCATAAACGCGATATCAACGACCATAAACTTGGACCGCTTGCGCAAGATTTCTGCTAATTTTTCGAGGTTTTCCCGGTTATGGGGCAGTTTGCTTCCATGACCTATCAGAATTAAACCAACCTTACACGAAGATGCCTTTTCCAAAATTAGTTTTTCCCCGTTTTTTCGAACAATTTAACTGCCAACTCGATTAGTTGCTCGTCACCATTTTTGGCAGCTAACCGCAAATTTTCAACAATCGGCACAAATGTCTGTTTTAGCAAAATGGAAGTTAAATTATCGAGAATTTCCCGCTCCCTCTCATCTACGTCGCCTATCATGTTTAGGGCGGTTGTAAGTTCTTTCTGCCGAACTTTCTCAGCTTGGGAGAGTAGCGACGAAATGATCAGGCGAACCGAGAAACTTTTCATATCCTGATTAAGAACAACAACTTCCTCGCTTAAGATTTTGACTGCTTTCTCAATGCTTTTTTCTCGTTCTTTCTTATTCTTTTCAGCAATTAACTGCAAGTCATCAATATTGTAGAGTTTAGTTGAAGCAACTTCTTGAACGGCTTTTTCAACGTTGCGCGGATTTGAAATGTCAATTATTACGAGGTCATTCTTGTTGGTGCGTTGCTTCATTAATCTTGAGACCATCTCTCTGGTTAACAAGTAATGCGGTGCTGAAGTTGAGCAAATTACCACATCAGCGTCAACAAGCACTTCTTCAAACTGGTCAAACATTACCGCTTGCCCCGAAAGGTCCGCCGCTAATTTTATCGCCCGTTCATGAGTTCTATTGGCAATAAAGATCGGACTTAAGCAGCGTCTGGCTAAGGCTTTAGCGACAAGGGTTCCTATTTCTCCAGCGCCCATAACCAAAATTTTCTTGTCTTCCAAGTTTCCCAACAAATTGACGGCTAATTCAACTGCTGCTGAACCAATTGATACTGCACCTTTGTTGATGCCTGTTTCGTTTCTTACACGTCTGCCAACAGTCATTGCACGATTAAACAGGTGCTTTATGATTGGACCAACTGTTTTGGCGTTTTCTGCTTCTAAGTAAGCGTTCCAGACTTGATTGAGAACCTGATCTTCACCTATAACCATTGATTCTAAGCCTGAAGTAACTCGTAAGAGGTGATTGAAAGCCTCGTTGTCTATCGCAGTTTCTATGGCGGTGGATGCTTCCTCAGCATGTGCCGTAGCTCTTTTTAACCAATAATCCTTAACTGTATTAACTGCCCTTTCGACCTCTTCAGTCACAACAAAGATTTCGATACGGTTACATGTTTGGAGAAGTAAGCATTCTTCTACATTTTCAAGTGAACGAATCTCAGCGAGTGCCTTTTCCTTATCTTTAAACGTTACAGCCTCCATTAACGGCACGCGGGCTGTTTTATATGTTACTCTAACGTTGATAACGCGGTCTATCTTCGTCGAGGAATGCATGGTTGGATAAACCATGCGGCTTAAATATAAGCTTTGCTTAAATACGCGTTGGGGGCAAGTTGGGACGAGTTTACATCACAGAATTGGTTTAGTTTACCTTCCGGGAGCGCTTCCGTGCTTCGAAGACTTCGGAAACTTGCCAACTGACCTAGTTTACTCTGATGCTCTTGTAGATGGCAAGCCAGCTTCAGAAATTTTGGACTTGATAATTATTCCGGGCGGAAGCCTCGTTGAATCGCAAAGCATTAACAAGAAAGTCGCAAGGGAAATAATTAAAATGGCTGACAGGGGCAAATTCGTGCTTGGAATCTGCTCAGGTTTCCAAATACTGGCAAAAGAAACCGACGTGGGACGCCTATCAACGGTTCCTATCACTAAAGCAGGTTTAGGTCTGTTAGATGCAGAGTTTAAGCCTTTAATCTGCACAGACCGCGTAAAAGCCACTATTACTGATAAAAGTTTCATCACGAGCGAGGTTGGCAAAGAAGTTTCAGGCTTTCACTGCCACACATATGGCAAAATCATACTTCACAAAGATACCAAAACAATTCTTGTTTCACACGCTAAACGCGTCAACTATCGTAGTGACCCCCAAGATTTGGTTTCAGGAATAGCCAACAAGGAAGGAAATGTGGTAGGTGTATTCATTCATGCATTACTGGACCAAAATCCAATTATCATTCAAAGCATCACTAAATCCCTAGACATCAACGAAATCGAGCTCGAAGCAGTCCGAAGCGCTAATGCTAAGGTTTTAGAGCAAATTAAATGCGAAGTTGGAATTTCAACCAACATCCAACGGCAAAGCATGATTATCCAAAAAAAGTCACGTTTACTGTTGGTGACGGCGACAGGAAGTGGCTCAGGAAAAACTTTCCTCGTGGCAGGAATCGCTGGTGCATTAAAAAAGAGAGGCTTCAAAGTCGGAGTCCTCAAAGTTGGTGGAGACATACGGGATGTCGTACCTGCACTTTACCTCATAAAAGAGCCGATTAAGGGGTACTCATCGATAAAAATTGGGGACAGCGGCTGGAAACCTTTAGCTGAAGCAGTTGTGGAAGCAAGCCAAAATCACGATTTTCTCCTCGTTGAAGGAGCCATGAGCGCCTTCACAGGACTGCTAATGGATAAAGCCGTGAGGCCAACGTCAACAGCTGAAGTTGCAGCGGCTTTAGGTGCATCCACCATCGTAGTGGTTAGCTGCGATAAAGAGGGCATAGAAGGCGCCATGATCAACACGCTTAATTATGTGAATATTCTCAAAAACCTTGGAGTAAAAATAACCGGTGTAATCCTAAACAAAGCGCGCATAAGCTACCTAACTGACGAAATCAAGTTAACCATGAAGAACGCCTTCGAAAACGCAGGCGTTGAATTGCTGGGTATGGTGCCGCGAATGGAGGTTGAAGGAAGAGGCATGATTCCAGAGATCGAGATAAAATATGAAGAGTTCGGAGCCCAAGCCATCGAGGCAGCAGAACAATACATAAACTTGGATGCTATAACAAGAATTGCTGATGCGCCAAAGCTAAACCAAATTGATTATGCGGCATTTATGGAAAAATTCAAAAATTTATTAACAAACTACAAGCTTAACGCTGAAGGTGGCAAAACGCAAAATTGCTCATAGACCTTAAACTTGACGGAAAAACCATCGTAGTAATCGGCGGAGGTTCGGAGGGCTACCGAAAAACCCAAAGCTTTGTTGATTCAGGCGCAAAAATCTGGGTTATAAGCAAAACCTTCTCGATCGGCATCCAAAAACTAAATGAAGCAAAAAAAGTTGCTTTACTTCAGACTGAAATTCAAGATGCAGGAGCTTTCGTTAACAGCCTAAATCCTAAGCCTGATGTGCTTTTGGCAGTGACAAACGAGGGTAAACTTAACCTTGAGCTGGTCAAAGCGGCAAAGACAGCAGGGTGCATAGTTTACTCAGTTGATAACCCGGCCTTCAGCGATTTTATATTGCCTGCTGTGGCGCGAGTTGGTGAGGTTAAGATTGCAATTTCCACTTCAGGAAAAAGTCCAGCCATGGCCAAGGTGCTAAGGGAAAGGATAGAGCAAATGATAACTCCCGAGGATTTGCTTGAAATTCAATTGCAAACACATGTACGCAGTATCCTCAAAGATCAGGTGCCTGATCCGAAGGTTAGAAGCAAGATGTTATACGAGATACTTAATAACGATAACATTAAACAAGTTTTAAAAGAAGGAAAGCTTTGTGAGGCTCAAGAATTAGCTATGAAACTCTTGCAAAAAAAGGAGGCACAATAAGTTGAGTTTTCCAACAGTTAGAATGAGAAGACTACGAAAGACTACAGCCATGCGAGACATGTTAAACCACATAGATCTGCAGCCAAGCAACCTGATTTACCCAATCTTTGTTGATGAAGGCATCAAGAAAACTGTTGCCATCGAGTCAATGCCTGGATACAGCAGGGTTCCAATTAATCTAGTTGCAGAGGAAGGAAAACTAGCGTTAACTCAGGGCGTAAAAGGCGTGTTGCTCTTCGGCATCCCAACCAAAAAAGATGAAGCAGGAACAAGCGCTTTTGCTAAAAATGGGGTAATTCAAAAGGCAATTGAGAAGTTGAAAAAGACCTATGGAGAAGAAATTGTCGTTATTGGCGATGTCTGCCTATGCGAATATATGAGTCATGGACACTGCGGCTTAGTTAAAGACGGCGAAGTCCTAAACGACCCGACCCTTGATGTGCTCGGAAAAGTTGCAGTTAGTCAAGCAGAAGCAGGCGCGGATATTGTTGCGCCTTCAGCTATGATGGACGGGCAAGTTGTCGCTATACGAGAAGCTTTGGATGATGCGGGCTTTGAACAAGTTCCAATTATGGCTTATTCAGCAAAATACGCTTCAGGCTTTTATGGTCCGTTTAGGGAAGCAGCGGAATCTACTCCGAAGTTTGGAAACCGCAAAAGCTACCAGATGAACCAAGGAAGCCAAGAGGAAGCCCTACGCGAAATGGAGTTAGACCTCAACGAGGGGGCAGACATGATTATGGTTAAACCTGCTTTAGCCTACCTAGACATTATTGGTCTTGCGAAAGCAAACTTTAACGTGCCCATTGTCGCGTACAACGTCAGTGGCGAATATTCAATGGTAAAGGCCGCCGCGCAAAACGGGTGGATAGATGAAAAAACCGTGATCCGCGAAATCTTAACAGGCATCAAACGTGCAGGCGCCGACCTAATCATAACCTACTTTGCCAAGTACATTAAATCATGGTTGAATTCAACTTGAGTGGAAACAAATCAAAGACGCTTTTTGAAAGAGCCAAAAAGGTTCTACCTGGCGGCGTAAACAGCCCAGTCCGAGCCTTCGAGCCTTACCCATTTTTTGTGGAACGCGCCCAAGGAGCAGAGATGTACAGTGTAGATGGCATTGCGTACATCGACTATTGTATGGCTTACGGCGCTTTGCTTCTTGGACATGCTTTCCCAGACATTGTTGAAACAGTGAAAGATCAATTAGCAAAAGGCTCACTTTATGGCGCACCAACCGAACGGGAAGTTGAGTTTGCCGAGTTAATAGCGAAATCATCACCTTGCATGGAAATGCTACGCCTAGTAAACTCAGGCACAGAAGCCACCATGCACGCCATACGGACTGCAAGAGGCTATACTAAAAGAAAAAAAATTATCAAGTTTGAAGGTTGCTTCCACGGGTC
>Ga0187784_10001526_pt1 | contig 18430 bp, 16 predicted proteins | sample 1015_SJ02_MP15_2_FD_132964 | JGI IMG/M metagenome (GOLD analysis project Ga0187784, IMG submission 132964) | Tropical peat soil microbial communities from peatlands in Department of Meta, Colombia - 1015_SJ02_MP15_20_MG | ecosystem: Environmental > Terrestrial > Soil > Wetlands > Peat | place...
ATTTCGTCAACAGCCCCCAAAAACGACTGGAGCGCTTGGGAGGGCATAACTACGGGTGAAGACTGTGAGGAACAAGAACTCTAGCTCCGGCAGCGCGAAGTGCCTCGACTGTTTCCTGGGCCCGGCGAAGCGTGCGCGCGCGGTCGCCAGTCGCGCGCTCCACCGAATCAAGGAACTCTTCTCTTCTGAACAGACCCGCTACGCTTCGAGCAACGCGCGATTCACCGCACTTTCCTCGGGTTCGCCGTGGCGATCGAGAAGCCGGAATGCCAAATTTCCCAAGAGAGTCGCTGCGCGATGGACCGCATAGTGAAACACCCGCGTGTATTCAGCAATCTGCTCTGCACTCGAGTGACGAACTTTCCCCATGAAGTCGTTGAGAAACTCTTTGAGAGGTGTCCGGTAAGACCCGATGCCATCACGCATCGCGAAAAATCGCAGGATCGCTTCCTCATCAACCATCCGTCGTCGTGGTTGCTTGGTGCCGACAAGCGCGCGGAATGAAGGAAAATTTGCAAGCTCATGAAGCATGTCGTTGAACTCACCGCGGTATATCGAATTGCGCAGTTCCTGGGCATTCAGTGAGATCGACCCGGTGTTGAGCCGCTCATATATTTCGAATTTCATGGTCGGCGCGGACTCGATGGAAATTAGAATTGTGCGGAGGGTGCGCATGGTGAGAAATCGCTGCTCGCGCTGCGGCAGCTCGATGTAACGCAGCCCGCGATATTCTTGCAGAACAGCAAGCCCGCTCAGACGATAAACGCCATTGAAGTATCGGACGATGGAGGCGACGCGTTGATGGCCGTCAAAAATTTCGTACTTTGCTTCATCTGTTTCGGCAAAGTAAAGAACAGGAATAGGGATATTCAGGAGCAGGGATTCGATAAGTCTGCTTGCCTTGGCATTGTCCCACACGTATCCGCGTTGGATTTCAGGTAGAACCAGTTGCCCGTTCTTCCACTGCTCGACCAGTGTTTGCACTGATAGATCGAGTGGCTGGGTGATGACACGCCGCTCGGCAGGAGGGAAATTAAAATCCTCCTCGGTATCGTTCTCGCCGATATCCTGGTCCTTCATCTCGCTCCCCCACACAACGATCTAAGTATCTAAATAGCAGGTCTTTCGAGCAAGATGGAGCTTGGCCGCAGGGCGTCGCCGCACGTAAACGACCTGCCTTCAACCCGCTATTCTCTTCTTGTCCGGATGTTTCAACCACCTCAGCAACGCGATCTGATCCGTTTCATCAGTGTCGAGTAAGTCCGCTTCGGGCGCGCGGGAGAGGTCGTAGATTCAATCCCTGCGGCGCCCCTCAGCGATCTGCTTGAGCGATCAGCTACTTTTGAATTTCAGGACGTGGTCCTGGGCCACATCGCCCCCAGGAAAACTGCATGTGCATCGTTAGCTTGCAGCGCAAGGAGGGGGCCGCCAGACCCGGTTAACAGCGGGCTATGTTATTTCAAATCCCGCCAGCAGCTTCTCCTGAGTCTCCTTATCGTAATATTTTCTCCAATCGAGACTGAGCAATCCTTCGATCCTCTCGACTGTTTTATCGATCACAACAGGCGGCTCGCCGGCCTGAAGCTGGGCCTTTAGTTCAAGGAAGGCTTGGGTGGTGCCATTAAGACGCCGGGCCAGCGTTGTCGCGACGTAAAGCAGCGCGGCTGGGTTTTGCACAAGAAATGCGGCAGCGTCGGCGACGTGAAACCGCGAGGGCTCCAAGGTGCGCACGTCCGCGGTATGCGGTTGATCGAGCAGCGCCGAGATTTCGCCGAAAACCGCGCCGGGTTCCGCCACTTGAGCGATCTCAGTGCGACCCTTGACGATGCTGACTCGGCCGGTTTTGAGTATCAGCAGCCGCCCGGTCTTAGTGCCTTCAGAGAATACGGTCTCACCCGCGCCGTAGCTTGCGAGCGGAAGTTCGGCGAGCCTTCTCTGCCAGACCTCGGTGTCCTGCGTCAGCGGCACTGCCGGTGTCCCTTCTTGCGTCGATTTGGCAGTCTTTTGACAAAGTACATGAGCGAGCGAGGCGTTGCAATAAAGCGCGCTCGCATTTGCGATGAGCGTGCCGATTTGCCTACTCCACCAACATGAAGAGAATACGGGGAGCGGCTACGGAAAGTAGGAAAGGTCGTAGGTTCAATCCCTACAGCGCCCACCATTCCTTGGCCTAAAAGCCCAGGACTTTAGCGCCATCTGTATCATCCAGACACCGTCTGTGTCGTCCAGATACTGACTGTGTCATCCGGAACGTGGCAACGCATCTTGAAGACGTGGCCACCGGTATCGGCCGCCGCGCCGATAGCATCAGTCGTTTGGACGATGGAGACCCAAGCCGCCCTAGCGTGCGGGCGCGGCGTTCGCCGCGGCGAGCTCTTCGCAGCGGCCTTGCACGAAGGGAAATAGGCTGTCGCTCAAATATTTCGCCACCAGGACGTGACCGCTGTTGGAGAGATGAACAAAACGATCAGCGAATGATCCGAGAAAAAATCGTTTTGCTCCCACACCCGTTGAAGATCGACAAATTTGACGTTGCCATAGTGATCTTGGTCCCGCACTTTCTCCGGGACGGCCGCCCTCATGAGCGCATACCCGTCCTCCAAATCACCGTGTAGGGGTTGAAATACGGCGAACACCGGCGTGTCCGGGAAGTCGCGACTGATCGACTCGATGGCGTATTCGTAAAGGGGGATCGACACGCTCCGCACAATATCCGCTGTGGTCATTGGCCCTGCCGCCGCCTGATAGCGTCGTAGCGTTTCCGCTGCAGGCATCGGTCGATAGCTAGGATCAGTCCTGCTCAGAAAATAATTGGCTTGCCACTCGTCCTTGTAGGCGTCCAGATACATGAAACGAATGAGCGGGCCGATGACCGTTCGTCGCACGATACCCGGATAGTATCTCGCGATTACTTTGAGCCAGTGTGGGCTGGCCGAATAACGCAACACCTGAGCAAAGCCGCCGATCAAAGCTGCCGCGAAATCGGCATCGCTCCGGGTCTCCCGCGGAACGTAGATTTCGTTATGGCCCGAAAATGAAAGGATCGCATCGGGCTGCAACGCGTGCGCCCATTTATTCAGGACAATGAAATTCTGGTAGATATGACTAGCTGCCATGGCCAGGTTGATCACCGTGACCTTGCAGCTCTGACCGCCCTCCCGCAGTCGTTGATCGAGTCGAACTGGCAGCAGCTTGTAAAACATGTCGGCATTGGTGCGGCCGCCCCAGCCTTGCGCGGCGCTGCCGCCAGTCAGCACAATGCGTATTTCGTGGTCTTGCTTCGGCGGTGGCGCTTCCAGGCGAAAATCAATAAAAAAGCCGTACTCGCCGCTCACAACATCAAAATCATCGTCATAGTTCAACCACGGAAGCCTGCCTTGCTGTCGCATGTAAGCCTGAATTTGCTCTCCGGTGAATGGGTAATTTTCCATCGTCCGCATCGTAGCCGGGTCGGCGTCCTCGTCGGGAACACTCGGATGACGATGCGACAGCAAGCGATTGTCGATAAGTTTCAGACACCCAAAAGTACCGCCGCGGCCAGAATGGTTGATAGAGCGATAGCCGAGAGATGAAACGCAATTGTCTTGGCGAATTTCATCGTCGCCCCCAGGCCGCCATCATTCGCGCTTTGGTCGCGCACGTCCTACTACAAAACTCGCCGGCGCGACGAGAGCGAAACACCAGGTGCAGCGTTCCGAACCTAGACCCGGAAGCGGCTTCTTAGGACGCCTGTCCTGATTGCGTGACCGAAGCGGCGCCGTTGCGGGGCCGACATTGGTGGCGCCGATTTCCAGACCCGGAAGCGGTCGCCGGAGTCACTGGCTGATGGCCAATCTGCGGGCAAGACCCTGTGAGGCAGAGACCATCCGAGCAACGCGGGCGGCGGGAAATTGCGCTGCTCGTGCCAAGCCCTGGGTGCTCCTCGCTACGATTCTCGCGTCCAGCATCGCGAACATTGACGGAGCAATCGTCAACGTCGCCCTGCCGGCGATCGAAACTGATCTTGCGGCGTCGGCGACGGTGGTCCAGTGGCTTGTCAACGCCTACACGCTTTGTCTTTCCGCGCTGCTCCTGGTCGGCGGCGCCGCCGCCGATCAATTCGGTCGCCGTCGATTTTTGATCACCGGAATTGGCATCTTTTCCGCCGCCTCGCTCTGGTGCGCGGCCTCGCCCAGCGCGGCGCAATTGATAGTGGCGCGCGCCGTGGAGGGCGTCGGCGCCGCGCTCCTTATCCCGTGTTCGCTGGCGATCATCGGCGCAACTTTCGACGAGCACGAGCGCGGTAAAGCCATCGGCACGTGGGCCGGCTCCGCCGCGGTGGTGACCGCCATTGCCCCGTTGCTGGGTGGAGCGATTGTCGATCACTGCAGCTGGCGCTGGATTTTCCTGATCAATCCTCTGCTCGCGTTGCCGACGATTTGGATCGCCTACTCCCACGTACCGGAAAGTCGCGATCCCGAAGCGGCGCCGGGTCTCGATTGGCGCGGATCGCTCCTGGTGTTGCTCGGGCTCGGCGGTCTCGCCTATGGGCTGATCGAGTCGCCGATCGCGGGTTGGGACGATTCGATTGTGCTCGCCTCAATCGTCGCGGGTTTGGCACTGCTGGCCGCATTCTTTTGGGTGGAGCGTCAAGTCCGCACACCGATGTTGCCGCTCGCCCTATTTCGGTCGGTCACGTTCAGCGCCGTCAATCTGTTGACGCTCCTTCTCTACGCGGCGCTGGGCGGTGTATTCTTCTTCCTGCCGTTTGCGCTGATTCAGGTGCACGGTTATCCGGCCACCCTCGCCGGTGTGGCCTTTCTGCCGTTCACGATCATCATGGCTGCGTTATCGCGTTGGGCGGGCGGATTGCTCGATCGCTTCGGCGCCCGACCTCCTCTGATCGTCGGCCCCGCGATCGCTGCGTTTGGATTTGGCCTGCTGGCAGCAACGGTTGCCCGCGGATCGTATTGGGAGTTCCTCGCTTGCGTCACTATCGCCGGCTTGGGTATGGTCGTAACCGTGGCGCCGCTGACGACCACGGTCGTCGACGCCGTCCCAACAAATCAGGTCGGCGTGGCCTCCGGCATCAACAATGCCGTCGCTTCGGTGGCCGATCTGCTCGCCGTCGCCATCCTTGGCGCCGTCGCGCTGGCCATTCTCAATCAAGCCCTTGACCACCATCTCCAGGGCGAAGCCTTCTCCGAAGATGTCAGGCACGCGATCCGGGCGGCGCGCGGACAACTGGTGATCGCGCCGGCCATCGCCGGCCTTGAGGGCGTCGACCGTTCCACGGCGGAAATGATCATCACGGGATCGCTGGCGCAGAGTATTCGCTGGGTCATGCTGATCGCCGCCGCATTGGCATTAGGTGCCGCGGCCGCCGGCGCTCTCATCCCCGGTCGACCGCGGCTAAGCGCACGCGGCCCAGATCAGCAATCGGCGGGCAAAAGAAGCCGCGCTCCGTAGTCCTATGATTCCGATCGGATCGCAGCCATTGGCCGTCACCGGCGCCGGAACTGGTTACGTTGCGGCGGGCGGGCGGCCGATCCGGCGCGTTCGTCCTTGTGGCGGAAGATCAATCGTCCCTTTTGCAAATCATAGGGCGATACTTCAACCGTCACGCGATCCCCGGCCAGGGTCTTGATCCGATTCTTCTTCATTCTTCCGGCGGTGTAGGCGACAAGCTCATGGCCGTTGTCGAGCTGAACGCGGTAACGCGCGTCCGGCAATATCTCGAGGACCAGACCGTCGAATTGCAAGAGTTCTTCCTTCGGCATGCTATGTCCCTCTCGTAACTGGTGCGGCGCCGTGCGCGGGACGCGCGGCCGCGCCCTTGCGGACGTCGCGATGCAAGAAAGCAACCGAGCCAATACCGCTCGGGTCCGCACTTGGCCGACCGCGGCGCGCCTCGCTGCGCGGCGGACCGTCGCGATGCCGGTGCCGCTTGGAAGCGGCAGATGACTGGACAGAGCCGCGCTGAGCGGGCGGCGGCTCGGCGCGCCGGCGACCGGCGGGTCGCTCGCTCGCCGGGATCGTCATGCGAATGAGCTTCTCGATATCGCGCAGGAAGGCCAATTCCTCGCCGTCGCACAGCGAGATCGCGATGCCGTCGGCGCCGGCGCGCGCGGTGCGGCCGATACGATGCACGTAGGTTTCCGGCACGTTCGGCAGGTCGAAATTCACCACATGGCTGATGCCATCGACATCAATGCCGCGCGCGGCGATATCCGTGGCAACGAGTATCCTGAGGTCGCCCTTGCGAAACGCCGCGAGCACACGTTCGCGCTGGTTTTGCGATTTGTTGCCGTGAATCGCCTCGGCGCCGATCCCCGCCCGGATCAAGCCGCGCACGACTTTATCGGCACCGTGCTTGGTTCTGGTGAAAATGAGCGCGCGATCAATAGTTTCGCGCCGCAACACCTCGATCAGGATTGCCGGCTTCGCGGAGCGATCGACACGGATAACGCGTTGCTCGACGCGTTCGACGGTCGAGGCGGCAGGCGTTACCGCGACCTTGATCGGATCGCGCAGCATGTGCGCGGCGAGTTCGGCGATGGCGCGAGGCATGGTCGCAGAAAACATCAACGTCTGCCGCTGGACCGGAAGCGCGGCGACAATCTTGCGGATGTCGTGGATGAAGCCCATGTCGAGCATGCGGTCGGCCTCGTCGAGCACGAGGCACTCGACCGCGCCCAATCGAAGCGCATTGCTCTTGACGAGATCAAGGAGCCGGCCCGGCGTGGCGACAAGGACGTCCACGCCGTTGAGCAGGGCGCGAACCTGGCCGCCCATCGACACGCCGCCGATCGCCAGGGCGGCCCTGACGCGCAGGTGGCGGCCGTAGGTGCGGAAGCTGTCGCAGATTTGGCCCGACAACTCGCGCGTCGGGCTGAGCACCAGCACCCGGCAAGCCTTGCGCGTCGGCGGCCGTGGGCTCCCAGCGAGACGGTTCAGGATCGGCAGTGCGAAGGCCGCGGTCTTGCCGGTCCCGGTTTGGGCAATTCCGATCACGTCGCGGCCCGACATGACGGTCGGAATTGTCTGCGCCTGGATCGGGGTCGGGATGAGGTACTTTTCCTCTGCCAGTGCGCGCATGATCGCATCGTTGAGTGTGAAGTGATGAAAGGAGGTCATCGAGGAAACTTTTTCCAGTATGCGCGTTTGCAAGCCGCCAGGCGATACGCCACGGCTTGCATTGCGGGTGAAACAGGACACCCCGCGCGATCTGGGCTGTCAGTGAGATTAAAAAAGTGCGAGCCAGAAGCCGTTTGACGGGATCCCGTACACGCGGCTCGCCGCCGGCCCATCAGGCCGCGCCTCTCATGTGGGCCATCGATGTGTTCGTTTCAAGGCGCTGGCATCGATCAACCGGAACGCTGCTTGTCGGCTGCCTCTTTGGCCAATCGAAGCGCCTTCAATCGGGCCGTCTTTTCACGAATCATTCGGCTGTTGGCCTGATATTCCATCATCGCCTTCGCACCCTCTTTGGCGCGCTCTTCCTTCCTGAAACTCGCTTCGGCACGCGCTCGGGCGGCCTCACCAGATTGAGTGCTCAATGTCGTCTCCTCTTCGGCAAACCTGCGCCGGCGCGCGTTCGATGCCGCGCCAATCAACTTGAAGGTTCCGGTCGGACCGGCTACTCGATTGATATATGGTGGTTCCTGAAGGATTTTTTAACCTGGTAGGGATCGGCAAAGTGGCGCATATCGAGGCTATAGGTGCGCCGGCGCGCATGCGCCTGGTTGATACCGACAGTCCGGCTGCCCGGTGCGCCGAGCGGGCTCTCCAAAAAATGCTGTTTGAGGGCCTCGACGCCCCGCCGTCTCAAATGCCCGGCGTGCCGTTCCAAGCGGGCAAACGCGAACAATGACGGTCATTGACTATAAGGGCTATCGGATTGAGGTCAGCCCCGTAGGAAAGGGCTGGAGGGCATCTATTTTCTCGCCAGGGTCGACGTCTCCATGGCCGAACAGTCCGGTCAATCTCGAGAAAAGCAGCACGGAGGAGATCGTCGCCGAGGCCAAGCGCATTATCGAGGTGCGCCTGGGTCCACGACTTTTATAATTTTGCCCCGGTCATTGCTGCCGAGGCGAGAATCCAACACCGCTCTGGCGCTAACCGGTTCGGCGCCGCAGAGGATAATTGTCGCTCTGGTACAGGCGATGGATGTCCTCGCTGTCGAAGCGCTCGTCTCCGACCTGCATCCATGCGCCGAGCGTATGGATTGCAGGAAACTCTTCCACGGCGAACCGGATGGCTTCGGCGGCGGTGGCGAAGCGACGATAACCCAGCCGTTGCCGTGGACCGCCCTTGCGCTTGGCGGTGAACAGCTCGGCCGGTGAGCGGTAATCGAACGTCATGATCTCGCCTTCACGGCAGCCAAGCGTCACGATTCAGTCGTCACGCAACGCGATCCAGCTGGCTTTCCTTGACGACCCGCTCGTGCGGTTCATTCGCGCTCTTGATCCGGTACTGGTAATCGTCGCCTTCGGGTGGCAAGAGCTGGGTAACCTTATAGATGCCGTTCGCGCCGCCGCGACCGAAGGGCCCGGAGGTGAAGCTCACCGATTGACCGACTTTGAATTTGTGCTCGGGCACGGAGCCCTCCATCACGCCCATCGGCATCGGCCTTTGCCGGGCCAGGCGATTGATTTTTGTAGAAGATGCTACCACAGAATTCGGTCTTGGGGGCGATTGGGTAGCAGAGGCCATTTCGCGGTTAACGGCCACTCGGAGCTTGGCAAGCGGTGACGCGCTCCCATCCATGCCGCCAAGAGCTGACAACAATCGAAAAACGATCAATCGAGGATCTGACGAATCCCTCCGGAATGTCGGTGAAAGTAAGCTACGCCAGCGGTAACCTTCAAGCCGCGGCCGCTAGACGTGCGGCCAGTGCCGTTCGCGGAACCAGGTGCGGTATTCCGTCATCTTGGCGCGCTGCGCCGCCGACGCATGGCGCTTGCAGGTCGCCGCCTCCTCGCTCTCTTCCGGCGCGCCCCAGCGCAGCTCGACGCAGTCGTTCGGGTTGTACGCCATCTCGAGCTCGGCGCCGCGGGCGACCACGTCCTTGAGCGTCAGCGTCCAGGCCGAGCCGTCGCTGCGCGTATAGGAGAACTTGCGCGCCGCGAGCTCCGATGCGAGCGCGCTCTGCAATTCGGCCTTCACGTCGGCCATGCTCTTGCCGTTCGCGATCGCATAGCGCTCGGGCCGCCGCGCGACGCGGTCCGGATAGCCGCGCACCACGTCGATTGCGATCAACAGGCGAAAATCGCGCGCCGGCGTCGAGAAATCCTCCCAGGCGCCGTTGGTTTCGAAGATCGACGGTCCGTTCGGCATGTCGGCGTCGCCGCGGCCGCTCGCCTGGAATTTTCGCCCGTTCTCGACCGCGACGACGCGCGTCTTGACTTGTTCTTCGAGCGCGTCGATCGCCGCCTGCATCGCCCGCCGCGGATCGAGCGGCTCCGGCGACATCACCTCGTCCATGCGATCGTAGAACTCCTCGGCGCTGAGCTGCGACTGTTCGAGCGAGAAATCGCCGTATTGCGGGTTCTTGGCGATCTCCTTGTTGGTCAGCCGCCGCAGCGCGCCGTTCTCGCGCACGATCGGCCGGAAGCGCTTGAAGCCGGGACTGCCGAGCGCCGGATCGTGCACGAACAGAAAATTGCCGCGCCAGAAGCGCTTGCGCGTCACCGTGCCGTCGGGCTCGGCGTCGACGGCGAGGAAGACGCCGGCCGAGCCATTCGTCTCGGGTATGCGCTCGACCAGCATCAGGACGTGGCCGTAGGGATCGGCGTAGACGGTCCCCGGCCGCAGCGTCTCCTGCGTCAGCGGCACCATATAGAAATCGGTGTTGTCGACGAGCGCCGAGCTTCGCACCGATCCGGAATGGACGACGTCGCCGACGGCGCGCAGATATTCGCCGAACGTGCCGACGAGCCCGAGCGGCTTCGGCGGCGGCGCCAACGGGTTGGTCGGTGGCGCGCCCGGCGCGCTCGGCGTGGCCGGTTGGGCCGGGGCAAAAATCTGCAACAGGCTCAGCCCGGGCGCCGGCGCCGCAGCCGCGTTCGGCGCGGTGCCGGTGGCCGACGCGACCTCTTGCTCCGGCGGCGGCGCCGGACGGGTCTTCTCCGGATGCAGGACGTCGAACCACTCGTAGCATTTCGGCGGCGAGCCGCCGGCGCCGCGCGAGCAATTCGAATAGCCGAACGGCAGTCCCATCTTGAAGGCGAAATAGGCGCGCAGGAAATAGACGAAGTCGGCGCAATCCGGCCGCAGCGAGCGCGCCACATTGTCCTCGCCGAGGCCGAGATAGTTGAACAGGAAATTGCGCGAGCGGTCGCGCAGGACTTCGTGCCACGCCTTCCACGACTGCTCAACCTCGGGCGGCGCGTCGAACAGCTTGGCGATCCACGCCGCGTAGAGCGTTTCGGTGGTGCGGTTCCAGGTATTGTGCACCGGCCAGACGCTGCCTTCGACCATCCCCGGCCCCGGCCGCTTCTGTGCGCTCACCGCGATCTCGCGCGTCAGCGTACGACACTCGGCCGGCGCGCGGTCGCCGGTCAGCGTCGCGTGCCAGGTGCCCGCGGCCGGCGTCGCGACCTCGGCGTACCAGAAATAGGGCGGCCCGCCGTGGCGCTCGCGCGATTTCACCGCGACCTTGCCGTCGGGCGCGACGAGCGAGAGTTCGCCCTCGAGCGGCTTCTCCACGGCGAACAGAACGCGTAGCGGCGCGCCCTTCCACGGCGCCATCGGCGAAGGCAGGACCGCAAGCTCGGCAGCGTCTTCGCAGCCGCCGCCCGCTGCGCCTTGCGCCCGCGCGTCGAGCGCCGGAAGAGCGACGACGAACAACGCACCGGCCAAGAGCGGCAATACCGGCGACCATACCGTCGCCGCCGCCGCAGCAAATTGGCGTGCTGGAACCAATTGCGTCCCCTTTTTGGAGCGCCCTCGAACTCCGTCCGGTCCGCACTGGGGCTCAAGCGCAGGATACCGAATTGGCGGCGATCAGTCAGCGCCTATCAAGGCGATTTTGCGACCGGCGGGGTGGGGTCGGTCGTCACGCGAAACAGCGGGGAGACGCGTGCTCGCGGATCGTGCTGCGCTCGCCGCCGACAAACGCAAAAGGCGCGCGCTCGCCGGCGACTGCCGCAGCCACGCGGCGTCAGTGACCCTGCCCGCGCCGGGACGGACCGCCGCGGCGCGGCGGCGGTCGCGGCGGCCGCGGCCCGCCGGGCCCGCCCGGCTGCCGCGGATTGTTCGGCCCTTGCCGGTTGCGCTCGCGCGGCTGGTTGCGCTCGCGCAGCTGCCGGTTCCGTTCGCGCACTTGCCGGCGCTGGATCGCCTGCTGCCGGCCGATCGCGTGCGAGGCCTGCAGGCGCTGCAGCACGCCGCGGTCGCGGGCCGCCTCCTGCGCGGAGATCTGGAACGGCACCGCCGCGAGCCGTCCGCCGGCGCCGGGGCGCAGCGCAAACGCGCTCGCGCCCTGGGTCAGCGCGCCGAGCCGCGCGCCCTGGCGGTCGAACACCTCGATGCGGCCGACATGGCCGTCGGCATCGGCGTAAAGCTTGATCCGCGGCTCGCCGCCGCCGCCCTGCGCCGGTACATCGACGACGCCGGTGGTGCCGCGGATGCCGAGCGAGGCGGTCGGCGTCGCGATCTTCATGTCGCCATTCTGCGCCACGAGGCTCGCGACGAATGCCGCGGTTCCGGTCGTCACCGTGAACAACGCGGCATTGCCTTTGCCACCCTCCTGATAGACGAACTCATCGACGACGATGCGGGTATTGGCGCTGAGGCTGAAGGTGGTCTCATCGTCGAAGGTGACGCCGAGCGTCGAACCGGCGCCGGTCTGCAGCGCGTCGTTCTTGAAGATCGCGTCGTTGATCTTCAGGACGGCGGGCGCGGCGGCGCTCGCCCGCGTCACCGTGGCGGTTCCCTGCAGGGTCGCGACCTGGCCGATCTGATTGTCGGCGACCTGGGCCGGCTGCGGCTGCGCCTGAGCTTGCGCGCGCGCCGCGCGCGGCCGCAGCAGCGCCGCCAGCGGCCAGACCGCCGCCGCGCCGCCGAGGAGCGCCATAAACTCGCGCCGCTTCATGCTGCTTTGGTCCGTCCCCTCGATCGGATCAAATCACGCGGACGCCGCGTGTCCGCGGCGAAAAATCTCGGCGGGCTATTTGTTGACGGTGGCGGCGCCGGCGGTACAGACCACCTCGTCCTGCGAGCCGGTCGCGCCGGAGCAGCCGATCGCGCCGATCAGCTTGCCGTCCTCGACCAACGGGATGCCGCCGCGCGAGGCGATGACGTCGTCGAGCGTCCCGACATAGACATAACCCTTCTGCATCGCGTCTTCGAAGGCGTGCGTCGGCCGCCGGTATTTGGCCGCGGCGCGCGCCTTGTGCTCGGAGATCGCGATCGAGCCGAGCTGGGCGCCGTCCATGCGCGCAAAGGTGACGAGATTGCCGCCGGAATCGACGACGGCGACGTTGAGCGGCCACTCGTGCTTGGTGGCTTCGGCGATTGCGGCCTGAACCGCGGCCTGCGCCTTGGCGAGCGAGATAGGCGCGCCATAGGGGACGTTGAACGGCATTTTTTCCGGGACGTTGTCGAGCGGGCTCGGTGCTGGGCTGGGCGCCGGACCTGGCGCGGGATTGGCCGAAGGCTGCTGGGCATCAGCGGCGCCGGCGCCGAACAAACCGGCCGCCAGGACGACGGCGGAAAGGACGCGTAGGCTCATGGGTTTTCCTCCTTGGCGGCGGGCGATCACCGCTCTTTACGTTCCCCGGCGGGATTCTAGACGAAAACAAGGAGCGCGTCCCGGCGCAGCGGCGGCGATCCGCGACCCCGCCGCAGGAACGCTCTGTCAACCAGGGCCGCGAAAAACGGAGCGCAGTGTGCCGGCGCGCATCGGTGCCGGTCAGCGCGCGAAAGCGCTGCGCCGCGGGCGTCGCCGGTCAGCCGGCGCGCGGCAAAACCGAGCGCCGAAAACGAAACGGCCTCGACCCCGAGGGATGGGGGTCAAGGCCGTCGTCATGTCGGCAGGCGCCCCCATCGTGGCACCCCCTCCCCGACACTCGGGTCATGATGCCGGAACGAGGTTGACCGATCGTTACGGGGGGTCGGCGGCGAAACCGAGCGCCGCCCGTCAGTTCAATTGGCTCGAAACGCTGGAGAATGTGGAGTTGAGGCTGCTGCCGACGGTCGCGACGACCGCGATGATCGCGCCGGCAATGCCGGCGGCCAGCAGGCCATATTCGATGGCGGTGGCGCCTTGTTCGTCTCTGATAAAAGTCCAAAGCAGATTGCGCATGATCTTAGTCCCTCAATCGGTGAAGTTGCGGCTCCAGCCCTCAACCAGTCACGCGCGAACGCATCACGCCGCGCGCCGTCGCTAGAAACACGCAGGCGCTTTAAGAACTCGGCCAATGATGGCGTGAAAATTATCGACAAAAACGCGCGCAAATGCCGGGCCGGCATTCGCTCACAGTTGTCGACGATGGCCGCGCCGAGTGCGTTTTCGGTTCATCGCGCCGGCGATGCGCGTGAAAGCTTCTTGTCCGCAAGCTCGCCGAGATATTCGCGCCAATAGCGTTCGCGATTGCGGCCGAGCTCGAACAGATAATCCCAGCTGAAAATGCCTGTCGAGTGCATATCGTCGAACACGAGCCGCACCGCGTAATTGCCGACCGGATGGATCTCGAGGATCTGCACGTGTTCCTTGCCGGCGACGGTGCGCCGTTCCGCCGGCGAATGGCCCTGGACTTCGGCGCTCGGGCTGCGCACGCGCAAATACTCGGCCGCGAGCTCGAAGCTCTCGCCGCTGTCGAAGGTGACGGTGAGCGCCTTGCGGTCCTTGCGCAGGCGCAACTCGGTCGGCCAGGGATTGCTCATCACCGATTGCTCATGAGGGCTTCACCGCGACGGCGGCTTGAGCGGCCGCGGCGCCGGCGATCTTGCCGAACACCGCGCCCGACATCAGCCCGGTGCCGCCCGGATAATTGAAGTAGAACAGGCCGCCGACCAATTCGCCCGCGGCATAAAGGCCGTGGATCGGCTGATGGTCGGTGTCCAGCACCTGCGCGTTGCCGCCGATGCGCAGCCCGCCAAAGGTGAAGGTGATGCCGCAGGTCACGGCATAGGCTTCGAATGGCGCCGTATCGATCGGATTCGCCCAGTTGCTCTTATTGATCGCGAGCCCTTGCGTGCAGCGGCCGTCCTTGACGTTCGGATCAAACGCAATGTCGGTGCGCACCGCCGCGTTCCAGGCTTTGACCGTGTCGAGGAACGCGGCGGCGTCGACGCCGTCGAGCTTGTGCGCGAACTCCTCGATGCTGTTTGCCGCGACTTTGGTGACTTGCTTGATTCTGTATTCGTCGCGCAGCAGGTGCTTCACCTTGCGGTCGAAGATCTGCCAGGCGAATTGGCCGGGCTGCTCGAGCACCGCGCGGCCATATTTGGCGTAGGTGTAGTTGCGGAAATCGGCGCCCTCGTTGACGAAGCGCGCGCCGGCGGCGTTGACCAGAATGCCGAACGGATAGGAGTGCTTCTGGAACTGATCGCCGACGGCAAGATCGCCGAATTCGGGCGCGTTCATTTCCCACTGCACGGCATGGCAGCCCGACCAATTGCCGCAGGGCGCGGCGCCGATCGCGAGCGCCATGCGGATGCCGGCGCCGGTGTTGTAACGCGAGCCGCGCACCTTCGCGAGGTCCCAGCCGGGGCCGAGATAGCGCGTGCGCCACTCGGCATTGGCCTCGAAGCCGCCGCAGGCGAGCACCACACACGGCGCGCGCAGCTCGTGCACCGCGCCGTCATGGCGCACGCGTACGCCCTCGACGCGGTTGCCGTCGTAGAGGAGATCGAGCGCGCGCGTGCGGTAGCGGATCGCGGCGCCGCGCTTGGCGGCGGCTTGGGTGAGCATGGCGAGAAGGCCCGGCCCGCCGCCGACCGCCTCGACCGTGAGCCCGCCCCAGAACTTGAACTTGCCGCCGACCTTGAACGCCTGCCGGCCATAGATCGGAATGAGCCGCACGCCCTTGCCGCGCATCCAGTTGAGGGTCGCGAAGCTCCTGGTGACCAGAAGCTCGACGAGATCGGGATCGGCGCGATGTTGGGTGAGCCGCGCCATGTCGTCGTAGAATTGCGCTTCGGTGTAGGCGCCGAAGTCCGTGGTTTCGACTTCCGCAGCGGCGAGATCGGGGACCAGCGTTTGGATGTCCTCGACGCCGTCATAGACGACACGAAACGCGCCGGCAGTGAAACGGCTGTTGCCGCCGGATTCCGCTTCCGGCGCCGCTTCGAGCATCAGCACCTCGGCGCCTTGTTCCTGTGCCGCGAGCGCCGCGCAGAACGCCGCATTGCCGGCACCGACGACGATCACATCCGCGATTTTGTCGGGCATTTTCTTACCGGGCCGTCATTCCGGGGCGCCGCGCAGCGGCGAGCCCGGAATCCATATTCGCCATCATAGAATTTTCTGCACGGACTGTGGCTTTGGATTCCCGACGACCGCTTCGCGGTTTCCGGAATGAGGCGCGCTCACTCCGCCGCCTGCGCGGCGCCGCCATGCGCCTTCGACCACGCCGCCGGATCTTTCATGAATCTTTCGACTTCCTTGAGCTTGCCCTTGTCGAATTGGCCGCTCTTCTTCGCCACTTCGAGGACGTCCCACCAAGTGGCGAGCGCGTGCAGGGTGATGCCGAGATCGGTCAGGATTTTCCGGCCTTCGGGGAAGATGTCGTAAAAGAAGAATACGAAGCAGTGCTCGACCACGGCGCCGGCCTCGCGCAGCGCCTTGCAGAAATTGACCTTGCTGCGGCCGTCCGTGGTCATGTCTTCGACCAGGAGCACGCGGTCGCCCTCCCCGATCTGGCCTTCGATCTGCGCGTTGCGGCCGAAGCCCTTCGGCTTCTTGCGCACATATTGCATCGGCAGCATCAGCCGATCCGCCATCCAGGCGGCGAACGGAATGCCGGCGGTCTCGCCGCCGGCGACGCCGTCGAACTGCTCAAAGCCGACCTCGCGCTCGAGCGTGGTCACACCGAAGTCGATCAGCGCCCGGCGCACGCGCGGAAACGAGATCAGCCGCCGGCAGTCGGTGTAGACCGGGCTCGCCCAGCCCGAGGTGTAGATGAACGGCTTGTCGGTCATCAGCCGGACCGCCTCGACCTCGATCAGCATCTTCGCCGTCAATTCGGCGATCGCATCCTTGTCGGGGAAGCCGCTCATTGTTTCTGTTCACCCTTCCAAATCATCCCGGGCTCGCCCGCTTGGTGGCGTCCCGGGTGACAATAGAGTATAGCCTCAATCCACCACCCGCCATTCGATGCTCTCGCCGCCGCGATAGACCAGCGCCCGCTCGTCGGGACCCGCGACCTTGATCTCCTGCGGCGCGGTCCAGGACGATTTCTCGAGCGTAATCGTGTCCGCGTTCGCCGGCAGCCGATAATGCTTCGGCCCGTTGAGCGAGGCAAAGGCCTCGAGCTTATCGAGCGCGCCTTCCTCCTCGAACACCTGGGCATAGGTCGAAAGCGCGACCGGCGCGTTGAAGATGCCGGGCACGGCGCTGACGGCGACCTTCTTCGCGACCGGATGCGGCGCCGAATCGGTGCCGAGAAAATAGCAGGCCGCGCCCGAAGTCGCGGCCTGGCGCAAGGCGGCGCGGTCTTTTCCGGTCTTGATCACCGGCATCGCGTACATCATCGGCTTGAGGCCGCCGCCGAGCCAATCGGTGCGCGTCAGGTTGAGATGATAGGGCGTGATGGTGCCGCCGACCTGCGGAGCCGCGCTTTTGACGAAATCGGCGCCGTCTTTGGAGGACAGATGCTCGAGCGTCATGCGCAGCCCGGGGAATTGCTTCACCCATTTCGACAACCGGCGCTCGATGAACACCGCCTCGCGGTCGAAAATGTCGACATCGGCGGCAACCTCCTCGCCGTGCATGAGGAACGGCATACCGATCTTTTCCATCCGCTCCAGGACGCGGACGATCTTGCCGTAATCGGTGACGCCGGCCGCCGAATTGGTCGTCGCGTTCGCCGGATAGAGCTTGACGCCGGCGATGACGCCGTCGCGAAAGCCGCGCTCGACATCGTTGGGATCGGTGTCGTCGGTCAGGTAGCAGGTCATCAGCGGAGTAAAGCGCGAGCCCGTGGGTAGTGCCGCCAAAACGCGCTCGCGATAGGCGATCGCCTCCCGCGTGGTGCGTACCGGCGGCACCAGGTTCGGCATCAGGATGGCGCGGCCGAAATGCCGCGCCGTATAGGGCAGCACCGCCTTGAGCATGTCGCCGTCGCGGACGTGCAGATGCCAGTCGTCGGGCCGGCGGATGGTGATGCGCGGGGTCATCGGGCTCTTGGCCCGGCAGTAATCACCGAATCGGCGTCGAGGCAACGCCGAGCCGATCAGCCCGATGTTGGGGCGGACGCTTTGGGTATGGTAGCCGCGGCGAGGATGCCCCTTGACGCCGGTTGGCGAGCCGCGCAGGTGGCCGAATGTCGGCTATTCAACTCGCGACGCGGGCTTTCCTTTGCGCCGGGAGTTGTTTGAGGTCGGAAAGCTTTTCGATGGTGTCGTGCCGCGCCGCGAATTCGAACAACCGATTGATCGCGTCGAGAACCTCCGCCGTGCCGCTCGACAGCGATTTGGCGATCTGGAGCGAGACGTCGGCGGCGCGTCTCGTCTCGCCGATCGTCTCGCCGAACGCTTCAAGCGCTTTGGCGACGGTGGTGGCGTTTTTCGCGGCGTGGGCCGCTTCGGTGGCGATGCTCGAAGTGGTGTGGGTCTGATCGTCGATGTTGCTCGAGACCCATTCGGCAATCTTGACGAGTTTGGTGATGGCGTCGCCGGTACCGGTAATCTCCCGGACGGAGTACCGCGTCGCTTCCTGGATTTTGCCGATCTGCGCGCTGACTTCCTGCGTGCCCTTGGACGTTTGCATTGCCAGCAATTTCACTTCGCTGGCAACGACGGCGAATCCCTTGCCGGCGTCGCCGGCGCGCGCCGCTTCGATCCTTGCATTCAGCGACAGCAGGTTCGTCTGCGCCGCGATCTGGGAGATCAAGCCGACGACGGAGCCCACCTTTTCCGCGGCGTCGGAAAGCGATTTGATCGTCTCATTGGTGTGAATCGCCCGCGCCACCGCCTTTTCGCCGACCTGGGCTCCGTCCACGGCCTGCCCGCTGATATTGCCAAGCGACGAATTCAATTGCTCGACCGCTGCGGCGATGGTGGAAGCGTTCGCCGCGGTATTGAGGGCGGCTTCGGTGGCGACGCTTGATTCTTCCGAGGCCCGGCCGGCGAGGCGCGAGAGCTTGGCGGCGTTGTCGCTGAGCGATTGCACTGCGTCGCCGACGAAGGAGCGTACATTCTTGACTGCCTCGTCAAAATCCTTGATGGCGCCGCTGAGCTCGTTGCCGCGTTTTTTCGCGGTCCGCACGCGCGCCGTATAATG